>Ga0265780_10005167_pt1 | contig 16600 bp, 13 predicted proteins | sample P1T30metagenome_FD_192432 | JGI IMG/M metagenome (GOLD analysis project Ga0265780, IMG submission 192432) | Plant litter microbial communities from East Loma Ridge, Irvine, California - P1 T30 | ecosystem: Environmental > Terrestrial > Plant litter > Unclassified | place: USA: California... | reverse complement strand
GCTGAGCGGGTTGTAGGTCGCGAAGTCGATGTCGAGGGTGTCGGTCGACCACTCGCCGTCGCTCGACCCGGCGCCGCCTGCCGCGTCGGCCGAGCCGGTGCCGGCGTCCTCACCCGCGACGCATCCGGTGAGGAGGAGGGCGCTCGCCGTCGCGAGGGCGAGACCCCCGGCCCAGGAGGCGCGGGTGCGGGTGGTGGGGGAGGTGCGGAAGGTCATCGGTTCGTCTCCGTGCTGTCGGGGGCGGTGCGGTGGTCTGCGGGTGCGGGTGCGGGTGCGGTCGGGGTGCCGGTGTGGCCGGCGGCCGCGGCCGTGGTGGTCGCGACGGTCGCGGTCAGGGTGCTGGTGATCGAGTTGCCGGCGTGCACGCGGTGGACGCCGAGGTCGGCGAGCAGCTGGAGGCGCAGCTCGGCCAGGGCGGGGTCGTCGCGGTCGCGGGGTCGGTCGCCGGGCACGGTGACGATGCGCTGGATGCTGGGGGCGCCTCCTGCGGTGTCGGCGTGCGCCGCGCCTCCTGCGGTGGGGGCGGCCGCGCCCGTGTCGGACGCGCCCGTGGCGTCGGCGGGCCGGGGCTGCTGCTGCGAGAGATCGGCGAGGACGACGATGCGGTCGGCGAGGTAGAGGGCTTCGTCGACGTCGTGGGTGACGAGCAGGACGGTGGTGGGTTCGGCGCGGTGGATGTCGAGCAGCAGGTCGTGCATGCGGAGGCGGGTGAGGGCGTCGAGGGCTCCGAACGGTTCGTCGAGCAGCAGCACCTTGGGGGCCCGGGCGAGGGCGCGGGCGAGGGAGGTGCGTTGGGCCATGCCTCCGGACACCTGGCGGGGGCGGAGGCCGGCCGAGCTGCCGAGTCCGACGAGGTCGAGCAGTTCGGTGATGCGGGCCCGGCCGGCGGCCTTGTCTGGGTGGCTGCCCGTGGTGCCCTTGCCGGCCTCGGCGCGCTCGCTGCGCTTGCGGGCCTTCGGCAGGCCGAGTTCGACGTTCTGGCGGAGGGTGCGCCAGGGCAGGAGGCGCGGCTCCTGGAACGCGATGGCGCAGCGTTGGTCGGTGGGCCGGGTGGTGGAGTCGTCGATGTCGACGGTGCCGGCGTCGGGCTGGTCGAGGCCGCCCACCTGGCGCAGCAGGGTCGACTTGCCGCAGCCGGAGGGCCCGACGATGGCGATGATCTCGCCGGCCGTCACGTCCAGGTCGAGGGCGTTGAGGACGGGGCGATCGCCGAAGCGCCTCCCGACGCCGCGCAGACGGATCGGCAGGGCCGAGGAGGCGCGGGTCGTCGAGGTGGGCATGTCACGACGGTAGGTGGGCGGGGTGCCTGCCGTCCCGTGGGGTGTAACGGGGCGAAACACTCCGTTCGGCCCGCCCTGCCCGGGCTCGGTCTCAGGCACACCCATTCATCGGCTATAGTTGTGGGGTTGCCTCGGTCGGGGCAACACCAAGACCTGGGTTGCAATTCGAACCCGGATCTCGGGCTGTGGCGCAGCTTGGTAGCGCACTTGACTGGGGGTCAAGGGGTCGCAGGTTCAAATCCTGTCAGCCCGACCAATAAGCCGTGTGGTCGGTGACCGTCGGTAAGGCCAGGTTTAGGCCACGATGGCGATCGCCCGCCTCCTCACTTTCGCCCTTAACCCATGCCGTCCATGTCTTCGGGAGCGCGACGCCTTGAGCCAGGCGTGCACGTCGATCTCGTACCCCCATGGGGGAGATCGCGCCTATGTTGAGTCCGTGTCGTGCTTAACGGTGACAGTATGACTGCATGGCTGACAAGCAGGACTTGGAAACGTGGTTGGTTGATGCTCTGCACGGGGCTGACGGCTGGGCGCATCATGTCCGCCTGGCTGAAGCCATTTGGCGTGAACATGAGCTTGACCTGAGGCGATCTGGCGACCTTTTCTACACATGGCAATACGACTTGCGATGGGCTGCAAAACGCCTCCGAGATCGAGGGGTCATGGAGGCAGTACACAGTCGCTCTGACGGTATCTGGCGACTCGCTAATGCCTAACGTGCTGAGAGGAATTTAAAGCTCGCCTATCGGAAATGATCGACTGAGGCAGAGCCATCTCATAGCTGCAACACGACTAGGCCGTTTGGCCGTTACAACGACGGTTTGAACCGCAGGAATGTGCTTGCTGGTGGCGCTGAGTAGGCCTGTCTCGTTGGGAGACTAGTCGGCGCGACAGCGTCATTGCGACGAGACCCTTAGCCAAGGCAATAAATGTTCCCCGATGACTCGCGCAAGCCCAACAGGAACGGCATTTCCGATCTGTTTGGCGATCTCCGTTTTGCTGCCGAACCATTGGAAGTCGTCTGGGAAGCCTTGCAAGCGTGCTGCTTCCAAGTGCGTGATCGGGCGGTCTTCCGTCGGGTGGAGGTATCGACCCTTTTCGGGCTTGAAGAACTCAGTGCGGATCGTCACGGACGGTCGATCGAGCCAAAGTCTTCCCATGACGTCGCCAGAGCCAGACAAATGCTTTCGCCACCCAGGTGATGAGAGACGGTCGGGTAGATCCCTACGATTGCCGCCGGGAGGGATCGCGCGATATCGCTCTAGCGATCTGTCAGTTGGGTTTCTGGTGATGTGAAGTTCCCGAGTGAGGTACGGGCCTCGCGTGAGGCTCCGATCCTCGGGAAGGGTCGTCACCGAGACGGGTCCTGTCAGACCGTTAAAGGCGTCCCGGACCGTCGATCGGGCGGTCGTGGCAGTAGGGCGGCCGAGAGCGGGCAGGCCTCGTTTCCGCCCGATGACGAAAACACGTCGTCTGGCCTGCGGGACTCCGTAGTCGACTGAATTCAAGATGAACGGCTCTATCTCGTAGTCGGCCAGGCCTCCGCCGGGACGTACCTCGTGCTGCAGGTCGTCGAACTGGGGTGAGCGCAAGAACTGCGGCACGTTCTCGATGACGAAAGCCGTGGGCCGAATCCGCTCAAGTGCATGCACGTATTCACGCCAGAGCAGATTTCGCGGATCGAGCGGGTCTTGTTTGCCGAGGGCAGAAAAGCCTTGGCAAGGTGGCCCCCCTATGACAACGTCGGCGGTCTCGGGTAGCTCCCCCTTGAGCCAATCGCGAATGTCGCCACTGTAGACGTGTTTGCCGAAATTTGCGCCATAGGTTTTTGCCGCCATGACGTCGATTTCCACGGCTGCAATCGGCCGGTAGTTGCCTGTTTCCACAAAACCGCGGGTCATGCCTCCACACCCCGCGAAGAGATCGACGAGGTCAAAAGGAGGCATTCCGCGATCTTAGACGGAGCGCTTCGTGGCCGCGAAGCCGGCGCGCCGAAGCGTGACCAGGGCTTCGATTGCGTCCACTGCTTGGACCGGATTCTCGTGTTCCCAGACGCGGATCACGGCCCAGCCACCTTGTTCCAGGGCCAGCGTGGAGTCGAGATCTCGGGCTACATTCGTTTGCAACTTCTTGGTCCACCACTCCCCGTTGTTGCTGGGCTGAGTTCGGTGCAATGGGCAGGCGTGCCAGAAGCATCCATCGACCATCACCGCCACCCGCTCGCGCATGAATGCGATGTCGATAGTTCGTCGCGGTCGAGCTGGGACTGGAATGAATAAGCGGAACCGGAACCCGTCTCGGTGCAATCGCCGTCTTAGGTCCAGCTCAATCCCCGTATCTCGACGCCGCTGTGCGGACAATCTTGCTCGTACGCCCGAGTCGAGCGCTTCAGGGGCCATGACAAGACGATACTTCGGAGTCCCCAGTTCGGGGAGGCGGTGGTGCTCGATTCAAGATCGACACCTTCTCATGTTAGGAATGACGACAGGCTTAGAGAAGGAGTCGATGTGGACCTCTATCCACTTTTTGGAACGTGGGCCAAACAGTTCGGCTTAGACGCCGCAGTGACCAGGTTCATCCCCGTAGCAGGACCGGAACTGGCTTTGACCTACAAGGAGCAGTTCGAGTCCGACCTCATGAGTGTGCAGATTGGCGGACCAGCGATTGTCGCGGCCGGTAGCGAGTCCTGGTACTCGGGTCCGTCCGAAGGCTCCGTTTTTTGGCCTCCTCTGCGCTCTCACTTCGAGCAGGTCGAGAAGTGGGACGCGGATCGCCTGGCCAATCTCGAGAATGCGTCAAACGTTGTAGTGGCTCACACCCCTCGACCGGACGGGCAGCGCTATCAGTCCAAAGGGCTTGTCGTCGGTTATGTCCAGAGCGGCAAGACAACGAACTTCACGTCTGTGATTGCCAAACTTGCTGACGAAGACTACAAGTTCGTCATCGTCCTATCCGGAATTCACAATGGACTGCGGAAGCAGACTCAAGCTCGGTTGGATGCTCAGCTCAAGGAGCTCAACAGGGAACACTGGATCACGCTGACCGACGTTGATCAGGACTTCATTGGCTACCCCGCTAGTGCGGTCAGCATTCTCAAATCGACCAAAAAGGTCGTGCTTGCGGTTGTCAAGAAGAATGCGACGGTGCTGGAGCGTCTTTTGGACTGGCTAAGCAGCGCTGGCGCAAGGGGCGCTTTAGAGAACCTACGCGTTCTTGTTATCGACGACGAGGCTGATCAGGCATCAGTTGCGACCGGCAGGATTAATCCCCTCATTCGAGATCTACTGGCTCGCTTCCCGAGACACACGTACGTGGGGTACACAGCGACTCCGTTCGCAAACGTTTTTATCGATCCCGCCGCGGCTGACCTCTACCCGAAGGACTTCATTCTCAATCTGCCGCGGCCGGAGGGGTACTTCGGGACGGAGATGATCTTCGGGCGCGACGCAGTTGAGGGTGAGCCTGCGGCGGACGGCGGCGATGCGTCCTTGCCGCCCGACGGTTTTGACATGGTACGAGTGGTGCCTGAGGACGATGTGGCGCTTCTTCGGCCTGCCAGCAAGGCAGACGCGGTTGGCTTTGTGCCGACAATGACGCCGGACCTTTTAGAAGCTGTGCGGTGGTTCTGGCTCGCCACCGCAGCACGCCGGGCTCGCGGTGATGGCTCGCACAGCACCATGCTCATCCACACGTCGGTCAAGATCGACGTTCAGGAGTCTTTCCAGGCGCCTCTCGAATCGCTCCGGGTGAGGGCCCGCGAGGCAATCGAACGCGGTGACGCCGAATTCGTCGAAGAGCTACGGCAACTTTGGCGACGTGAAACAGCACGTGTTGAGGCGACTCACTGGTCGGGACGCGCGCAGAACTCCTTCGAGGAGGTGCTGGCTCACTTGGGTCAAGTCCTCGAAGAGCAGCGGGTCGTGCTTGACAACTACAAGAGCAGTGACCGGCTCGACTATTCGTCGGGGCCCGTCGTTGCCATCGCTGTGGGTGGCAATACGCTGTCTCGTGGCTTGACACTCGAAGGCCTAGTCGTCAGCTTTTTCGTCAGGACCGCGTCGGCATACGACACGCTGCTTCAAATGGCTCGGTGGTTCGGATTCCGTCCTGGCTACGAGGATCTGCCTCGCATCTGGATGACCTACAAGCTTGAACGAGCGTTCCGGCATCTGGCGACAGTCGAACGCGAGATGCGGGATGACATCGACCAATATCAGCGTCAAAACCTGCGGCCTACGGACGTCGCAGTCCGCATTCGCACTCATCCGTCGTTGGCTATCACTGCGAAGATGGGAGCCGCCGCTCCCGCGGAAGTGTCATACGCCGGAAGGAGGCTGCAGACGCGCTATTTCCTTCGCGAGGATGCCGATTGGCTTGCGAGTAATCTTCGAGCCGCTTCGGACTTGTTGCAGGACGTGACGTCCCTGGAAGTGGAAGAAGCCGACCGTGGTTCCGCAGTCGTTTATCGCGACGTTCCAGCCAGGCTCGTAGTCAGCTTTCTTCGTCGTTACCGGGTCCATGAGGATTCGCCAGACCTCGATACTCAACAGCTCATCAGGTACATCGACGGGCAGAGAAAGGCTGACCAGCCAGCGCTGGAGACTTGGTCTGTCGCCGTGGTTCAAAGCGACGGCGAAAGGGTAAGGCTCGGCGACAGGGAGTACGGATCGGTCATTCGTTCTCGACTGGATGCGGGAAACGATGCCATTGCAGACATCAAGACACTGATGAGCAAGCGAGACCGGGTACTTGACCTTGAAGGCTGGGAAACCTTTGTCGCTTCACAGAGCGAGGCCCACCTCGTCCGGCAGCGCGATCGTGATGCTGACTACCGCAACCGTGGGCTCCTAGTCCTCTATCCCATCGATCGCCGAAGTGCGCCCATGGCGACACCTGCGAGCGGAAGCGTCTCGCGTGTGCCCCTGGCTGCAGAGAAACCCGCCCTCGGAATCGGCATCGTCTTTCCAGGAAAGGTTGGCGGCGGGAAGGCCGTTGCAGTCACGCACATGGCCGTGGATCTTGCTGGTTCCACTGGCAGTGCCTGGGACGAAGACGAGGAACAGCCCGAGGATCTGCAGGATGTCCTCTATCAGGACGAGAGTGAAGACGCGTGACCGAGGAAGCGAAGGCACGTCTGCATCGGGCATGGGTGGTTCTCGACAGTCCCGTTAGGAAGGAGTTGTCCTCATTCCTTCTTCAGGACGTCACGAGTGCGGCGGGCGTGCGAGCGGCCGTGGACACGCAGGGCCGCCGACACCTTCTATTGCCCCACCAAGACGCGCCGGCGGTCCTTGTTGACGGGCCAAAATCCGTGTTGACAACTTCTTCGCGGTTGCTCACTTTTGATGGGGTGCCTGTCACCTACGTGGATGTCGTGTGCCACGATCCGTCCCTGCATCGAGAGTTCGATCAGATCTGCTTAGACATCCTCGATGAGTACTCAGATGATGGGCCTGAATCCGGGGCGGCCGTCGCAGCTCAAGTCGTCGGTCGGTGGCGCAGGCTACTTCGCACTGTTCGAAACCGGGGTTTAAGCCCAGAAGAGAAGACGGGTCTATTCGCCGAACTTTGTGTCTTTCGCAGCCTGGCAGCCACCAACCGTGCTGTGGCCGAGAACTGGACTGGGCCCGATAAGCGCCCTCACGACTTCGAGTTTGCTTCCATGTCTCTTGAAGTGAAAGCACTGGGGGAGAACGCCGATGACGTCGTCGTCCATGGCCTAGGCCAGCTCGACGAGTTCGAGGCCAAACCCCTTTACCTCATCTTGAGCGACGTGCGGCAGGACGAGACTGGAGAACGTCTCGTGGACGTCGCCGCCGAAATCGAATCGATGTTGGCTGTTGGAAATGGTTTTAGAGCGAAGCTGAATATGGTGGGGATCAGTGATGAGGACGAGTCTCGTTATTTGTTGGAGTCTCTGCATTTGGGACGCGTGACGAAGGATTTCCCTCGGCTAGTCGTTGGCGATCTCGTGCGGGGTGTTCCAGCGGGGCTGTCGCGTGTCTCCTATCACGTCGACCGAGGGGCGCTCATGCCCTTCCTCCAGTCCGTCGAGCTCGCCGACATCCCGGGATTCATATCGTGAGTGGGGCCTGGTGGTCGCAGCCCTTCGCCGAGGAAGGGTCCGCGACAGCTGAGGGCATCATCAACCAGCTAGGACGACCTGAGCTGGACGAGCTCACTGTTCTTGTGAGAGAAGCCGCCCAAAACAGCTGGGACGCGCGCTCGGGAGACGATCCGGTCGACTTCGTCGTGCGGATAGATCGCTTAGGTGAAAGAAGTCCTCTTTGGCTCTCTCGCCTGACACCTGTGCCCGCCGGTGGCGCCGTGGCTCAACTACGGGAGCATCTCGCGCCACACTCGATCATGATCACGATCTCGGATCGGAATACGCGAGGGCTGGGCGGACCAACGCGTGCGGGCTCGAGAGCGCCGGATGGGCAGCGCAGCGACTTCGTTCAATTTCTTCGCAACGTTGGAGAGGCTCGAGACAACGAGCTCGGCGGCGGGACCTACGGCTTCGGAAAGGGGATCTTCTACCGGTTAAGTGCAGCCTCGACCATCGTGGTTGACAGTTACATCGGCGACGGCTCTCTGTCGGAGAGGCGGTTGATGGGTGCAGCTCTCGGTGCCAGTTTCTACAACGACGAAGGGCGCCGTTTCACAGGGCGCCACTGGTGGGGTGACACCCGACAAGGCATTCCAGATCCTCTTCTTGGTGAGGCAGCGAGCACAACTGCCGCAGATCTCGGAATGCCGGGTTTCGAGGACGGACGGACAGGAACGGACATCGTCGTGGTCGGTGCTCAGCTCGATGACGCTTTGAGCGAGCCCGGAGCCCTGCAATCCGCCGGCACCTTCATCGCTTCATCGATTCTGTGGAACCTATGGCCAAAGCTCGTTCCTGGTCCCACAGGACGTCCACCCATGCGGTTCTCCGTGGAGGTGGAAGGGCATTCGATCGTTGTCCCCGACCCCAGGGAAGTCGACCACCTTAGGCCATTCGTGGATTCATTGAAGGTGGTGCGAGAGAACCAGGGCACACCGTATTCACGCAGATCTGCGCCGTTCGAGGTTGGACAGCTGCACACGTCCCTAGCTCAGGCCCAAGCTTCTTCCTCCGAGGTCGTGGATGTTGCTAGGCCTTTCGCTGGTGCTCCTCACCACGTTGCGAGAATGCGTCGGGCCGAGTTGGTGGTCGATTACTTCCAGGGGCCTGAACACCCCGATCCTCTCTTTTGCTACGGCGGAGTCTTCCAGTCCTCGGCTGAATCGGACGAACATTTTGCAGCCGCCGAACCGCCCACGCATGATGATTGGGTCGAGTCAGGCTTGCGAGGCACGACGAAGGGTGTCGTTCAGAACGCTCGTGTGTTCACTCGCCGGCGACTCGAAGAGTTGTTCGGAAGCGCTCGCCGCACACAGGGTCAGGGGGCGGCCGGACTCGGTGTCACGGCGTCTCGGCTGGCTCGCTTGACGCCGGGTCTCAGCGGCGGCCGAGCAACGTCTCGCGACAAGACGTCTTTACCCACCCCGGGGCGTCGCCGGGCCAGAACTCCATCCCGGGGTGCTCGCGTTCTCGAAGGTCCCGCTCTCCAAGTTTTCCGGGACCAAGCCTTCATCGTGGCGCGGGTGCTCGTGCCGGGGTCGGAATCAACAAACGTCTGGGCCGCCGAGGTGGACGTAGTCGTTGACGGCGGTGGCAAAGAATCAACGGCATTTGCGGGCGCGCTGAATCCAGCCGTGATCGAATGGCGACCTGTGGCCGGCGGTCCGTCCGTCACTGGGCACTCCGTACAGATCGGGGCTGGCAATGACTCCGAGTGGTGGGTTTACGCCTTGCACGTCCCGGACGCTGCCGTGCGGATGACAATCCGAAGGGTCGCCAATGTCTAGAGATGTCATGCCCTTCCTCGTTCCCTCTGAACAGTCGTGGCACGTTGGCGGGTGGTACCTCCTGCGAGACGACGACTGGCAGCCCTTGCCGGACCTGATCGATGACTGGGATACCGACACGGACCTCCACCTCCGGATGATCATCGAGGTCGACCGCGCCGCCGTAACCGAGCAGACGCAAATTACTTACGAAGCACCGCTTGTCGTTACCGCGTCGTGGTTCAGTTCGAGTAACCAGATGACCGAACTCATCGGACGTGTCGCGGTAGACGGTCGAGCTATTTCCCTGCAGGCCATCATTCCTGCTGCTCGAATCGGCGGTGTGTTGTCGATCGTGACTACTCTCGCCCTGGCCGGCCCGGCTTTAGGCACCAGTGTCGCTTCGCCCCGGGAGGCTGGGTCTGTCCTCCTCAAAGCTGATCAATCGGTCGCACTTCAGGGCGACGGCGCGATGTTTCCGGTCGCAGTCGTCGACTTTGCAGCTACCCCATTCGATGTTGACTCAAGCTGGATGCTCGAGGTATCCAGCGAACTAGAAGCGCCGTTCCTCGGAGTCTTCCAGTTGCTGATCAACTCGCGCGACACCGAGCTGGTCAGGGCTGTGACTCGCCCTGGAGGCGATGCCGGGCTCCGTCAACTCGTGTTCGACCTCGAAGAAGGGGTTGCAAGTGTCATGGCGGAATGTGCGTTGGCAGCTGGTCCGGAGCTGCGCTCCGCTGCGGAGTGGGAAGCAGGAACTGTTGGCGCGGTACTCAGTACGATGCTGGAAGGAGTGACCTCCCGGGGGCTCTCAGCCGCCGGTCCGGGATTGGAGGCGGTCTCGGACTTCAGAAGCCGTCTGTCCGGCGTGGTCCGGTCGTTGGGGTACGGAAGGGTCTTCACATGAGTGCTCTCTGGCCACGATTGACCCCCTCCGTGGCGGTCGCCATGTTCGCCGAAGCTCAGTCAGGTGCGTTGCAGCCGTTGGATCGGCACCCCGCACAGATATTTGCGCCAGTCGGTGGCCAGCGGGTGTCCACGGACGAAGTGACATCCCTGGCTATTGCCGTTCGAAATGTCGCGACGGATCACGGGTACCCGACTCGGACCGATGCGTCCTCTCGCATATCATTCGATCGGGCTGCGGCGCCTCTTCTCGGTGATCGCATGGATTTGAGTTGGTCGGAGGCATCGTCGCGCGATGTCTGGTCCTTCCTGGCTCTTGTAGCACTGCCCGACGTCACAGCGTGGCGATTCGGAACCGACAACGTCGAACGCTGGGTAGCGACCGACCCCAACAGGCACACATGGTCAAGGCTTTGGTGGCATTCAGCCGTTTTCACCGGCGAATATGAGTTGCTCAATGCCCTGTCGGAAAGTGATCTGAATCAACTGTTTGAGCGGAGAAGGATCGGAGGGGACCCGCGTCTCGCTCGAGCCATAGCAAAGGCTGTCATCCACGGGACACCGAACGGCGACATGCGTCGCGAAGTCATCCGAGACTCGACTGCTCGCCTCAGGCGGCGACTTGCTTGGACAGACATGAATGCGCTTGATGACGAAGTTCTCAACCGCCTCATGCAATCGATAGTCGCGGAGTCATTCGGCCGGCTCTCGCCCTCTTGGCGAGCCTGATGAAGGAGCGAGTTGCTTTAGGGCGCAGACGGCTCACTCAACTTGCGGGGGGCGAGTCAGTCGAAAGGACCCCTCCGCGACGGTCTTGACGCGGTTCGAATGCCATGGCCTTTGCGCGGAGTGCGGGATTCGCCGAACGGACCCCTATGTCAGCGGCCGTCGCGACGACAGCAACCCAGCGAGGCTCTTCAAGTGTGGTGTTGTCGGCGGGGGTAGGACTTTCTCATCCTGGGCCCGGCCTTGCCGGAGTGGTCAACGTTTCCGGGCGGCGGCCGCGACGAAGCTTTCTCCGACGATGGGGATGCCGTACGAGCGGGCCTTGCGCGCTTTACCGGAGAGGCTCTCGAGATCAGCCGCGATGAGGAGGGTTGTGCGTTTCGTGACGAGGGCTTCCACGACGAGACCTGCCTCGACCAGACGTTGTTCCAATCGATCCCGCGGCTCGCTCATGACACCGGTCAGAACGACGACGTCACCACGGGAAAGTCGGGGTTGGCTTGGGCCATCTGTCTGCCTCCGGCGGGGTACCGTCCGTCCGAGTGACGCTTCGTCCATCGTCTGGGTAGTCAGCACAGTCAGCAGATCAGCCTTCGAGGGGCTCGATCGGGCCGTGATCAGATGCCGTGCCACACGCTCAGCGAGGGCCACAGGCTGAGCGCCGAATCGCTTACGTGCCATGGGGAGCAACCAATCGAGCGCCTGCTCGGTCAGCGGTTTGTCCGTTGGCGTGGTGGCGGTGTCCGCGCCCGACGCTCGCGCCTGTGGGGTCGAAGGCGCCGTTCTACTTCTGGGCACCCATTCGGTGTGGTGCACTCGACGTCGCTTGGGCCAGTTCGCGCCAGCGGCCCGAGTGGCATGATCGCCCCACCATGCGGCATCTTGCCGACCCATGCGGCGGTACTCGCCGAGCAACGAGGCCGTCGCGCGAGCGTCAGCGAGGGCTTCATGCGCGTCCTCGAGTGGAATGCCCAGCGCCGAACAGCAGTCCGCGAGCTTGGTGCCCGCACCCGGCAGGTGGGTCTTGGCGAGCTTCATCGTGCAGAGGGCGTCGGCATCCTCGATGGGCGATGTGATGCCGAGTCGCCCGAGTTCGGCGCGGAGGAAGGTCGTCTCGAAGCGGGCGTTGTGGGCGACGAGGATGCGCCCTCGAAGATGCTCGATGAGCTCGTCGGCGATTGCCTGAAAGGGAGGTGCGTCTTTAACGTCGGCCCCACGCAGACCGTGCACATGGGTGGGACCTAGATCGCGGCCAGGGTTGATGACGGTCTCGAATTCGCGCTCCACGATGCCATCTGACGAGACGAGCACAAGGCCCACCTCGATCACGCGGTGGTGGTGCTGCGGCGAGAACCCGGTGGTTTCGAAGTCGATGACGGCGAAGCCCTTGTACGCCATAGGTGCGGCTCAGTCGCTCTTCTGCCAGCGGCGGGCTCGTTCGGCCAGCTTGCTGGTGACGGACACCGACATTGACTTCGCTCGGTCGAGGGTCTCGTCACCCAACCGCTTGGCCGCATCGACGCCGTCCTCGCCTCGGTCGAGGGCCTTGTCGCGCATCTCGACGACCGCCGTGGCCCAGCGCTTGGTCTCCTGCATGTCGTGCGAGTTGTTGATGCCGAGACCGTCCTGGAAGCGGGTGATCTCGGAGCCCACGTTGTTGCTCGACCTCACGATGGCGCCCGAGGCGATGGGATGCAGCAAGACCTTCGAAGTGGCGAGGCCCGCTGCGGTTTCGAGACGATCGACGAGGAGCTCGGTTCGCTGTGTGATGACCTCCAGGCGTTTGTTACGAGCCGCGGTGAGGCCCATTCGGTGACGGTCGAGGTCATCCGGTGACGCGTCGAGGACACGATCGAGCTCGAGCACGGAGAGGGCATCCTGCAGTTGGAAGCAGCGAGCCAGCACGGCGAACCATTCCTGCGCCTTCGACTCCACTTCGCGGGTGGCGTCCTCGAGCTCCGAGATCTTTTTCTTCTCGAGTCCCTCGGCGAGGGCGTCGAGTTGACGGAGGGCATAGACCTGCGTGCGAGCGATGGTCGTCGAGGTGGTGTGGACCTTCGACCACGTGATCTCGGACACGCGCCCAACCTCGCCGCGAACGGTCATGGCATCGTCGATCACCAGGTCGACGCCGACCATGTCGGCGAGAACCGCATCCTTCTGCGCTCGGAGGACGTCATCGACCTTGGCGTCGATCTCTTCGAGATAATCGCTGATCTCGTCCATCTGCTGCTGCATGGCGATCTGGGACATAAGGCCTGCGGCGCCGGCGAGCATGGCGGGGTTCGTCAGGGTTCCCACGCCACCCCGACTGAACTGGATGAGGCCCTTGATCTTGCCGTTCTCCGTCAAGACGCCACGGCTGAGGCCCTTGCCGGTGCCCTTCATGACGCCGTACTTGTTCATGGCCGCAGCAGACTCCTTCGTCAGCTTGACCCATCGACCAGAGTTCTCAGCGATCTTCGCACCAGCCTCGAGCGCGCCCGATGCGATGAGTGAGGGCTTGACGCGCCCCAGGCCGAGGTCTCGCGAAGAGAGCCCCTCGGCTACGAGGAAGCGGTCGACGGCCTCCGGCGGTCCGACGACAGCGACGCCGTCTCCGTCACTGATCAGCTCGATGTCGTCACTCATAGGGGTACCTCCGGGGCGTGGCCGTTCGCACCCTCGGGCGGGTGGTCTCGGGTCGGGTTTGAGTTGACAATAGTTCACGTGTGGCTCGTACCAGGACCGAGAGGTGATCGGGGCTTGCTGTGATCGCTAGATGGGTGCCGCCGTCAGCGACGCGAGCTGCGTTACGCCCGAGACAGTGGCACTGCCGCTCGCGTGAAACCATGGTGAACGTGCCCTGGTGGCGTCATCGGTTTCCTTCTACTCACCGACATAGAACGATTCCTGCTTCAGCGCCGAGACGAAAACTACGACATGCTCGACAGAATCTCATTCGATCCTGATCTCCAAGAGCGAACCGTCAGAGTTGTAGGCCCTCGCGATAGCTTGATCGCTTCCCTGTTGTGCATCCGAGGTCTCGACTGCCTCGGGACGACGTTCGGCGAACGCTCGCTGAGCGCCAGCAACTTCCGTGCTATCCCTCGACCGAAGTCCCCTGGCTACGTTCTCCTCAACGGCCTGAAAAATTCGAATCCGTCCTGTCGAACCCGGCGCCTCAATCACGTATTCAGCACCCACGAACGATCCAATGTCGAACTCGCGGGTGATTGTCCTGTCCGGACGATCACCCCATTGCGATTGTCGTTCCGGTAGCCACCCGTTGGCTGCGGTTGTAAGCCCGCTGAATTCAGCGAGAGTCGCGTTGTCGACGTTCGTTGCACCGGCGAAGAGGTCATCGGCCTCCAAATCGATAAGGGGCGCACTCGATCGGGCCCGGGTTGGGGCCACTCGCCACCGCTCAAGCAGAGCCTCACTACGTTGCCATCTAAGAGGCGCTTCTTCCGGGTCTACCGCGAGGACCCCAAGGCCGTTCACATTTGAGACGGTAGATACCGCCAGGCCAGTCATGGCGGTACCTGAAACGGTTAGACCAGCCAGCTGAGTTGCCGCGCGAGCGAGCTGCCCCCTGGCCGTGGTCGCGTTGACGGTGCCCTTAGTCTCAAGCAGCTCATATGTCGTAAGGGAGGAATTTGTCGGGTCTGGATATGACAGCAAATAGTCTGGTTGACGCGACCCAGCTCTCCGTAGGTTTGGCACGGTTCCTCTATGAAGGGCCTTATCCACATCGATAACGGTGATCGGGCCAACTCTGGGATCGCGAGTCCTGCACCAATGTTTGGCCACCATGATTCCGAAACCAATGCCCAGATCTTCTGAAAGCACCCGACGTTGATTTGGCCCGATGAATTGTAGAGCTCCTTGGTCTAGGCGCAGTTTCGTGTTATGTCCGTGGTTTGCAAATACGCCTAAGTATCTGAGGGTTGACCAGCGACGTGCGAAAGCTGCAACCTCGGGATCGTCATTTAGCGCCGTCCCTCGTGCAAGTTCAAGCATCGCCGAGATGGGGCGCAATGCCAGATCTCCTTGTAGGCCGACCGCCTGGATGAGGGGGAGTTTTTGACGGACGCCTTGACGAGGAGTGGCGGCTGCCGCAAGCGCGGCTTGGCGAAGTGTGATGTCGCCGACAAGAGCGGCATCGCTTTCCATGGTGATTTTGCTCGTCTGTGCCATAAAACGAATGGCGTCTTGAAGCGTCATAAAAAGCATTTCCCCCTTGTTGTGACCAACTATCTTGCGAGCATATTGTCGAGGATGATTTGCATCTAGCGCCAGAACTGGGGGGGCTGTAGGCAGGCACTTCCTCCGACTTCTGCAACTTTGGGCGAAAATTGCTTGATGAGTCAATTAGGTTGGCGTAAACCGTTCATTCTTCAAGCGTCGATGCTAAACAACTCTTAGCTATAGCGAAGTGCCCCGTTTCGACGTCACTTTCCGGATTCTCGACAGACGTCTCAATGCAGGGCCCATGACGTCCGAGGCTCATACTTCGTCGCGACGGCGCCGGAGGCGAGGTCGCGGCGGGCGATCGGGGTGAGGTCGAGGGGGTGGGGGAGGGCGGCGAGCAGGTAGGGGCCGTGACCGGCGACCCAGGGGTGGACGGTGAACTCGTACTCGTCGACCAGGCCCCAGCCGACGACGTCGGTGGCGAAGGTGGGACCTCCGAGGCGGAGCTGGCCCCCGGGACGGCTCTTCAGCTCGCGCACCGCCTCGCGCAGGTCGCCGCCGAGCAGCTCGGCGTTCCAGTCGACACTCTCGAGCGTCGTCGACGCCACGTACTTCGGGATGTCGTGGATGGTCCGCGCGAAGGGCTGCATCCAGTCGGGGAACGCGTCGGAGGCGGGCGGACGCCAGGACTGCTCCATCAGCTCGTAGGTGACCCGACCCAGCAGCAGACCGTCGGCCTGCGCGAGAGCCTCCACGGCGAGCTGGTGGACCTCGGCATCCGGTCGGCCCTCACGGTGGTCGATGCAGCCGTCGATCGTGACGTTGATGGAGTACGTGAGCGTCCTCATGCCGGGGAGGCTAGCTGTGCGACGCAGGCGCCACCAGAGGCGCGGGTGCTACCGCCCGTCAGCCCAGTGCGTCGGCCGCGCGAAGCCCTCGGGCAGGCGCGTCGCCGCATCACCCCGGGCGCTGTTCACCTGCATCTGCGTCAGGTAGATCGCCCCCGACAGGTCCGCCCCACCGAGCTCGGCGTCCCGCAGGTCGACACCGAGCAGGTCGCAGCGGTCCAGGTCGGCCCCGCGCAGGTCCGCCGCGATCGCGGTGCTGCCGCGGAGGGTCCGCCCGCTCAGATCCGCCCCGGCCAGGGCCGCACCCATCAGGTCGCTCCCCGGCTCGAGCGTCGGTCCCTTGCCCCTCGACCGCCGAGGAGGCGCGGGTACGGACGCCCGGGCGACCTCGCTCGCCTGCACCAACAGCGGGCGCGCCGCGTCGTACTCGGCGTCGACGTCGAGGGCGGCGAGCTCGTCGGGGGAGCCGTTGGTCAGGCGCCGGACGTGCTCGAAGGCGGCGAGCCACGGGGCCGGGTCGGGGGTGGCTGCTCGGGTGCGGACGTGTTCGGCCGCGGCAGCGTGTGCGCGCTCGCGCTCGACCAGCGTGATCGCCTCATCCAGGTACCAGAGCAGCTCGTGCAGCCTCCGCACGAGCGGGAACGTCGAGAACATCGCCTCACGCGTCGCGGGGTCGTCACGCCACGATCGCCCGGCGAACGTCTGCCGGCTGACCTTCTGCCCCGCCCCGAAACAGTCGAACACCGTGCAGCCCTTGAACCCACGCTCACGCAGCTGCGGGTGGATGCGACA
>Ga0265780_10005165_pt1 | contig 16601 bp, 20 predicted proteins | sample P1T30metagenome_FD_192432 | JGI IMG/M metagenome (GOLD analysis project Ga0265780, IMG submission 192432) | Plant litter microbial communities from East Loma Ridge, Irvine, California - P1 T30 | ecosystem: Environmental > Terrestrial > Plant litter > Unclassified | place: USA: California... | reverse complement strand
GTGATTGGAAAAAAAAGACGAAAAAAGTGTTGCTGCGTGGTGAATCCGCTGCGCTGCGTACAAGGGGACGGGGGAGGTTGCAGGCGGATGTTTGGGGGACAGAAGCGTGTCTGTGCAAAAGGAATTGCTTCAAGTCGCAGAATGGGGTTTTCAAGTCAGCCCGGGTGAAGAGTCGGGCCACCACCGGGGAAATGAAGGGCGATTTGGGAAGATGGAAGAGGGGGGGACGAAAAAAGAACAGGAAACAGAACGAAAATCCGCAAGCAGAATGTTGAAATGTCGTAAATGTCGTGCCAATGATAGTGAAGAAAATTATAGGACGGGTAAGGGCCCGTTGGTCGAGGACGAACTCGGCTGGGCGATGTCGTCGTCGTTGTTGATGATGATGTGTATCTCCTTTCTCTCGACCTCTCGATCTCTCGATCTTTCTCTCTTCTAAAACACTGCAGCCAACCCGCTCTTACTATGCCGCTTGCTAAATCTTTTTCGACCCTTGTTCTCCTCGCCGTCGTTTTTGTCTTTCCGCAACGTCTGTCGGCCAGAGTGGTTGCTGCTGCTGGGACCGCTCATGGGCATGACTGAGTCGTTGCCGAGTGGTTCGACTACAGGGCTGTTCATACCAGAGTGCATGCCGTTGATCTCTCCCGCGTAAGAGCCGGCAGCAGACTGAGCAAGAGCAATTTCACGAGCTTGTTCGACAGACTCGATCCACTCTTGAGTGCTGTATTTGCTGCCTGCAGGGTCGGATGTGGTGGCCCGAGGATCCTCAAAGGTCAAATGCTTGTCGCGCTGGATAGTGTCAGTGAAATGTGGGATAGAAAGATTTGCTTCCACGCAACAAGACATACCGTGTCGATTGACCATGCTGTCAATCCTCTCGAGTCCACGTAACTCTTCCACGAGCAACCAGGCGATACCAGCGGGATTTCCATCTTAATCTTCTTCTCGTGGCCGCCGGCAGGTGCCAATATGACTCTCGCATTTGATGTGATGAGGACGAGTCTCTCCTTCTTTTTTGTTGTACTCCCACTGAAGAAACGGGAGAATTTTGGTTTCTCCGAAGGTGTTGTTGGGTCCCCATTCTTGCCGCCTGGGGAACTCGCTTGGGAAGATGTGTTTACGATCAAGTTGCCAAGCTTCAAGATACGTTCGTTGTTATGTGTAAGTACCGGAGACCAGTCGATGTCCAGTTGGCTTGGAGGTGGAAGCTCAGTGATGCCTCGGAGTTGTGGTCGTGTAGGCGGAGGTTGAGTCTGCAGTGGCGTCTGCGACGTAGCAATTGGCGAAGGGCCAGATGAGATCTGTCCGAATGGGACACCATTACCGGAGCCACCGAGCTTGATTGGCGCCGCAGCAGGCGGCACGTATGCCTTCAGGCGTGGCGCCTTTTGTCTCCACAGACTCTTTCCCCAGTGTGTGCCCTCGAAGAATCGGTGGTTTCTGATGTGCTCCACTGGCAGTCGATTTGCAGGTTCCAGCACAAGCAGTCTTTCTACTAGATCCCGGGCCACTTCAGGAAATCCATCTGGGAAAGTGTATTCCAGTCCTAAAATCTTTTGGAATGTGAGGTATTCATTCGCTGCTTTGAACGGCGGTCGTCCAGCGATGAGTTGGAAGAGAATGCAACCAAACGCCCAAAGGTCGCTGGACTTGCATGCATTCTTGTCTCGGAGTAGCTCTGGACTGACATATTCGGCTGTCCCGACGAACGAAACTGCGCGATCAGACTCGGCGCCATCGGTGGGATCCCCGGGCATGTCACCGTTGAGTGCAGCATTCGGTCCGGATGACCTTGGCTCGGCCTTCAAGATCTTGGCAGTACCAAAGTCTGTAATCTTCACATGCATGTCCCTGTCGAGTAGGACGTTCTCCGGTTTGAGATCACGGTGGATCACTCCTTTGCTGTGCATGTATGCTATACTGTCCAGAATTTCCGCGGCGTAGAATCTCGAGCACTCGACATCAAAGCTTCCAAGTTTTTTCAACACACCGAGTAACTCGCCTCCCGATGCCAGATCCAGTACGAAATATAACGAGCGCTCGTCCTGGAAAGTGTAGTATAGCCGCACAACACCCGGATGGTCGGTCAATCTGTTCAAGGTATCCCTCTCGATGTTGACATATTTGACCTTCTTCTCCTTGATGATATGCCGCTTGTCCAAAACTTTGATCGCATATTCCTTCAAGTTTTGCCGATCGGTCGCAGCCAGGACAGTACTGTAGCTGCCTTCACCCAGAGTCCTTCCGAAGTTGAAGTCCTTTACTCCTTTTTTGATCATCCTTTGCACGGGTTGGCCTGTCGAATCCGTCCCTTGAGTCCTGCCAACTGCCGCGCCTTTTTCCCGCCAGTCCTCTGCATTCCTGGGCATCGATCCATTCCCAGCGTATGCTGCGTCACCGTTGTTCTCGTAGTCGACATTCGATCCTGGAGGTGGTCTCGTCCTCCGGGAGTTCCTCCGGGGCGGCAGCGGTCCATTGGTTTGTTGGCTCGGCTGTCGATATATTCTGCTTCCATCTCTGATTGGCAGAGGTCCCATTCCTTGCCTGGGACCTCCAGATCCGTGTCTAGCCAAAGCTGGTCCTCCTCCATCGGCCGAGCTCATCTCAGACCGGTAGCTGTACGAATTTTGGCTGAATCCCGAGCTGGCAGAGGCATTCCCCTGACTGTACATGCCTGATATGGGCCTGATGTCAGAAGACTGCGCGCCATGCTGACGCATCTGTGGACCGTAGCCAGGGGAGTGTGACGGGTACTGCGCTGCCTGTTGTGCCTGGTAGTCCGGCATGCTAGTCCTATGGGTCAAGGGCACCCTCGGCTGAGGTTCCTGTTGAATGCGTTGGATGGCCGGAGGTTGGAGAGGCTGTGTTGCCTGTGTTGCCGTGGGCGACACATTGGTGGTTTGTAGATTGTACTCGTCTGGTTGGAAGCCCAGGCTCGAAGCGTAATCGGAGCTTTGATGTGACAGAGCTGGAAGGAGGTCTGGTCGGCGATCGTTGGTCACGGTGCTGGTTGAGGAGTGTGACGAAGGAGGAGCCTGCTGGTTGGGCGGAGGAGAGACAGGCGAGCCCGGGGAATCATCGTCCGGGTTGGCGATTCGTAGACCGCCGTGCGATTGCGAAAGACTCAGGTCGCCAGACATGCTGCGTGGCCGAAGCCAATGCCGGTGGCCGGAGGAGCGACGATGTTGTCGGCGGGGAGATTGTCAAGTGATCGAGGGTAATTGCGTAGCATGAGGCGGTTGCGGCAAGTAGCGAGTAAGAGTTGCTGTTTCTGTTGCAGGAGGCAGCAGACGTAGGGCAGATCGGAGGGCGGAAGTCGGCGGCGGCGGCAGAGGGGGTTGATTGGCGACGGCGGCGCGGAAGGGTCAGGGCGACGATGAGGTGTGTTGATATGTGATGGGTAGGTGTTGGCGGCGGTGTTGGTTGTAGTTGGCCCTTGGTAGGTAGGCTGCAAGGCAATGCAATGCAATGCAATGCGAGTGACTTGGCGTGGGCTATGTAGACGCTGTGTTTCTATATTCGGCCGCCAGCGTGACAGCGAGCCGGGGCAGGGCAGCGGTATGAGACTGGAGCTGACGACGAAGCTTGGAAGGGTTAGGGTTTGATGAGTCCAAACTAGAATAAACACTATATAGATCCACTCCACTTCACTCCACTCCATCCATCCATCTCCACCAACTACCAACACCTCGCATAAAAGGCACATATATATCAACATGTCCTCCCAAGACCGCCCGTGCAGAGGCTGTGGCCATGATGGCCAACATCTCATCCTTGCTTCGACGACTGGGCTTTTGCCTGCCATGGCCACTGAGACGCGCACTGTATGAGAGCAAACTTTGTACATTGGGCATCGTGCTGCGCCTCCGTACCGTATCGATACCTGCCTACAGAGCTACCCGATCGAACTTCCTATGGATGGTGTACTTTTCCCACATCTCTTTCCCACATCTGATTCCTTCATCCGCACCTGCTAGGCTGACATGTTAACATGCTACCAACAAACATGCAGCGCTTACTGTTCTCACCTGCATGCTCATCTAACCACATGATTTCCACCTACACATGTCCCCATGAGCGATATCGTGCGAGAAGACATGCTGCGCTGTAACCCTTCCCAAATCCAGCTGACCTCCAACGACATCGGCTACCTGGAACATCACACCGTCAACAGACGACGTGCCCTGTCCGATGTAGCAAAGGGAAAGGCCAGACTGAATACAGGACCATGGCTACCCACATCCAGTGCAGCAGCACATGAAGATGTCACCGTCGTCCAGCAATCCTCGACTGCACTTGTCCACCCGCCATATCACCCAAAGAGAGACACAGCAAGGCGCACGCAGTATGCTATCCCAGCAAGAGCCGCGTCTGAGTTCGCGCTCCAACATAACCAGGACCAGCTTGATCGCCCTTCGACCGCACTTGGCCCAGATCACCTTCCACATGATTGCAACAGAATTGTACGAAACGATGAGCCCGTCAAGGTCGACTCCCCCCAGGCATCGCCAACCCTTGATCCATACCTGAGGGTCCCTCCGTTAGTCACCACCGCAGACTATCGTACTCGAGATCACCGTCGGCAGACATCGCCCTCGAACAACACGGAAGTGGCTATCGATAGTGTGTCCGAGTCTGAAGACATCAAGTGCCCGAGACCACCCTCGGCAACGAGCCATATCACACCCATGCACGCGGGTCGTCAGGTGTTCCGCGAACTACCTGGATTTGATGGTCCGTCATCGTCCACTCGTCTGCGTAGAATGTCTGCCACCAGATCTCGGCGCTCCCACGATCGCATACCCCAATCGCAAGAAGACCCCCCGGAACGCCCAGCTCCCATCAGCTCCCCGCGGCGTGCAAGACCTCAGAGGTATGATCCATCAGCTTCACTCATCGCAAGGGACCTCGACCCAGGCGCGTCAGTGTTCACGCCCCGAGTACGATTCGGATCCACGACCGTGGTGCCTGAACGTGGCAGTGAAGACATTGATACATCCAACTTGCGCGTCCGTTCACCATCCGAGCAGAACTCGAGCCTCAATCAAACTCGACACTCACAAGTGAGCGCTCCCGCATCTGAAGCCCGGTCTCGGCGGCCACGTTCGAATGCAGTCATCGTGCGCTCTCGGCAGTCCAGCGAAAACAACGTTTTACCACTTCCGAATCTGGAACGGTACCCTCTTCTCTTGCCCACCGCACGCAACTTTGTCGATCGTGAGAGTCGTACACCAGTTCAATCAGGTCCATACCAGCTAGCATCAGAGATTGTTCACTTACCATCCAAGAGCCCCAGCTCGAGCGCTTCCAGCCCTCAGGAGACACCGGCCAGCCGTATCCCCAGCATTGTCAGCGCGGCGAGCGGGATCTCGAAGCTCAGCATATCAGAAGACGCAGCTGCTGAGTTTCTACGCTTCCGTCCGTCTCCACTGGATGGGTTGACAGCTAGGCTTAGTAGGCTATCAGCCGCATTGGGACCTGCACACATTTCTGGCGAGAAAAAGATCAGCCTCCTCAATGGCAATCCGTTCGACGTCACCGGCGCAGCATTTGACGATGAAGATGTCGACCTAGACTTGTCAGAGATCGATGCGGACGTTACGAGAAGGGATGTTGCGTCTCCCAAGTTACTCGCTTCGCCATCTCACTTCACCCTACCCTGCTCACAATCCATCCCAAACACACCCATCCCGCAGGCCATCCCGCAGTCCATCCCGCAACGAAGTGCATCTCGCGTGCAATCAACGCGCTCCAAAGCAAGCATCGATACCAAAACTCCCTCCCGCCACCCGACGAACACCACCAACACCCCCAAAGCCCCCATCTACAACGACGCAGCCCCAGCCCACCTCCAACCACAAACACCCGCGGACCTCCGCCGCTCATCCCGCCGCTCCCGCAATCGTTCGGATTCCAGTGTCCGCAGAGAAGCCTTCTGCGTCGGCCAAGTGCTAGTGGCTCAAAGACCCCCGGTGCCGGAGAGGAGAGCTTATCGCAATACCTACCCGGCGAACATCAATGTAGGAAGCAGTTCTGCTCATGTGGGGGCTGAGGGCTCCGCGGATCTGCGACGTGGCGAGCGCGGCGAGCGCGACGAGACTGAGAACGGGGAGCAGGGTTTGCTGTCTGGGCTCGAGAGTGATCGTGCGATCTGGGTTTGCAGGAGGCAGGGTGGGAGTCTGGATGTTACGCCGCCTGGCCAGGGGCGGTTTGAGCGCTTTTTGGATTGATTGTTCGATTGACTGTTGGAGAATTGGAGACTTTCTTCACTTGGAATACTGTAGTGCATTCTTAGTTTCTTGCTTGAGGTGATTCAGTTAGGTATTGAGTATGAGCGATAGCGATGGTGTGGACTTCCATCGCGAGCATTGAGTTAATCGTTGAGCGGTTGTGAGTCGGATGACGGGGTTTTCCCCCCATCTTCTTATTGCACCAGAATGTCCACATAAAACCTTACTATAGAAACAATATTGTCATAGAGCAGCATCTCAGCATCCGTTAACACCAACAAACAAATGTTGATCAGACTACAAAGCGTTGTTTTGAATAACCACAATCAGACACCACACCCCAACCCTAACCCTCCTTGCAACCATCGGACCGCAGCCCGCTCTCGAAAGCCGAAGCTCTACAACCACCAGCCCGATCTCGCACCGGCCTTCACCTCCAATGCCTCTACCACACGCCGCATCCTGCAGCCGGCGAGCCCGCCTCACCAACCCTCTCAAAAGCTTCAGCCATGCCTCCACCAACAAGCGATCCTACAACCGCCCCTCCTTCGCCCCCAAACCCGTCCTAGACCTCAAGCACATGCGCCAGAACCCCGGCCTCTACGAACAAAACGCCCTCGACCGCAACTACGCCGCGCCCGCCCGCAACGGCTGGCGCATCCTCGAACTGCACCAGAATCTGCTGGCCGAGCAGGGCAAAGCCGTCGAATTCAGACGGCGCGGGAATGCGCTGAGCAAGATTCTCGGAGCGCAGGGTGCGGATGCGCGGACGAAAGATGCAGCCCGCGAGGAGGCCAGGGGGTTGAAAGAGGGGCTTGCAGCGATTGCGAGGTTGGAGAGGGAGACGCAGGGCGAGATGGAGAGGTTGGCTATGGAGTTGCCGAACTTGAGCTCGGCGCAGACGCCGGTTGGGGGGGAGGCGAGGACGGTTGGGTATGTGAATGGGGAGGGGAGGCCCGAGGGGAAGTTTGGCACGAAAAGTCACGTGGAGATTGGTAAGGAGCTGGACCTGCTTGATTTCCAGGCGAGTGCGACGACGAGCGGTTGGGGGTGGTATTTCCTCAAGAACGAGGGCGCGCTGCTGGAGCAGGCTTTGGTTCAGTATGCTCTGAGCGTTGCCATGAAGCGCGGCTGGAAGGTTATGACGCCGCCGAGTCTGGTCTACAGCCACATTGCGAGCGCGTGCGGGTTTATGCCGAGGGATCAGAACGGGGAGACGCAGATTTACAACATTGCGCAGCCCGAGACTGACGGCGACGACAAGCCTGGTCTTGTTCTTGCCGGGACGGCCGAGATTCCTTTCGCCGGCTCACAAGCGAACAAGACCCTGGCAGAGTCCGACCTGCCTCTCAAAGTCATCGGCCCCTCACGCTGCTACCGCGCAGAAGCCGGAGCCCGCGGCGTCGATACCAAAGGCCTCTACCGCGTCCACGAGTTCACGAAAGTGGAAATGTTCGCCTGGACCAAACCGCCCCCCACAGCCGAGAGCAGCGACCGCTTCGGCACGGAAGAAGACGACGCGACAGCCTACGCACCCTCGCAGAGCGAAGCCACTTTCCAGGAGATGCTGTCGATCCAAACGGAGATCCTCGCCTCCCTCGGCCTCCACGCTCGGATACTGGAGATGCCTTCGACGGACTTGGGCGCCTCCGCCACGAGGAAGATCGACATCGAGGCGTTCTTCCCCTCGCGGACGGGGATCGATGAGGGGTATGGCGAGGTTACGAGCGCTTCTGTTTGCTCGGATTACCAGAGTCGACGGCTGGGCACGAGGTTCAAGGGGGCTGGCGAGCAGAGTCTGAGGTGGCCGCATACGGTCAACGGGACTGCGATGGCTGTTCCTAGGGTTTTGGCGGCTGTTTTGGAGAACGGGTGGGTTGAGGGTGAGAAGGCGGTTGTGGTGCCGCAGGTCCTGAGGAAGTGGATGCCGGATGGCTTGGAGAAGATCACTTGCGCCCGTGCTTGATTGGCAACTTGTGGGCGTTTGTAAGATATTTTTTGTGTATGCATTACTGTACAACAGGGAGCTTGGTCTGTGGACTTGCTTCTTCCCGGAATCGGATTCGACACTTCGAACCCAAGCGAAGATGTTGGGTGTCTACTACTGACCGTAGTACCGGAACCGCGACACCACATCGATCGTCAACCAAGCTTCATTCAATTCATCTCATCTATGATCAATCCCGAGCAACCAACAACAGACATTCATCCCTCGGCATCTCATCCCCCCCTCAACCAACCAAAAGACGAAATTCCAGCCATTCTAAAGACGAGACTGACCAGGCGTAGGCTCCGCCCTTCCCTCCAGATTCGGGTGCGCGTCGCGAACCGGCCGGGTAACAGTATAAAAAGCGAACCCCGCCGACTTTGTCGAGAACTGCACTTTGGTGCCGACGTGGAAAAAAGCGAAATCCCCGTTGACGAGGTGGTGGGTGACGCCGGTCGCTTCGTCGTAGACGTCGATTTGGCCGGAGAGGACGTACTTTGCCTGAGAAAAAAAACATAGGTGTCAGGTCGGAGGAGTTGCTTTTTTGTTTTTCTTTTTCTTCATCCCGACGATGGATTGGGAGATTGGAAAAACTATGTGGGTGACTTTTTCAAATACATACCTCTTCGAAGGCGTAGTGGGCGGACAGTTTGGGGCCGGCTTCGACTTTGTAGAAGCCCGAGGTCACGTATGCGGGCGCGTCGGTTTTGGTGCGGATTGAGTGGAAGTCGGCGGTGATGTGCGGCGAGCCGGCGGCGAAGGGGATGTGTTCGTGGCCGGCGCCTTTGTAGACTGTGAGGGGGACGAGGTTGGATGACATCTGTGTTGATTAGTGGGGTTGATTTCGCTTTGAAGGTGAATTGGTTTTGGGGGTTGGGAGGACTTACTGTTGGGTGGTGGTTTAGATGATTGACGGAGATGTTTGTTTTGTTTGTCGGTGACGGGTTGACTTGTTGATTGATTGATTGATCGGTTGAGTATTCGAGTTGGTGGAATGGTTTGTTGGATGGTTTGGATGGAGATGGGGAGGAAGCGAGAAGACTCGAGCTGACTACCTAACTTATGTACTTTTTGTTGAACACTGCAATCATGTTCAAGTGGGTAACGAAAGCTGACAGTTGATCGCGAATAGGCACGACATGCAGTCAAAGGAAGACATCGCAGGTTCCCAATGGTCAATCCGACGATTTAATTGGAGCTGGAAAGCAGACCCCGAAAGGGAAGGAATTCACATCGGAATGCAACCCTAACCCTGATGATGTTGCAACATGTCCTCTTATCTTCCACCAGCAACCTGTTATGTCGCAATGAAGTACGAATGAAGGCGAATCTGATTTGCATCATCTATCTACTCCCAGTGTCTTTCTGATGCTGCTCGCCGCAGCTTCAACTTCCGCTGGCACATCAACATGGCCGATGAAGCCTTTCCCTTTCGGCCCATAACCATTCTCGTCATCTTTGAGCCGTGTGACCTCTCCTACAAGTAGCTCACACAGCCTCTTCATCTCCCAGAAGTCTTCCGCCCGCAAGTCAGTCGCCGAATCAAGGACATACTCAAGCTGCCCGTTCACTGCGTGCACCTCCGGCACCACAATCGGACAAGCCAAGAAGTGCGGCCGTTGCAGCATGGGCAGGTCTGCAAACGCCTTCTCAAAACTAGCTTTCGTCCGCAACGACATCGTAGGATCCTGTACGACGATGCAAGTCCTGATGCCCGTCACACCAGCTCGATCGAGCACCTCGCGCGTCCTGACAGCGTTGGCGCCGCAGTTGGTGGACTCATCTTCTACCAGCACTCGTGGGCCTCCATCTTCGATGTCCGGTATTGAGAAGAAGCGGTTCAGGATCTCTTGCAGAACTTGCGCTTCTGGAAGTCCCATAATTTGAGAGTGGATTGTGCTGTATTGTGGGTGCCTGGCCACGGCATCGTAGATGTGAGAGGTTGAGTGGCCGATACCGCCGACTAGTACTAAGGTTCTGGTGACAGATGGGCGTGATTGCAAAGCTTGGAAGAGTTGCGTGGCTTGGCTCAGGACTGATGAGGCGCATATCACGATGCAATCGACTGGTTCGCGTGTTTGCAGAGACTCTAGAGAGACTTCGGTGTGGGCCAGAAACCTGGCAAGGAGGTTGACATCCTCTGAGAGATCCGCTGAGATATCGGCTGCTTGCATGGCGAAGCAGCGTTCCATGTGTCTTTCGAGTTCAGTCGCCACTGTCAATCTTGCTGCTTGACGCGTAGTTCAGGTTACTGCACGCTGTCTGATATCGCTGTTGTCGATCGATGCCTAATGGATCCAAAAGACCAGCTCGTCAGAATAACAGTGTCGCAGCGACTGGCATGCGAGCCAAATGAATGAACGGCAGAAGTAGGAAGAGTTGTTGAGAGAACAACGAGCAAGTCAAGACGACTGGCGGGATTCCCAGACGGTCACCCGCCCTGCTGCCAAACGCCCGGCCGAGTGATTATGTATGAATGTGCCTTGTCAATGTTCAGGCAGAGCCGATGTGTTGTTCTCATTTTCTACATGACCTTGATTGCCAAGTCCTCACCTTGATGCCACGCCTGGCCGCTCCTGCAAGATTTCAGCGACTGGGTGACAGACGACGAAGAAATTGGTCGGCTTCGGCAACTCAAGAAAGACAAGAGGTCGCCCCAGGAAGAGGAAACGCATAGGTAGCAATCTGCAGTCTGCCCGGATATCTGGTCACGGGCTCTTGCATAGAGCATTTCACTGCGTATGTCTCAGACGACTGTGCAATATGCAATTGACCAGGCGAAACGTTCGATCGTCAAGTGCATTCTGTACAAAATGCGCGAAAGGGAATTCGTAGCATCCGACCCGGTGAGAGGCACTACTAAATTGTGTCAGTATATCCATTGCGACTGAGCCAGGAACCGGATGTGAGTTCTATGCCCGGTCCCGATTGGTTTCTCAGCAGGATGGGTTGCTCTTACTAAGCGATCGTCGACAACTACATGCGTTGGTGGAGAATAAGAGCACGGTCCGTCAACAACGCTGGCAATACCTCAAATATCTCGAATCACCCTCTACATTGATTTAATCACTGTCTTTTGAGCAATTCCCCTTTTACGACCGAACCGACACGTCCGACACACAAGATCCGAACTCGCAGCCATGACCCTCCCCAGCACTAACAGAGTCTACCGCCGCACTTCTGATGGCAAATCCATCGAACTGCTCGACGAGCCATTGTCTCACGACCTCAAGCCCAACCAAGCTCTCATCAAAATCCACGCAGTCTCGCTCAACTACCGCGACATTGCCATGCTTAGTGGCCAATACCCAGTTGAAGTCATCCAAAAGGGCGTGCCTTGTTCCGACGCCGCAGCAACTATCGTAGCAGTCGGCTCTGCTGTGAACAAGTTCAAAGTCGGCGACTATGTGACCCCGAGCTTCCAAACGAACTTTATCACAGGCACCGAGAAGCACGCAAGCATGTCCGCTCTTGGCGGCGACGTTGATGGTGTCTTGCGCGAGTACGCCGTCTTCGACGTCGACGTACTCACCAAGGTACCCGAGCACCTGTCCTACGAGGAGGCTTCTACCATTGCTTGTGCCGGCGTCACGGCTTGGACTGCGCTGGATATGGGCAGGTCGCTGAAGGCCGACTCGGCTTTGATGCAAGGCACCGGCGGCGTCAGCATGTTCGCTCTGGTCCTTTGTGTTGCAGCGGGGATCAAGCCTATCATCACTTCCTCTTCGGACGAGAAACTCAACGAGGTCAAGAAGCTTGGCTCGCAAGAGAACCCGGTGCTTGGTATCAATTACTCGACACACCCGGATTGGGACGTCGAAGCAAAGAAGCTCACTGACGGCTTGGGCGTGGACGTTGTCGTGAACAACGTCGGATACGCGGCGATGAAGAAGAGTATTGATGTGCTCGTTAGACGCCACGGCACTATCTCGCTGGTTGGCTTCTTGGGCGGCATGCCCGAGCAGAAGGATATGCCCGACTGTGTTATTCCGCTCATGAAGAAGTCTGGGAGGATGCAGTAAGTCTAGATTCGCTACTTCCGCGCGTGATGGTTGGTCGTCTGTTTCTTACTAATCATTTATCGCAGGGGCATTGGTGTCGGATCTACGAAGGATCAGCAGGATCTGTGCGATTTCCTTGCAAAGCACAAGGTTGATTTGAAGCCGATCGTGGACGAGAAGGTCTTCGATTTCGAGGATGCGCGTGGGGCTTTCGACTACTTGAAGTCGGCGAAGCATACTGGTAATGTTGTTATCAAGCTTTGAGGGAGTGGAGTAGAGTCGGACTCATCCTCGGGCTCAAGATCACGACTGAATCAGAAAGTCAGCACAGGCGAGATGCGTTGTCGTCAAGCGCATTCCAATCGACTGACATGGATGCTAGTCGAGCCCTGAGCTCATGTCCTTGGCGGAGGAGTCGAAGGAATGGAACCTGCCGGAGCAGACAGGGTGCAGACCCACTGTGGCTGGCAGGGCAGTTATCTGACTACGTCTCAGGAACGACACTTTGAATAATCGTGCCTGAGTATCGTCATCGCGCTGGTCGTCAAGATGGAAATATATCCAGGTTGTCGATAAGTTTATTAAGATACTTGTCGAACATCTCTTGCCCTACACCACCTCTTCTCGAGCAGCAAACGATGTTGATCTTCTACTGACATGCCTATAAACTACTCCCGAAACGTTCACTCATACAGTGAATGCGTCTACGGTGGTAAATGAATTGAGCGAGTGGAAGCCCTTCACCAAGAAGCTCAATCGCGGAAGGATGCCGTCAGTGCCTTGCAAGCAATGGTCATGCAGACGACGAAAGTTGTCATCCATCTATTAGATAGTTCAGCTACACTGGGAAGCACAGACGTCCTTTCAACCATCGTGGTTGTTGAACAACGCTGATTCGAGGGCGAGGAGAAGAGCCCCAGAAAGTCTTCGTGTGTCTGAACTTAGATGGCACTCTATACAATTTCCGGAGAGCAGGCGGGCCTTATCGGAAACTGCCGAGTAATAACCTTCGCACACGTTGCTTAGGGTAAGCTTGTGGACCGTGATGGATTATATCAAAGCTCTGGACGCTTTGACGACATGTTGACATGATAAATAGACAGGAACACTTTGCTGGATGTTTGTACAAACCAAAGAACGATCGCAGCAACCGTTGGAACCATTCCTCGATCAAAGACAATTCATTCGACTCGAAGTATGCATCTCCTCCGACATCTTCCATTTCATCCAACGGCAATTCAACAGATTCTAACACTGCAACCTTCCACAGATCAATCACAATGAAGCAAACCATCCCCCACCTCCTCGCCGCCGCAGGCCTCTTGACCGTCGCCTCAGCAAAAATCCAAGCCCAGGTCCGCTACAGCGACTCGATGATCGACGTCGGCAACCTCGACCTCTTCGCCCAAACTTGGCAGAAAATCTACGCCGCCGACGGCAACTCGCAGTCCGTCCTGACCGACAGCACCTCCCCGGCCTACAACGGCGGCTGCAACTCCTGGGCCGACGACGCAAACCTGAACGCCAAAGTCACCATCAACGGCCAGTGGGGCAAAGTCCCCGGGCTCGGCCTGCACGACAGCAGAGAAGCTCTCGTCCAATCCATCTGGGCTGCTCTGAAAGAGGTCAGCAACGGCAACCAGTACGACGTCTTCAACACCTGCTACGGCACGACGTGGCAGGAGGGTTTGCCCGACTGGGCTTACCACGGTCAGTCCGCGTGCGGCGGCGCCAGTCCCACGGTGGCGGACAGCTGTCCGTGTGACGTTGGGAGCGCGGCTTGCAAGGACCATTCGCTGGGCCACAAGGTGCCGTCTTTGATCAAGGCGAACCTTTACGACGGTGAGGGTGCGCTGTTGGCGGACAGTCTGGAGATCACTTTCGAGTCTGCGGCTGTTGGGGGTGGCGGTGGGTGTAGTACGCTTACCAAGGTTGCTGGCGCTCTTGCTGGGTTGCTGCCGGGGCCGGGATCGTTGTTCTCTACGGGTGTTAATGTTGCTTGCCTTAACTTGGCTTGATGGGTGGCGTGCAAAGGGTCGTGGAAGGTGGGTGCCCACCTGAGATATCAAAGGATTTCAGCGAATTGGTTTTGTCTAGAGATATCAACAACAGAGTCAAAGTGATGTATCACCCAGATGAATGGCAAGTGAAGTCGAAAGTCATGATGATCCGGGTTGAAAATGCTCATCAAGCGTATGTGCAAGATATACTTGTCGGTCTCATCTGCAGCGCAACTCGAACAAGTCTGGACAGATCTCACTCTTCTTGGTCGCTTTCAACACAACATCGACCCCTTCTAGGTGAGTCCTGAGCGCGGCAAAGGTGACCTTGTACAACTCCTTCTCCTAGGTGGATGACCGTCTATCAGCTTCTAATCGTCTGTGAACCACAAGTCTTCACCTTACCTTTTCCTTCGCCGCATCGGGCAGCCAATTGATCAGCAGATTCTTCACCACGACTCGCTTTTGCTCGTTCATGTAGTGAAACAGGTAAGCGGCACAACGGCATTCGTCGTCAGGGAGCTCGGCTTTGAGAAGCCCGCAATCTTCGGTGTAGGCTGTCTGTTGCACTCCTTCGAGTGCGTTTCGGTCGTCGTACTTGTTGATCTTGAAGATGATGTGCTGATAGTACCAGCGTCGGAGGTCGTAGAACTTGTACACGCAGCCGCTTGTGATCATCTGCACTCATCAGTTCGAAGCTTGGTCGAGCTGGGAGAGGTGATCGATACTGCTGATTCCGCCATTTTGAGTTGATGTAAGATGGGTCCGTTCGGGTTTTCGAGCATGGAGGTGGGAAGTGTCGTACGCAGGTCAACAGTAGACAACTCAGGCCGGACCGGGTCCTGAAGACTTCACGACATATGTTTTGATCGCTGTCGATGCGGTGAAGACTGGTGTGCGACGCATGTATGCCTCCGTGTCGGATGTATAACAAACGTAAAGTATGCAGCTGTGCCTAAACTGGCAAATGCAGCCTGCCCATGCGTCGTGCATGCTCATGCATCGGCTTGCTTGTGACTTACGTTCTGCGCCTTCGTGCATCGAAAGTGTTGATCGATGCAATTGATCCAGAGTGCCGGGAGAGGGAGATGCAGGTGGTGTCAGTGGCGAGTGGATTTATGTCTGCCATTTCACTGAACATTTTCGCGCTTAGCCACTGTCCGTTTCCGCTGGTTCGTTCTACATCTGACCGATCGAGTGGGGCTTCATTCGCTTTGAAAGTGATGAAGTACTTCAAGCTGAGATGAATTGAGATGGCATTTCGTCCCTAATTTCCTTGGTGTTGTGCGATGTCGTAGTCTATCAGACTACACATAATCATCCACGGAAATGCGAACATCTACATCGTCACAGCTTCAAATGGAGTTACTCAGTCAAGAGTCCATGCTTCAGAACTCTATCTGGTCGAAACCTGGCATACCCGTTCTGAGCCATATTGGGAACTTCGGATCGCCATCTTCCACAACATTGTACAGCTAGGCATGCGAGGAAGATGACCGTGGCACGCGAGAGCGGGAAAGTGCGACTTTGGCGAATTCACGACCGAGGAAAAGACCCTGTTGGAGTGGCGAGACTGGCTGACGCGATGCATTGCGTTCTCAGTTGGCGAGGATCTCAGGCGTGTGGCATTCATGGACCACGCTGAACCCTCGAACGACGCGGACGTGGACTTCCGGACCGATCAAGAAGGAGACAGATCTTATGGGTAAATGATCTTGGAGCGACTGTGAGGCAAAAGATTTGTGATTTGCAGGATCGGGGGCCGATGAAAGATTTCGCAGAAGTGTTTGAGGAATGCCGACCATTCGACAGTTCTTGGTGGACAGAAGCGACCAGGATGGGCAGGTACGCAGGAGACAGCTGGTGGATACGGTAGTGTCTTGCTCCGGGCTCCACTCATACGTCGTCAGAATCATGTTCATACTAGACCCACTGAAGCAAGCATCACGAATCGACACCGACTGGACCAACGAAGATCTGGATGGCTTGACAGCGAAACCCGTTCCGACTTTGAGCGCATCTCAGCCTTCGGCTGAACACATTTCTCAGCTGAAGTCCTTGACGAGCTTTGTCGACTTCAGCTAGAACACACAATTGTATAACTAATGCACGCTCTGGATACTTTGATACAAGGCTTCAGGTGCACTAGTGTAGTCATCGATCACACCGTCCTCGTCCCGTGGACGTCTTTGCACAATTACAATTCTCATGACGTTGAGACCTCCGAGAGCCTGAGCGAGTGTCGTCGCGGTGCATAAACTCCGCCACATCGAGCGCTCAGCATTGTTTGAGCTTTGTCCGTGTGCTACAAAGATCCTCAAGGAAGTGATGGGGCTTTGCATGATGGTCCAATTGCCCAATTGTGGGTGTGACAAGAACACGG
>Ga0265780_10005164_pt1 | contig 16605 bp, 14 predicted proteins | sample P1T30metagenome_FD_192432 | JGI IMG/M metagenome (GOLD analysis project Ga0265780, IMG submission 192432) | Plant litter microbial communities from East Loma Ridge, Irvine, California - P1 T30 | ecosystem: Environmental > Terrestrial > Plant litter > Unclassified | place: USA: California... | reverse complement strand
GCAAAAGACTAGCCTAATTTTTAAGTAGATATTAAATATTGCATCATGGATCCGAGAGTTCGAATGTGATATTACAAGCACTACTGTGGTTCTTACGGTATGGAAGACAGCCATATTGGATTCTTACGATGAAATTATGTGGAATTAGTTACATGTAATATTTAAACATGTAGAAAAAACACTCAAGCCGTCTCAAAATTCCCATCTTGCCACAACATTTCCAGTCTTACTGGTAGCAATACGCCACCCGTCCTATCTCAAACCCATCCTCACATCTTCAGCATGACATACAAGCCCAGGGCTCGAGCGACCATCTTGCCCACCGCAGTTCCACGGGAAGCCATCTCCTTCTCCGCAGACATGATGCAAGCCTGCATAACGCTAGTAAGTGTCGTCCGGCCCTCCTCGAACTCAAGAAGCGCAATGAAGTCAGCCAGCTTTGTCCGGCCGACGCGCACAACGTTCTGCAGAATCCGAGACCGCATGACCTTGCTGGGGCTGGAAGTACCCATGGACGGGGCCAGTCCAATCATCTTACGCTCCTGGTTTGCGCACAAGATGAACACCTTGGCCACCTGCTCCTTGGTGTAGGTGTTGTCGCTTGTGTCTTCGCTGGCGACACCCTCGATGATGTCCGCGATGCTGATGCTGCCCATGTGGAGCTGGTTGACACGGATGTCGACGAGGGCCATCGCATCCTTAGTGAGAGCGATGGCGGCGACATCGACACTGCCCGTCGTGACTGAACCACAAGGGTCGGCGACAGCTGTAGCTGAAACCTCATCGACAACGTCCTCAAAGCCGAACTGGAGACAGAATCGGCTGTCGCTCATGGTGATGTCCAACAGCGATCTAACGGGAGTAGCAGTGGCATAGATTACGGCTTCCATCACATCCTCCACCGTATCTGAGGTGACTGCGGTGGTGGCAGTTGCAGTGATCTGCTTCTCCAAGACTTGCTCAGAACCATTCGACTCCTGACCAGCTTCAAGGGTGGCTGGAGAGATGTCCTTGGCGACGAGAGGAGTGCCATTCTCAGTGGTGCTCTTCTCTTCGAAGGTGGGTGCGACAACCTCTGACATATCTACAACTTCGATAGGCTGAATGGGAGCGACGGGCTTATTCATGGCGGCCTCAGCCGCAAGAGCTTCTGCAGCCGCCTTCGCCTTCTTAGCTTTCTTCTGTGCGGCACCCGACTTGTTCTTCTTGATAGCAGTGGGAACAGGGGCTGGCGCAGCAAAGACCGGCGCGGGCGAAGCAGTGATGTGCGCTGGAGTAGGCGCAATAGCGACAGGCTCCGGCGTCGACTTGATGAAGGAGTCGGCCTTCACCATGCTGAACAGGTGGCTCATGTAGGAACCGACTTCGCCACTCCAGTTCGCCATGGCTTTGTCGAGGGCGAGTCCAGTGAGCTCGGTGAAATTGTTCACCGATGGAGCAACGGGAGTGGCCTCGATTGGAGGGCTCTCCTTGGTGGGTTCTGCGGTCACAGCATTCTTGGTGACTTTCAGAATGGCCACGGGCTTTGGTGGCTTGACCGCGGCCTGGATAGTCTTGCCAGACTTTGCAATCGGAGACACCTTGATCTTTGGCGCCTCAAGAGCTGGGAAGTCCGCATTGGTCTCGGGGGAGGGCGCCTTGGTCTTCTTCGAACGTCCAGAGACCTTAATTTCTGGAACGGTGGACTTTGACTCGTTCCAGATGTGCGAGCGCTCATTAGCAGGTGCCTTCTTGCTAGGCTTCTTGCTGACTACGGTGGACCACTCATTCTTCTGCTTTGGGGCAGTCTCGGTGACTGGAGTCGATGCAATCGGCGAAGGCGTAGGGGGTGAGATGTCAGGGACAACTCTAGCTGCAGCCAATGCGGCGGCGGCCTGCTTCTTCTGCCGACGAGACAGCTTGGGTGTCTCATCTTCGTCCACCACAGGAGTCAAAGTGTTCTGTGATGCTGCAGCGACGTTGTGTCGCGAATTCTTGTTCACCACGGCGATCCATCCATCCTTGTCTTGAATGGGTGCCACAGTGGCGGTCTTCTCGGCTGAAGAAGCCTTGGTTGGAGGAGGGGTGGTCTGCTTTACCCCACGCTCTGCAGAGTGCGTGTATGGGCCAGTGGTGCCCCAAGGACCGGACGGCCGCGCAGCTGGACCTCGGGAGTTTCGAGAGGCCGTCGATGCTGAAGACGGGCTCGACTTCAACGAGGTGGCGGAGAAGGTCGATGACACCTGCCGAGATACAGATGTCACATTGGTGGAGCCAGACAGCACACGCTGCCCAGAAGGAGCTGCAGCAACACCAGCGAAAGGCAGGACCAGCTCAGGAGGCAGCGGGGCGTCCTTCATCTTGACCTCCTTGGAGGTCTCGACAGCAGGAGACTTCGCGGCTGCGGCCTTCTCAGCTCTCGCTCGGGACGTCAGGGCATCCAAGTGAAATCCGCTGACGACTTGAGACTTGGGCTTCAGAGGAGCACCGTAGATGCTGAAACCGCCATTGTTGGTGGTGGCCTGCTTTCGGCCGCGCTTGCGCTGAGCCTGAGAAGGCTTGGTGTTGACGTTGATGTTGGCCTGGACGGCAGCGCTGGAGGGAATAGTGGAAGACATCGTTCTTGGTAGTCCTGAGTCTTGGAAAAGTTGGAGAAAGGAGGTGGTGATGTTCGGAAAGAGGAGTGGAAGATGATCGAGGGAGTCGAAAGAGTTCTCTGTGTAAGTAAGCTGGTAAGCTGGTGATACAGAAGAGAGTAGGGTTGAGTGCTTTCTATTCCGAAGTTGTGGAGAGAGAGACCACAATAAGGAGGCCGAGGAGGGATTATATGGGAGGAGAGCGACGCAGGAGCTCCTACTAGCGCGTCGATCGAGCATGAGCTTGGACGGTGTAGCTCCAGGCCGAGTGATGTAATTGTACCTGTTGCCTTACAGTGTTTTGCGCGGTTCTGTTGTGGAGTGATAGGCTTCTTTCACAGTGACGCAGTGCGTCTCCAAAGGCAGCGGAAGTCGGGGCGCAAGATAGCAGGAGTGATTACTAGTAGATTTATATAAATAAAGGATCAATGCACATGTGGGTGTTCATACTGCGCAGGCGGACGTTCAAAAAATAGGTGGTGTCTTCCAAGTTGAGATCACGTCTGATCAAACACAATTATGTTCCAGTTTGCAGCAGGAGTTTTACACAACGACGGGCATTATAGCAAATATGCATGCGAAGCTGCATATAGAGTTAAAGACACGGATTTTGTTCTTGTTTAGCATAGTTGATGCTGTATTTCAGGGGGAAAATGTAGTTTAATTCTAGTGCAGGCGTCTTTGGCCATTAATGTCAAAATGGTATCGCAACTCCAAAGAAATTCCAAACGCGATCCAGAAATCTCACAAACCAACAATCCGTCCCAACCGTCGACCTAGTGCAGCAATCAACCCCGTCGTCGCCACACCCCTGAAATGCACACCCTGCCTGCTCAGCGAGCCAAACACGCGAGGCACATCATCCACACTCACACATTCTCCAAAATGCGAAATGAATGTCGCCAAGGACGTAGTCCCCAGGAAAATGGTATGCGGCATAATGCCACTCGCCATGATTGACTCTGCCGTATACGAAGCCGGCAGAGTGCGCTCACCAACCTTCTCTCGCTCGAGGCTAACGAGCTTCAAGAAGGCAGCCGTAATGGCGAGCCTCGATGTTGAGCCGTTGTCGTCGACTCGGAGGTATGAGAGGAAGGTGGAGAGGGACTCTGTGCCCAATGTAGTCTCGACGAGGTCGGATGAAGGTGTGTCGTCCTCTCGCGAATCGACGATGGTTATATCCTTGGAAATGAACTGGAGGCAAGAGTCGATGACATCCTCGTCCTCGGAGAAGCTCAAATCAGTGTCGGGTGTGACTTCACCCTCAGCTTCGACCAACTTCTGCGTCAGGTAGGTGCAATCAACGCGGAAAGACTCTAGCAATTCGTCCATGTCAACTTCTTCATCATCATCCTCGGATGACGAGGTATGCGCCTCCTTATGGATCTTGAGGGGTGATTCGAGCTTGCGCGGTGAAGTGGACAGCTTCACTGGCGAATACTCAGAGTCGAAGTCTGAGGCGCCATCATCAACCATGATATCCATGTCATACATGGGTTGAGTGAGGTCGACGACGCGCGTGTGTCCGGTGGTGCTAGCGAAGAACAAGCGCTCGACGCGGATCTCGTCCTCGCTGTCGTCGGACGAGGCCGTATCAGCATCTTGGATGGTTCGTAGAGGCGATTCAAAGCCGGTAGCGCTAGGAATTGACATTGACGGCGACGGGGAAGCAATCGGCCTGTTGGGTGAGGCAATTGAGTCGAAGTCGGAGTCGACATCATCATTGTTGATGTTGATGTCGTACAAAGTTTGCGACATGTCGACTAGACGAGTAAAGCCATCCGTATCAGCGAAGAACATGCGCTCCGAGTTCCATGGCTCAATGATGTCCCTAGAATTCTTGCGCACGACAACTGGAGAAGCGGACTTGTATAGCATGAGCGCCAGGTTCTGAGGGTAAGCTTCTTCGCCAGCTGAGTGGCACTGTGGCGCAGTGAACTCGAGCTCAGACACCTCAATGACCCCGACTCGATCATTGGCTTCTATGGATGCAGACACGCACGTACTTGGCTGTTCGGATGCTTGGGGCAGTTGTTTCTCGTACACCGGGCTTGAGGGGACAGAGCTGGTGGTGTCGCCAAAATCTTCTGATTCCTTGTGGTACGACGATGCGCACTCATCCTTGGACAGCTCGAGACTTGTTGTATGCTCCGACCTAATCTTGGTGACCTCCATATCCGTGCGCTTTCCGAGTACGTCAAAGATGCTGCCGATAGAATGGCTTGAGGAGCCTGAGCTGTTGTTTGACAGCTGATCGGACGGGGAAGGCTTAGCTACCGGAGCTTGAGAGGTCCAGTCAAGTGTCGCATCGAAGACCTTGGCAGTTGGCGATAATGGGGACCCAAAGGTAAAGAACGAGCCATCATGCTTGGTGAATGCCGAAAAAAACGGTGCCTTGATAGGCTCATTCTTCGCCCTGTCTTCCAGACTCTCTTGGTGGAACACAATCGGTGTCAATGGATTACCATAGTTATCCGGGATGGGAGGTGCGTTGCTACCCAAGTGACCCGTGAAAGTTGGCACAGAGGCGACCGGCACGCGCTGCGCAGGCGAATGCGAAGGTTCATGACCACGTCCTACGATAGGAAGTGGAGTGAGAGTCGCCAGAGCGGTTGCACGAACGGCGTTGGCAGCGGCACGGCGGGCGACGTTGGGGTCGTCGCGAGGTGCTGGGGCGATTGGAGGGTGTCGGCCTTTCTTGTTGTGTGCCAGTGACTTCTTCAACGACGGCTTCTCTGTCACCAGCGAGGCCTCTTTGTCGGCGGGACGCGCAGCGCGAGGACCGAGAGCCGTGCCTGTGGTCTTTATATTAGACATCTGTATATGGACGCGCCTCCAGGAGTACTTACCGTCGAGGTGCATCTTGCGCCCTGTTGCGGGGTTAATCTTGATGTCGGTACCAGTGGACATTGTGGAAGCGTCTAATACCATCGATTGTCAGTGATCGCGCGTACCAGGTTGTATGTGATCTCATACCATGAGCGGTGCTCGACGCGCTCTCCTTCGCCTTCTGCGCCTGTTCCACCTTGATCTTCTCGGCTCGTACAAGCGCCTGCTGGCGGAGGGTCTTGCTGTGCTTAGAGACCATTGTGGAGATGGTATCTGTGCGAGTGTGTTTGGGGCTTGCTCGAGGGTATTCGGTGGGCTGGAATCGATTACCGATGGTAGATTTGGCTGGGGGAGAAGGAGTTTGTGGAGCTTTGTGGTGTGATTGCGGAGAGCCGATAGTCAGAGAGCTGGTGGTTGATCAGGGTGGTCAAGACTTGTGGCAGCGAGGTTGGCGAACAAGAGGGCACGGGTGGCTGACAAGGAGGACGCGGCTCTATGCTAGGCCGTGAATGGATGATTTCAAAGTGAAAGACGATACCGCGTGTCGTCATGTTCGCCCAATCGTCAATAGACCCGATGTTGCGGCCATGACAGCCAATGGAGGTGAAAGCGACTATGAGACAACTCCAGAGAAACCATACACTGAAAATGAACAAAACAACTAGAATGGACGATAGAAGTTCAGAGATGGAAGAGAATGAGTATTACACGGGAGCTTGAAGTCATGGGAGATATGTTGTGGGGACGCGAATCTTTAACGGGTGCGATGAGTGACGTTATATATTTAAGACTACACACGTAGACAAAGCGACCCGAATTGAGAGCATGATCGGATTACCATGCGGAGATACGAGGTCGTGATGAGTATCAAATCCTGGCGTATGGGGTAACTTTGTATCGTGGCTAGGTCCAAGTTTAGCGGTCGGTCTGGAATGCTAATGAAAGTTCATCAGCGGGTTCGCTGTACAAATTGTGTTTCTACTGAGTTTGTCAAGTTGGCAATGCTCTGGAAATCGAAGCTCAAGATGACGAGCTCATGATGAGGTCGTTTCGTGCGCTGGACTGGATCATATCCGCCGCGTCGCACACGTCGGAAGATTAGTTTCTATCAAATACTCGAACGCCTCAATGAGGAGCTTTGTATACGGGCAAGTAGCGAGTCTATAATCGTGCTTGGTAGAGAGACGGCGGATGAAGGCCTTGCGTTTGTCATCTTGGTGACAGTGGCACGTGCGCACGCGATGGATGGTGGCCCCAAGAACCTTGGAAACGCGTCCACCCATCGCGCTTTTGCATCTTCACGATCAACTCAATTTCACGCACGTCCCAAGATGTCCCAGACTGAGAAAAAGGTGCATCGCACGATCAAAGGCAACAAATTTACCTACGATGGGGTATCACATACTATCAACGGCTACCCCCAAAGTTCTCGTGCTGCCATATCTGAAGAGCTCCGTCGACAACCAGTGGTAGCATATTTGAAGGCGCAGAGGATTTTTTGGGGTTGGAGCTTGCCCGACGTCTCCAATCTCATCTACAAACACGAGATGATAGAGGAACTCGAACGCTTCTGTGTTGTCGGAGAACTCCCGCCGGTATGCACCCCAACGCCCGATGAAGATCATCGCAAACCACAATCATATCAACGCTAAACAAGCACCAGTTTCGCAATTACCCTCTAACTATTTTCAACGAGCTCAAAAGGGAATGGAACACGAAATACGCGTCCTCGCCTACGAACATAGACAGGAAACGGGGGCAGGATGAAGTTCCGATGGAATCGCATAGAGAATCTTCACAGAAGAGAGCTCGTGTTGTTATGGCACCCATGTCTACCTCTAGAGATCGATTGCTGGCCCTTCTCAGGGGCGCACGCGATCAACCGGATAGCCAGGCACCAGTTGTCAAGACGGAGCAGCCCGTAGAGACAGAGCTCCAGCCAGACAGCCTTGGCCGTGTCTGGAAATCGCGCTGGCAGCAGGACATTGACAAATATCGGGTCACGGATTATTACTCGAGGATCGCCGGGAAATATGCAATCAGTTGTCCATTTATCGAAAAACGATACCCTGGCCTTGAGGGGAAGATCGTTTTGCAGATAACACTTCTCCAAGGCGACAGGAATCAACAAGGAGTCTTCGAGGCTGACCTCGACCTCGGTCTTTTCAAGGGTACCGCTGCAATGGGTATCGACGAGTACTCTCTTGCCGACTGGTGCTACCGAGAACAAATGCGATTGCAGCCACTCGAGAAAAATTTGGAAACCAAGAGATTGGAAGACAAAGCCAATGATGCCCATATGTCAACTTGCGGGACTCCTTGCATACGATCATCGCAACACAATGCCCGGAGCATAAAGGCAAAATGTGACACCTCGAAATGCGCCACACTTTTCATGCAAGTCAGACTTAAGGACGACAAGGGTCTTTTCATGCGGCAAGGGGCGATCTTTGGTTCTGAGGGCGAGATTCAATTCAACGATCTCCATGGTCTCGAGCTCGAAGGGGACATCGATCTTCCTATGCTTGGCCCTGAATCTGTTAAGTTCAAAGGCTATAAAGTCAGACAAGTCTCAAAGTTAGAAGTCGTCCATACTCCCTGGGGATCTTTCCCCACAAGGGCAATCAAGTATGGCGATGCATGGAACAAACCCTGAGCTTGGTTTTGGATGTTCTTGCGGTTCCGAGCGCCTGCTGTAGGATCCGCTCGTAGAGCCCCATACCCCGCAATCTTCACAAGCTGCGATCCGAAGCTACATTCCTACATCGCTCACATCGCTGCGATCTTGATGCCATCGTAACGCACCTGGCTGTAATCTTCCTTTCAACTTCGGTTGTCGAGGCTTGACGCCAGCGCGCTTCCAAGTCGTTTGATAATGCATCGCTTTCACGATCGGCCTGACTCTTCGCACATTAACGCCTCGTGCGCTCGGACTACCCTCATGGCCCCAGTAACTGACCTCGAGAGAGCTTGATTGTGTGCGCACCTTCAAGAAGATCATCTCGGACGCCAGGATACCGATCGGCGTCCAAGGTATACACGGAGGTATGACCCAGCTCCGAGCAGGGATACTACAACCTCACCTCCGCTTCTATAATGCGAGCCGACTGGATGGATAGCCAAGTACAAAGGCTGTGTACGCGTGTTGTTGGGTAATACCAGGCCCGATCATGTCTCATTGGACGCGTCCAGGTGCCAGCCTATCAGGAAACAGCAGAGTCTCGAGAGTGCAGTTCGAATGCTTGTACATATGTAGTGGCGCTCGGACGTGTGCATGGAGACCCGAGAAAGGCATAAGACGGTGCTGGTGCTGTAGGCCGTCATACCTCTCGTCGGACATCCAGCTTCCACCCTCCATACCTAAGACTCAACCTAGCACGTATCCACGCTCTTCACCGCAGCCCAAACCCATCCTCACCCGAACCAATCAATCTTTTCCGATCTCAAACGCACCAAACTGCGACCCTGCTCCTCCCTCCATCACCACGTCCACTATGTCCCCAACATCCCGCTCCCTCGAAACGATGATGCTCCAAGCCCATCGCGCCAAAGGCGTGCGCTACCCCACCGCCACTCAAAAAGACTGCTTCAAGACATGGTACTCGTATGCGCTGCGGCAGGGCGAAGCGCAGAAGACAGAGCCGAAAGTGCTTCAAGAGCATGGCAGGTACTTGAAGGAGGTCAGGGAGGCGGCACCTGGGGGTCGGACGTATTTGTAGACAACGAGGTATGTGAACTGTGTGACAGTATACGACTTGCTGACTCGTTTTGATGATAGACAGCATCGATGACGTCTAGCAATCTTTACATTGCTCAAACGATTGCGCTCTTTTCCCCATTTGTATTCACAGTATTCTTCGCTTGTTGTGAAAATAGTCGCAAAGGGTACGGCCCTACTGAGAATCACGCACTGACCGTCAGGCCCCATGCCGCGGGAGTGGTGCTCGTAAGGCCTGCTGGAGGAAGTTCCGGATGCATTTCACTGTTCCATGGCACTAGGCATTCTCTAGCTAGCCTTGTACCTATATAGGATTAGCAAATTCTATTCTATTTGGTCCGCACGCGGCCGCTCCCTCACTTCATCCTAACCTTCCGTGGGTCGTGCTTGCTCATCTCATCAAATCTTCCGAGCTCATCTCTTTGTCAGAAATCCCATCCACGCAGCATACTCCTCAAGTGACTTTCGCGTCCAATTCGAATACCCGACCACCGTGTTACTTGGAGATCACACCCTGTCGACCACATAGCGCCTCGATGTCTCCGCAGAACCCTGGACCGGTTGATGCAGCATCAACATTGGCGAATCTCCCCGCCGAACTTATCGATAACATCTATCGACAGCTTGAAAATGTACGTGACGTAGCAAATTTGAGGCTCACGTGCACCCACATTGGCTTCTCCAATATGCACGGCGACACGCTGCGGTATCTTTACCAGAATCTGGCATACGCGCACACCCCAGAAGGATGGATGGACTACATGGCTGTTGCTGAAGACCATGTTGGAGAAGCCGATGGCCGGGAATACCGGAGCTCAGAATGGGTCCGCACAGTCGTGTACGAAGACATCTTGCCTGCCTCTCTTGAAGATCTCGGTCTTCACAATATCGCGGCTTTCGCCATGGAGGTAGCAGATCCGGAAGAGTCACCATATGGAAAGTACCTTGACTACGTCCGCGCGATTGAATGCTTCCGTGTCTATGACGAAGACATGACAGCGGTCGAAGCTATCGCAACGAAACTCGTCAATCTTGATACAATCGAATACCACCCCGGGTTTCGAGATGCACGACAGGGGTACGAGCCCCATCGAGCAATGCTAAGTGTCATCCAGCAGATCGCCGACATAGACGATGAGTATTATGAGGATTATGAGAACGACAGGGAAATAAGCGTGGAAGTTTCGAAACATCTCTGGAAGTACCGATCTCGCACCTGGAAGACCAGTCCTAATCTTCTTGGCACGTGTTTTCTTGACCCGAATCTTCTTGACCTACCAGTCGAACACGTCCATCGCATGGTCAAAGCCGCCCTGGAGAATCGTTTGCGCAAAGCTCCACTCACTCTTCGCATCAAAACTATCCACTCTCATGCATTCACCGATGATCCTGCTGAACCGCAATGGCCGGAGAACAACAAGCTCCACCATGTTGACATCCAGTACGTGGGCTTGAATAAATCAAGGGATTACGACAGTATTTCGGACATCAAGTTTCTCAGCGACCCGAGCACCACGCACCGCTTCACAAATATCCGCACTCTGCGACTTGCAGGCGCATACCCGTACGTCAACGGACAACTGAATCTCCAGCGTCTCGGCTCAAAGGACTGTAAACCCGAGTGGCCAAACCTTATCGAAATTACCTTCGAGAACGTCACGCTCGGACGCGTCGCAGTGGCGTTCCTCAAGACACTGAAAGTGCACGCTCGCTTCCGAAACGTTCTTTGGTTGGGCAAGTCTATTCTCGACTTCGACACGGGCTCGGAATTTCTTCAAGTCGTTGTCACGGGCGTGCATGTTGCAAAGTACACACAAGTCATGGACGTTGCATCAGCATGGAATATTACAACGGATGAGACGCTCGCGGCGGATCTTGTGCCTGCCAACCCGCCGAATGGCGAATCTGCCAACGCGCAAGCTGATGTGTTTCTTGTGTCCTACGATTATGAGGGAGCACAGAAGCTTGCGGAGGAGTATGCGCCATTTTGCAGGCCTTATCAACGATCTGAGGAGCAGGGCATTCCATTTGTGTTGCCGTCTGACCTGGGGCGTTACATGATGCAGGGCGGGGTATGTCAAGGGCAATTTTGGGCAGAAGGATGGGAGGATTAAGATTGCGGATGGTTAGGCAAGACCTTCACGCGTGTGGTACACATGATTCGCTCGTTTACAGAGTAAATTCTTGAATCCTCAATATAGCATCTCAACCATCATTAGGGTACCCGCTCAGGTTCCAACACCCCTCATTACCGTCACAGTATGCACGTACTTTACCTTGCCATCGACAACCCTGATCTCATGACTATCCGGCCAAGCACCCAGACTGTCAAACTGACACAGCACGTCAACACTACCCATCGCCTCATCAATCACATATCGTCTTAAACCATTCTTCTTCGTACTACCACCACGTGGCAGAGATGCGCCACAAGGACTCGTGTATGCTGCATCATCTCGTTAGTGCCTTTCTCACAGTCTTCGATAATGTCAATTTACAGCTCCCCTCAACCCTCTCACACTGCGTTCCCCACGGAATACTATCCGCCGCATTCTTATCCGTCCACATGTCCAGATAGGCATCACCAACTTTCTTCAAGAGCTCTCTACTCGGCCTCTGACTCTCTGCTATCTCGGTCCAGTCTTCTTTCTGAATGTATCCCAATGTCTTCTTCGCGTCGAAGAACAAGTCTCCGGTTGTTGCAGCGACGGTGTCGATCATGCTGATCGTGCTGGTGTCGTTGCTTGCGTGGCGGAGCTGCGTGGATACGACGAATGGCTTTGCGCCGCTGGTGCTGATCCACATTGTGTAAGACGCACATGCGACGGTGTCGGCGGTGGATCGGTTTAGTGTTATCGCGTATGGCGTACTCAAGAGGCCTTTAGCGATGTCAGAAATTTTGTTGTTCTGCTGGTATGTAAAGTTCGTAGTGGCCAGAGCGAGTGTGCCAGGTTTGCCGGCGGTTTGGGCGGCGAGGTATGATTGCGCGGCGGACAGGAGACCTGCGCGCGTACACTCGGCTGTTGCAGTCGATGTAAGTGAGAATATTGCTGCGATAGCAGCCGTGTATGAAAAGTTAATCATATTGATGTCTTGCTGTCCAGAAAATCGTGATTTTGGAAGAGTATGTAGGTTGAAGAAACTGATCGAGCTTTGTTGACTGCGGATATACTCGGATCATGTTCCTACACACTTCTTGGTGTCATGCGCTCATAAAATCTTCATCTTCTCCGGGAGAATGATCGACCATGTACAGCATGTAGATGAAGGCTTGTCATTGGTAAGCTCACAAGCGAAGACTATGAAGATGTTACTGGTTGATGAATTATTGCCACATGCAGGAAAGTTAAGAAATTGCATAACAGGGGTATCAATGCCTATACGGCAGTTCTGTGTTCAAAGAATGTGACGAAACGGACAGCGCCGGTGACCAATGGAATGTCTGCGGCGAGAAGTTGCGGCGAGAAGCATGCACCCGCAAAGCCACGTACCGACCCCACATCTTCTGGACACTCACATTATGATTGATCATTTGCTTGCGCTCCAGCCCGCCAACGCCCATATACCCTTTACCACACTTTCCTCGCCATCATGCCCTCGTAAGCTCCGCTTCTTCTTGTCCAATTGATACCTCCTCAAATCTTCGAACACGGCTACAAGCACATCCTTGAATTCACTGCTCGGTCTTCCAGTCCAACTGTCTCCACCGATCTTCTTGCAACATCGCTCAACCACCAAGTTCATGACTTCATGTCGTCGCGTCGGCCACACGTCAGGTTGCGAGTTGTGAGTGATACTCTGGGAAATGAGGACGGTATAAAGATGTAGGAGCGAGAAGTTTGTCGTGCCAGTGACATCTTGCGACGCAGCTATGATGGTGTTCCACGATATTTCGCTATCAGTGAGACCAAGAGATGCGTTTGCTTTCCAGAACAAGCGATTCATTCGCGGTACTGTCGTCAACCACTTTGGTACTGTGCTGCTGGCACTCGACATCAAACGCGCCAGACGAACGAGGGGTATCGCGAGACCAGTCGCGACGTCTGGGCGGCCGAGAGAGTCCCAGGATGCGGCGATCAGGTTATAGCAGTCGAGGAGAGGGTCGTTTTCGCGAACCCGTCGAGCGTCGTTAGGGTTTGCGGTCTGCACCAGAGCTGGAATGATGGCGACATCTAAGAGTTCGGACACAGTGAACTTGCCATCGGGCTTGCGCTGCCACAACGTCCGCACGCCAGACCAGATACGGACCATGAATATGTGGAGTCGCTCTGGATGCTGCTCGCACAGTGTCTTCCATATGGATACGGCGTCGAATGAGCGCCGCGTGTCTTGCTTGTCGAACATCGCAAGTCGGCAACTGGGACATGTGTTGTTTGGCCCTCGGCCGGTGCGCATCCACTTAACAATGCAGTCGTAACCAAAGATGTGTCTACAGCCAGGTAGTGAGACAGGCAAATGTTCTTTACTAAAGAAATCGGTGCAAATGGGGCAGATCTCCGCTGGGCGAAGCCGAGTGTTGATAAAATTCTCCATGGCAGTCAGTTGCTCTGGCGCAAATAGGAGCTTTCTTGTAGAACATACCGTTATGACCTTGAGGGCGCACGCGCTGATGAACATGTTGGCAACTGATGTTTGCGATTCACTATTCGTCGCTGTGAATCATCAAAGCCGAGCAACTGTTTGCGTAGTCACTAGACCATTGTCGTTTGTTGGCTAGCCATGACTGTGCCAGACCCCAGGTCAGGTTTTCTAGAGTCCCCATGGCGGGCATTTTAAATTATGTTTCGAGTTTTGGAAATTTTTACGTTCCGAAGCCAGAGTTTTAAGATTTGCACACGCCTCCCTTGCGTCGCGCTGGTCAAAAACTCCATTCCTCTACAAACCAGCATCGCAAGCAAGTCTCGTTCTCTCTACTTCGAAGGAGTAATTGTTCGATACGTCATTGCTGTAAGTTTGCCGGATTATGGCCTCGCACAATGCATATCGGCTCCATGTTAAAGTGGATCACCAACAATGTTGATCACGAGACTTAGTCTTTCACTCAGTACCGTGACATGGTAGCAACGAGTGAGGCTGCAGAGTTTGTTAATCAACAGAATCCCTGCCCGAGAATTCCTATAGCTCACATCTGTGATGAGCAATTACTTTCCCCGCCAGCCTACAACTCTACAACTTTCCCAACAGACAACGACAACAAGCACTATCAACCCAATTGACACTTTGACAGCCATGAAGAACTCAGTCATGTCTAGCAAGATGTCTAGCAAGAAGACTAAGTCTCACGTCTTCTCCACACACAAGCGAAATTTTAAACAGCCAAATACGCGTGTTCGGAATCGTGTGATGTCCATGGAGTCACTGACAGCCCGTCTGGAATTAGTCCCGAACAGAACCACGGCGCCTACTGTATCGTCTTCCTCTGGTATCGAGATGCGCGCAATAATAACTTCATCTTCGACCACTTTCACGGACGATTCCGATGTAAAATATCAGGCTTATTCTGTTCCCGCGACTGACAAGGACCCGGAAGCGATCGTCGGAGCCATTGTCAAGCCAACTTCAGTGGGAAATCCTTTGCCATTAAACGTAAATTTGATCCCTGGGGCCGTTCGCTTGGCTCTGGAGGGAGTGAGCTTCAACCTGGACGGCTCGGATGGGTACAGCACTCCGCTCTCAGAGGTGTCCACAGCGAAGGACAGTACATCATATTCCTCACTCGTGGTGATCGAAAAGGCGTCCGATGGCGGTGAGTACTGCGACAGTAATGAAAACGCGGATAATGATGATGAGAAGAGCGAGTATGATGACCAACACCGTCGCCATACCCCTTCTCAACCGCCTGTTGCTTCCCAGACGATAAATAACAACAAACACGTCGCATTGCAAAACCACCAAGCCGCGGCTTCGCGCTGCACCCGCGTTGGCCTTCCACCTCTCTCGGTCACACCAACGCCGGGAACTGCTCTCGGACTCCTCGGACCATCCGTCCCCATCGCCTTTCTCCCAACTTACACAAATGAGATCAAGATAGCTAGTATCGAACCACATGGCGTACCTGAAGTCCCAGCTTACGCTCGCCCTTCGATGTCATCGTGGTTCAGTTCCCCGGCGAATTCTTCGATCCATGGCACTGTCCAAGGTCCTCCTCTCCAAACTATACCTCGCCGTACCCATCGAGCACAGGCACGTCCTTTTGCGCGCAACGAGAACGAGATCACCCCACGGGAAATGCCGAAGGTCCCAAAAGAGGGCCCGACCCCGTGGGTGAAACGCTTGCCAATGTACAAAGCGGTAGTAGTCTCGGGTTTTGACAAGAAGTAGAGATTGATTCGCTCTCGTAATAAACATTACTGTCGAATCATATGGATACCGTAGGGCTTCTGCATGTAGCATTGCATTGCGAAGGTCGCTGAAAAGTGCTATTCGACCTACTGCAGTGATCATACAAACGCGTTCCTTTTTGTCATGAATATAGGCTGGTGATACGATGGACCAGAAGCAGCGTCTTGTTTACTCAGTGCACATGAATACATACATCATCAATCTATTCGTTCGAAGTAACTTAAAACAATCAGTGACTGTATCGCTATGAGAATTACTTCCCGGGCTACAACGAAATGCGCAGTTTCGTGCGAAACGCGCTAGTGCAAGTGCGCTTGAGCATTTGTAGCGTCCAATTTGCTGCGAATCTGTCTCTCAACGCATGCGGCATTGTCCCAGACATTGATCTGTTTGTCTTTCAGAACGCACTCACGCTAGCCGCTAATCACGCATTGAACAATGCCACAACTGCTTTGTCCCCGAAAAGCGCTAACTCCTGCATCTCACAGCTTCCACTGTTCTCACATAACGACATAACTACTCACGACCACGGTCCATGTAAATACTTCCGGATACTTACCCTCAACAGCGACGACCTAAAAGTTTCAACAAAAAGCACTCACCATATACAACTAACATGGGAAACGTCGGGCATTTTGATCCATTAGGCGAGACCGCGCCATCAGATACCGTGTACACACTCGCAGTGCATGTTCCACCCCGACCCAACGCCCTTTCCGAGCGGTTACCAAAGTTTCTCACACGCACACCAGTCAGAACCGAAGCGCATGTCTCTCTGATTCGACCCGATGACACAAATCCTAAGCTGGACTGCTTCGAGCGAAAACACTTGGACGACATCAAACTCAAGAACGTCAAGATTAAGATGGCGTTGTTTCCATTCGATATGAGGTGTCAACATCTTCGATATAGTACCACTTGCGATGAAGGATGCTACTTCATGGAGGAAGGCGGAAAGCATTCAAGGAGTAAATGCAACCGAGAAGACTGCCAAGGTCATGTGTACCAGGGAGCTGTGTACGAAGATGATGAAGGCAGGAAGTGCTTCGGGAAAAAGGGACATCGGATGGTGTGCATAAAAGAGTGTGCGGGCAAGGAAAC
>Ga0265780_10005162_pt1 | contig 16617 bp, 15 predicted proteins | sample P1T30metagenome_FD_192432 | JGI IMG/M metagenome (GOLD analysis project Ga0265780, IMG submission 192432) | Plant litter microbial communities from East Loma Ridge, Irvine, California - P1 T30 | ecosystem: Environmental > Terrestrial > Plant litter > Unclassified | place: USA: California... | reverse complement strand
AAAACTTCCCTTCAAACAAGCTGCAACTAAAGACGAACTGTATGCCGTGGTTAAGTACTACTTCCTGTTGGCGGTAGAGGCGGGAGTGGAGAACTTTCACCATGACTTCATCCCATTGAACAGATCCTTCGTCCAGCACCTGACTAGCTTATGCCTGCATTATGCACCAGACCTTCGGACACCGACGCATTCCACTGAGGGATACACATACGATGAGGAGCCACCTCCACGATATCCTACGAAGTTTGATCGACGGCGTCCCCCAGGCTATGAGAAAGTGCTGGGTGTAGCAAAGGTCCAGCAGTTTCCGCAGGTCAGCATCGATGCGTCCGAATTTAACCCTGGCAAGAGCGACAATAGCAATGCAGACGACGAGTCTTCCAGTCTGCAGCGGTTCAGACACAAGAAACAAGCTTCTCGAATGTCAGGCTTCTCAGCCGAGACGTCTTTGCATATCTCAGCTCAACGAGGGCGCAAACCTATCACTGCCTTCTTCCGCAACGATCGATCAGCCCTACCACGTCCCCTCAATCGGGGCGAAGAAGCTTTAGTTCGCGGCTCGGCTTCTCCGCGCAATGCTATCTCTTCATGGTTGAAAACAATGGCTGAAGAGCTTAACCTGCATCCAGATGCTCTACCTACCAAGGCGCGATCAGGAAAAAGGCGGGAGCTGAAGACCAACCAATCTATGTCGGATACAATCGACTTGCCGCTGCGAGGATCGTCGCCGCAAAGCTCGGTGTCTTCTGGTTACAAAGACATGGACCATTTCTCGAACCGCGACCAGAGCAGCTTGTGGAGTGGTACAGACAACTCCATTTACTCGTTCTCGGATCAATACGCCTCAAATCCCGATGAAGAGTGCGCGAGCTTGACGCACCTCGCGATGACAGAGCCACTCCCTGATAAACATCGGCACGATGTAGAGTGGAGAGCGTTCCGTACTGCGACTGCCTCTCTTCCGGGAGTAGATAAAGATCGTCGTGAGCGCCGCACATCGAGGAAAGCAGAACGGTCTCGCAACTCAATCGCCAACCGCCGTTCCAGCTCGACTTTAGATCGGATCGTGTCGCCTTCCCTACTTCGGCGTCAAAAGAAGGTCATCGATAGTCGCGTCGAGAAGACACTTCATGACATTGAGGATCACTACATCCAACTAAAGAAACTTCGACAGCTTCAGGCATGTATCGAGGCGGAGATAGCAGAAGAAACTCGCCGTGAAGAGAAGGAGGACCGTTTTGAAGACGAGGAGATGATGCTCCAGAAGGAGGGGGAGGAGGGCGCTGACGATAGCAACAAGTCGAAGTTTTTGAGGTCGTTGGAGTGACAGCTGTATTCGTTTGGGAACAGAGTCCTACGAGCCGTTTTGAGGGAGGGTGACTGGGCTTGTACAAAACATTGCTTTTCAAGATGGCGAGAGAGCGGGTGCTGTGGGTATGGTGTTTGGCTTCTTGGACATCACGCTGTATTTGCTTTGATATGACATGTGCAACAAGGAACTAGCAGTGTAACACGTGTTTCGTACCAATTTCCCATTGTCGTCATCTCGTCTTCACCTCGTCTTTGCACCTTAGCGCGTCCAAGTCGAGCGTTTGCTACCTAGATAGGCAATCCACGTCACGTAAACAGAACGCGTCCATCAAAACAACGACCGCGACCAATTGATGTTGCAGCATACACGTACTCCTGCCTACAACCCACACAATCGTCATACCGGTTGTAGTCCCTTACAGACCCAAACCGATCTCATCAAAAACAACACCACGTATTCGGTAACCACGCCCAAGATGTCTGTCGCTAAGGCCAACCTGACCCAGCTCTACACGGAAATCGGCGACGCTAGTCTACTCGATCACGCACCCTACGACCAGATGGTCACCGCCTCGCAGTCTTATGATCCTCGCGCTATCTCCTTCATGATCAGGTTTGGCTATATCGTCGACAAGTACAGCAAGAGACCGCAAGAAGTCTGGGTCCTCTTCTACCCACCGACTAAGGAAGGCCGGCATCCCGAGATGCAATTCCACTCATCCGACCCTGATACGAATGCTTTCACCAAGTACGATGACAGCAACATCAGCACCACAGTCACCGCACTCGCTAGTGCGTTCAACAACCCGAAGAAAGCAGCGAAGGGCAAGCACGTGGCGCTGGCCAAGTACTACTACCTAAAGGCTCTCGTGTCAAGGGAAACGGGAGGCGCTAGTGAACTGGAGGTATCTATACCGATTACTCGCACTTTCGTCGACAGCTTGAGAGTCGTTTGTCGGGAATTCGAGGAAGCAAAGGAGAGATCATCGCGCTCACCGTCAGTAACGCTGATTGACGACCATGACAGCGTCCTCAGTGATCCTCCAGAGGACCTTCTTGAGCCTACTCAGCCAGTCAAGGCAACCTCAATAATTACTGCCGAGGTATCCTCTGTTCCCGTAAGTACCCGAAAGAACAAAATAGCACATTCTCGCACTGATACTAACTTTAACAGACTTCTAATGTCAACATTCAGCGACTCGAAACCCTCCTTGCGGTCCGCGACGACGAGCGCGAGCTCCAAGCTTCCAACAGTGCTCTAGATACAGAAAAGAGGGCGTTGGAACAGCGGTGCCGCATCAATGAGGAGAAGCAGGCCGAGATCAACGCTCGCCGCGAATTGGTATTCAAGGGCATGAGCTTGATGGATGCATTCAAGTTAGGTGGGCAAATGGAGCGCGAGGAGAAGCGCCGAAAGCTCGGTTAGAGTCGCTTGATGAAGATCTTGACGTTCTGTATTGTCAGTCATACACTTTAACACTTGGGCAACAAAGCCTACCCTGGAGGCTACATAGTGTCTTACTTGTATAACTTGTAAGTCTTAATGTATTGTATACTTCTGAGGTACCGATTTCAGCCGTAGGCCAGGATTACACAGAAAAGAGACTCCTCGTTATGCCGTTGACCTACCTTCTAAATGATTCAACGGCAATAGATGATTGTCTGGTAGTGAATGATCCGGAAGTAACTAATACACTCTCGTAATTAGCGCATCTCGCTGAGTATTTGACTACCTCGTTTGTTCATTGCAGTAGGCACCGCATCTGCATCCGCACGCTCAGCTCTACCACACCCAAGCGTGTAATCCTGTCAAAGACATTGCGACTCTCGCCACTATGTCTGCCCCATCGCCCCAACCTGACGACAGCCCTTCCTACGCCAAACTCAAGCGCGACCTTGGCGACGACGCGCCTCTCCTCAACTTTCTCCCCTACAAGCGCGCCACTTTCGAGCCGCAAAACGAGATCGCCGAAGCAGCGCCTGAGCGACTCCTCTATGGCGACATGATGGAGAGCAAAGGCTCGCTCTGGATCTACTGGACCCTCAACTACCACAACAAGAAGAAGAGCCACCACGACTATCGGATGATAACCTTCCAGACCATCGAAGGCGCCAAAGGCCATGAGGCGGGCGTGCGTCCAAGCTCGGTCCAGACTGTCGCATTAGCTTCATGGCCTTTCAAGCATGCGAAAGACCACGATGCGGTCGCAGCTATCGCGAAGTACTTCTTTATTCGTAAAGGTATCGATATGCAATTGCAGTATCCGGTGTCGTCTGGCCCGTTCAAAGAGGCCCTTATGCGCGTGTGTCAGCATTACAAAGCCATATACAACGAGACGCAAGCCAACAAGGCAGCAAGCCGGCGTTCATCGGTCATGCCTACTGGAGGTCGCGATCAGAGTGTTGTTTCGCAATTCCAAGATCCACGAGAACCTTCGCATGCAGCTTCTTTAGCTCCATCAAGACAGGTGTCGCGCGCGCCATCCCGTCCCAAGAGCATGCGCAGTATGGACACTCGCAAGCGCCGACACAGTTCAGGGACAGATCACGACACTCAGCATGAGACAGGAAAGCGCAGCGCTCCTCGCGAGGGATCTAGCAATTTCTCATCCTATTCCCGACCACCTTCCCCGTTCCTCGCGTCGGTTCAGCCTTCCCTTCACGAGCGCCCTGAAGATGAAGAGATGCGAGACCTTTCTGTTAGTAACAACAACGAAGCAGATCAAGGACAATCAGCCGACGGCGCGCGTCCGGACGACATCGACCGCGAGACGATGATGGATCAATACATTGCGCTCAAAGCCCGGGAAGAAGATCTTGATAGTAGGATCAGCGACATGGAGACGGAGCGTGTACGTATTGCGGACCAAGTAGCGGGGCTACAAGCGGACATCAACACGATTGGCAACCGACAGGGCGACTTAAAAGAAGAGAAAGATCGCGTGCGAGCGGAGAAGAAGCAGCTGCAGATTCAGCTGGATAAAGATGAACATCTGGACTTTGGGTTTGAAGCTGGACGGAGGATGGAGACTAAGCGTCAACGGCGGGAGTAGTCTCCGGAAGGCACGGACCTATCCCCGACGCACTGCTTGGAGGTGCTGATAATTGTTTGTTTGATGGTTGGTCAGAGAAATGGCGGGGTTAAATCCTGTGTTCTTTTTGCATGATTTTGCATGAGCTAGAGGGAGCAAGGGATGACTAGCTGCAGATGGACGTGGAGAATACCTGGGTATCTCAAGTTACCGATGCGAATTGATCGTGTACACAGAAGTAGAACTGGTGACAGATAGAGTCTCTCAATGTTTTGAGTCACATTAATTGGCAATATGTCGATGGAAAGGGGAAGAAACTGAAGGAGCTGTGAATTGAGTTTCAGGAGTCCTGAAGCAGCTAGTGGCCCCCGCAAGTTCGACGACATCTGACGTAATCAGTAAATGCCCCAACGGTAAAACTCTTGGCTCCCCAACGTAAATTCGCGTCGCGTCCTCGCGATCGAATGCGACTTCAACCGCTTCCAGTGCGTACGAAGAACGTAAACCTGGGTCTTATCGATATCTGTGGCCTACGCGAAGTTGCGTTCACGCCAACCACGTCACGCATACCCGAACCCTGTGAACGACCCACATTGCGCCAAGTAAAGAGCGGTCTGAACAACGATTGATACGATTTCTATCTTGTACTTTTCAATATACATTATAGCACTTGAAGCTTTGACCTCAAGACAACACTATACTCCAATATTTCCACAAGCTTCCCGTACTTATTCAGAGCCCGCACTGCCCTTTCCAGCCCCACAAATAAATCATGGATTGTTCCGAAGGCTTCTCATTCGATGATCTCAATTGGATGAGACATGACGAGATACCAAACACTGTGAAGACAGCGCTGCTATATGGCGAGATCCGTGGACCAGGAGAGAAAGCTGATGTCTGGATCTACTTGGACAAGGCCACGACGTCCCTTATCTGGCAGATCTACTACCCCGAGGGCGATGCCAAGCCTCGAGTCATCACCGTTGAAGAGGCTCTGGAAAAAGCGAAACCCTGTGCCTGGTTCAAGCTTGCCACAACCCCGGAGAAGCTGGAGGCTTTGGCCACATACTATTTCGCGAGGAAGAAGTTGACAAAGAATTTCCAACCGAAACTCACGTTTGAACAAAACCGACTACTCAAAGCCATGCTCGGTAATGAGGCCCCATCCAAGATCGTCAAATTACGCGTTCGTGTCCCCGAATGTCTTGGTCCAGATCAATCACCAGAGCCCCTGGTAGAACCCCAACAACCTTCAGAAGTCGTTCCAAGTCAAAGAGCCCGCTCGAAGTCGACGATATCAGTCCATCAGCTACCATCACCATGCAGCACTACCGACTACGACGCGAAGGTATGTTACGAAGGATACAGCTGTGACAAACGTCATCTAACAGCATGCAGCGCGATGATGAATTGCGAAGATTGAGTGGTGCTACTTTGATCGAACCACTCGACCCAATCAACCCAATCGATCGAATCAACCGCTACTTTGATCTTGAAGACCGGGAGCAGACCGCCTGCACCAACCTGAAGCGCCATAACAACCGAATAGAGGACCTAAAGCGGAAGAGGTCGGAGATTGAGAAAGAAATCAATATGGAGGCGGAAGCTGTAGAGTTGCTCATCGCTGAGAGACATCAAGCCAAGGTCGCGAAGGACCGACTTTGGAGTGTGTTGTCGAGGGAAGAGGCCTACGAGCTGGGTCGCATCGACACCGCAAGAAAGATTGCCAGAATTGATTGAGTTCAAAGCCGATCCATGACCTGATGTCGAGGTACTGCCATCTTCTGGAACGAACGATTTGGATGGAAGTGGATGCATCGCTTTACGAGCAGTCACGCAAGCCAGCCTACGACGACGAATCGCCAGATAGGAACTCCAATCCTCAGCGATTGATACCCAGGCGCGAACAACATCGCAATACCGGCCACCAGTTCTCTCAGACTTTACTTCGGGAATTTGTGTAATCGCGCAAATCTTGTCGCGTGGGTATCATTTGGGTTGCGGATGTCATAGCTGGCTCGCCACTACGCAACATCGCAGTACCGGAAGATGGCAGCCAAACCATCACTTCGCGCACTCATGTGAGCCACGAGAAGGACATTCCTGGTCTCTGCAAAGACCGATCATGCAGCGTTGCCTCAGGCGGAGAGCTGAGAACATGAACCTCTTCAACTATCTACCCCCGTTGAATGTGGACTTCAACATTTTAGTGGCTTCCGTTGAGCCACAACACGCCGCTATCGCCACACCGCAGATGTATATGAAGCTCGAAGAGCACCGAAGGGTAAAGGTGGAGCTGGAATTGGAGTTGGAAGAGGAATAGTGAGTGTCAGTGTTGTTGTTTGATCACGTGCACTATAGTACGCCTCTTATGCACGCACTACCGTGGGGGATACAATACAATGATCACTTGAGTACAGCAGCCAGTCGAGTCTTTGTAGTCTGCAAACGTCGCAATGTCGCTACCATCACTGTACCAAGACCTTCCAATCAACCCATTAACGCCGCTCCAAGCACACGAGGCGCACCAGTACAGCACGCACTAGTCTTCCTCGTCGCTGTCGGTCTCAGAATTTGCACCCTTCGTCCCCCACTTCGACGCTCTCTTCATCATCTCGCCTCCAAGAACGAAGATAGCGCGCTCCTTCGGGGTGAGTGACGACTGAAGATGCTTCATCTCGACTCCAATGCGCCGGTTCTCTTCCTTCAGTTCCCGCCCCTCCACCTCCATGTCGGCTAGCTGAGTCTCAAGAGCTTTGATCTCATCGCGCACATCTCCCTGCTTCTCCTTGTTGATCATGATGTTTTCCTTGCATCTGCTCTTCTTATCGAGGGCGTTACGGTAGGCGTCGGCGAACTCGATGGATGATTGGGAGTTAGGGCTCTTCTCGCCCTGGTAGCCTGTTAGTGTACAACGGGTTTTAGATGATCAGGGGAGACTTACAAGGACTTCTGTAGAGTCCCGGCGTGTTGACGAGGTACGCGAAGTGTCCATAGCGTCGCTGTTGTCTGCCTCAACGGGGTCCGAGTGGATGAGGAAACCTTGGCCTTTGTTGACCATTTCGGAGGACGAGGGTTGTACTGTAGCCGCTGAAGAAGTCGATCGCGGTGGCGGTGTGCTCGTAGTCACTCGCTTCCTGGGTAGATCCGGGGTCATGGTGCGAGCCCTCTTGAGAGAATCGCCTTCGGGGACAAACAAGGTCGGTTCTTTTGGTACTGCGGGAATCATAGAGACCGTAGGAGCGCGCTGAGGGGTAGGCTGCGGAGTGCGTCTAGCCTTGGCCAGTTTGACGGGGGGGCTGACCACTGCAGGCTGGCCGTTCACCTTCACCACCGAGCCCGCTCTTGATCCAGACTGAGAGACCGAACGCCTGGCACCGTCCACGTTCTGAGCGGACGAAACGCGCGTCCTCACCACCGAGCCATCTGCTTCTGGCCTAGGCTTAGAGACAGAGGGCTTGATACCGTACGCGTTCTGCGCAGTGGAGGCGCGTAACTTCTCCTTCTCACTGTTCGCGGCCATCTTTACAGCGTACTCTCCAGCCGTCTTGCATGCCGCAGTCAGCGAATTGATGAAGTAATCACCGACTATCCATGGCACTGGTTTATTAACTCCCTTGAAGATGAAGTAGTACTTGATGACCGCGCGTAGCTGATCCGGGTCGATAACGCCCGCTTTCTTGAAGCATTTGAACGCAGCTGCCGCATGAGTGTGCCTGAAGAGGTCAGTACGTGTTCTACATTAGCTCATACAGCAGGAATGACTAACTTCACCGCTTCCTCCGCGCTCATAGCCCCCCGGAGCTTGTCGAGACGGTCGAAGATGTTGAAGCGTTGGTCGGGGGATCGGCCATCGGGGTGATCGTTCTGTAGCAGAATCCACACCTCGCAATCTTTGTCCTTCCCGTCCTTGATGGTACCGAAGAACATACGAAACGGCATCTTATTCGGACGCTCACTCTTGTGGTCATCGAATGCAGCAAGCCGAACCTTGGCGACAGGGAGATGATGGAGAAGTGGGACACGGGCTTGAGTTGCGGCAAGGGCCGTGTCGGCCGCACCTACTTGGTTCTCCATAGTCATTGAGACCAGTGCTGAAATTGAAGCAGGTGCTTTCGGTGTAAGGTAGCTGAGTTGGTTGTCGCGTCGTGTTTTGTGTTGATCGCGGCGTTTGCATTGTATGGATGGGGTTAGCGTGGCTCTAGCGCGCTTTCGATGGAGAAGGTGTAGCCTAGCCATGAGGTACCCGGGAGGTATTCGCTGCATTTAATTTGAGCTTTTGTTTCTGTAGACGACATTGAGTACCTCCTGGGTACAGTTCATGCTGGTGCAACTCTGCGAACATACTCTATCAGTACCTGAGTACCTGGGAGCTTTCCATTACCACACACACCGTTGAGGATGTCGCAGCTAGCGCATCAGCGCTGTAAGGTCTTCTAATTAGATGTATGACGACCCATCTCCTATGGAATTTGTAGGCCTGATCTGTGCGTCGATTATACCACTAGCGTTCAGTCGGCTCTGATTTTGCATTTACTCTCGCCTTCCCAGATACCAAAGTTCAACAATAGTATCGCATCGCCTGTCAATGTCAACTGCGAAGGAGACTCAAGCGACACTGCCCTTACGATGGCAACGCTGCATCAACAGACTGAACGCCACGCTAGTGCGCCGCGGCTTGTTCACAGTCATAGAGGAAGTGCTCTCTCCTGCTTCACCCACATTCGACCAGGCAATTCTACAGGGACGCAAGGCTTTGAAAGCCCCACTCGGGGACCGAAAGCAGAGTGATGGTATAACAGTTCCCGTGTGGGCGTACATACTCCTCGATAGCAATGGAAGTGAGCCATCGATTGTGTTTCGCGACGAGGTGCAGCTTCACTCCAATGGTGCAAATACACTCCGACTATACCCGCGATCTGCGTCGTCCTTACTGCGAAAAGCGAATCATCTCAACTCTCCATTCTGTCTCCTACATCAAGAAACAGATGAAGGTGTCAAGGATGGGCGCGGTATGCTATGCGCAGTCATCGCCTACTACGCGCTGATAGCTGGGTTGAGCGACTGCGCTATCCGATGGCGTCGGTTTGACGCCTGTATGATTGCCGCCCTGGACTATATCAAAATTACCCTGAGATGGATGAGCGAATTACAGCATGAGCCGACGCCCAGCACAGCGACAGCCATGAGACCTTCACTCATCGTGAAGCTCCCGATAGGTCGAGAGGCTCTTGCAAAGATCATTGGAGTTCCCGATGGGTTCGAAGTTCCAGATAACGAGGACGAAGAGGACATCATGCTTTCCGATGAAGGCATCCAAGAGCAACCATATATCCCAAACGCCACGCACCAACCCACAGTCCCCGTTCTAGAAGAGGTGCCAGACACCATCGACAGCGTCTTTGGAGACGACGCCGCCAGCGTCGCAGAAGAAGTCGACAGTGTCATCGGGGATGCCAACGACAGTGTCATTGTGGCAAACAGCAGATCCCAAGTACACGGAAATGAGCAAGCATGCTATCCTCTTTTAACGATCAGGAAGCGCAAGCTAGAGGATATCACGGCAGGCAGCGATGGCGACGTGGTCGAGGAGATGGACGGGCACGGTTAGCGGCAAGCTTCTTGGGGCCGATCACGAAGGAGGTAGGGTGATTGAATTTGAGGGGTTGATAGGGTGATACTGTTTGGAAGGTCACATTGTACAATAGTGTGTTGAGGTATCGTCACTTCGGAGTTAGGATGGCAGCGGCGAAGGCCGGCTATTACGTTTCCCGCCCGAGGTTTCGCCGACAGCTGGAGCTAATCCTTTCACAAGCTAGCGCAATCTGAGGAATTTCCACAATTCTGCACACATCCTTCATCGATAACTAAAGCTCACTTCTCTCACCAGACGTCTCTCTACGCCCTTTCTTGCATCCGTCCAATGCCGCCACCGCCTCATTACTCGCCTTCAGATGCTCGAACTTCGGTGCATCTTCTCCCAATCCCCATGCAAACACACCACCAAGCCCCTTATCCTTCATGATGATCTGCATCTTGCGCTTAATAGCCTCAGGCGTATCCCAGGTCCAGAATAAGTTCTCTTCAGCATCCCAGTAGTACTGTCCACCACCCACCTCGTCATACGTACCGTTCTCCATCGCACGCTCATATGATGCGGAGAGTTCTTCGGGAACAGAGTCGTGCCATGAGAATGCTCCAGCTTTTCCTAGATCAGCACCTGTAACAGGGTCTTCCATGAGTTCTGTCGCGCAGCCGATGGGGTTGATACTGCATGTCGAATTTGCAGCGGTCTTGTACCATTTGATGTAGAATGCTAGTCCCAAGTTCGCCTTCTCGGGCGGTACGCCGGCATCGAGGTATGCATCGATGGCTTCGAGTGAGTTCTGGATTCCAGTGTGATGCTTTGTTACGTTGTCGCGACGGTTGAACATGTCGTATGTCATGATGTTTAGGTAGTCGACTGACTCCATGATGGCGGGGATGGTGGAAGGGGTGAAAGCTAGCATGTCGCGTGGTAGACCGGGGACAGCTGCTGATATGGTCTTCTCAGACCCTACTGCCGAGCGGATTTCTGCTAGTAGCTTGGGGTAAGCGACTATCTCCCAAGCTTTATTGGAGTTGAGATGGCCGGGTGTTTTGTAGTCTTCGCCGTTGCCGCCTGGGTATTCCCAATCCATGTCGATGCCTGTCCTGGTTAGCAAATGCCTCTAATGTGGAGACCATAGGATGCAACGCACCGTCAGCACCGGTCGCGTCGAGCATAGCTTTGACGTTGCTAGCGAATAGCTTCCGGCTTTCTTCCGTCCTGGCGGCTGTCGAGAAGCCATCCGTATCGCCCCATCCGCCAATCGCGACTTGGATGATTGCTCCATCCGCAAACTTGGGCCGGACTTCTTGAATGGTAGTGAAGAGCGGCCATTCATCTTGCTCTGGAGTGTTGAAGGTATCAGAACGCATGAAGGCGAGGGCCACATCAGTAATGTTTGATACCAGATTTTGCTCCGGCACCACGTTATGTTGCCTGATAACCATCAGCGACGTCGTTTCATGTAGTACTTGCAGGCTTTGGCTTTACCCTGTCAGATACATGATGTACTTCAGCCGCGTCGTGGTGGACGCAGCAGCAGCGAACGTCCAGGTCATGCAGAGCCATAGCCAAAGTCTTGTAGCCATAGTTCGTGATGTGTCTTGAGGACAAGACCTTTTCAGAAGAGCACTAAGACGTGTCCAGCCGTGGCATGGTAACAGTGGCTGATGGCAGCGGGTCCCGAAGATGCCCCGCAATTGACTAGGCCATTCATGGACTAGCGTCTCTGGTCGTCCTCGGGGCTGCCCAGGTGTCGTATCTCAACTGCTCGTGCTAGGTAGTGCCCGGCAGTCGCGTCTCGTTGAAGGTCAGCCCCGAGAGGCCTCGGCCATCGAAATGGCGAAACCTACGGCTGCCCTGGACGGAGCTGGATCGGAATTCGTCGAGCGTCATGGGCTGACAACTGCTTATTGTGGCTTGCCCCACTGTCACTGGACTGGCTGGAGACGTTGCGCGATTGGTAGGAAGAAGCCAAGAGCTTCAGCCTTCCGCAGAGGGTGTCATCCGCGCATTTCATCTTCAGCCTTGTCGGTCTGCTCCAGGAAACCTGCTACCTTTCAGCCTACATACTTGCTCCAGGATTCCGTCCACCTTCCCAAGAGCGTGTGCTCATACCAACGTCACAATGGGGGCAACCGTGTCCAAGAACGCCACTTCCAGATCCCGGTCGCCATACGAAGCTCTCCCTTTATCGCACGGAGAGATACGCGTCCTGGAAGTTGCGCCCGGCCGCAGCATGGTCAAATGCAGTTTGAAACTCATCTCGCTCATTGGGAACCCCGTACCAGCCTTTGAGACGATCTCATATTGCTGGGGACCTCCTCGGAAACAGTCCATTATAGAGTTAGATGGGCGTCGAATACGCGTGCCTGCAAGCTCAGAGGCCGCTGTTAGATGCATGCGACTGAGAGACCGACCGCGAGTACTCTGGATCGACGCCATATGTATCGATCAGTCATCGACGACAGAACGCAGCACGCAAGTAGCTTTTATGTCAGAAGTCTACCGCAATGCAAGATGTAACCTCATTTATCTTGGCGAAAAGAATAGAATGACGAAAAGAGCGGTGATGGCTGTCGAGGGCATTATGAACGACATGCGCACCGCGACCGCAGACCTGACTCTGCTACCTCAAACCCTTCGCGATGGAGAAACAGGCGCACTCTTGAAAAATCCAAATGGAGGGCTCGACGTGGGCACCGACCTCAAAGCCCTTCAAGCTCTATTTAGCCGCCACTGGTTCAGGTACGACTGCATACCAACAATTTCACGTAGAGTTAAAATTGATGATTGTAGACGTCTATGGGTACTACAGGAAGTCGTCCTCGCATCATCCAATATCTGCCATTGGGGTACCTACACCTTCGACCTCTTCACTGCAGTAGGAGCTGCAACATGGATTTCATACAAAGATACATCACCTTGGGGGCTTGATAGCGATGTTGGCGTGAGCTGTGCTTCCGAAATGTTCGATCTCCTCTTCGTTGATCATCGGTTCGACAAATCTTGGCCCAGCTTGCTTGCCACTATGCTGTACACAGCCCGGCGATTCGAGAACACTGAGCCAAGAGATAGCATCTTTGCCATCTTGGGGTTGTTGGACCAAGAATCATGCCTTGGAAGCTACGAATCCTCACTGATTAGGGTGGACTATACAAAACCAATTCCTGACGTATTTCGAGATGGCACACGGTATGCCCTATGCCAAACAGGTGATTTGCACGCTTTACGCCTGGTCGACCACCGTTCTGATATATTACATGATTCTCAGCCGTGTCCGACATGGACCGTTCAGGCAAACGAGGTTCACGACGCCCTTCCCTTGTTCAATGCCTTCAAAGCCTGCGATGGCCTCAATCGACAATCTTCACTTGGCGATGAATCTTCTGATGAGAACGTCCTGCTGCTCGAAGGTATATTGGTTGATGAGGTCCTTCAGCCAACTGTGACTTGTCTGATGAATCATTGGGGAGATTACAGAGAATTTCACAACTGGCTCATTTCCGTCAGAAATATAGGCATGAGCCTTTCAAACGTCGCGAATCAGGAAGAACCCCATCTAGCCATGGCTTTTGCACTTACAGCCGGCTGTACATGGATTGGGCCACGTGCACAGTCGGGTGATCTACAGACTCTGGCAGCGTATCTCAAAAGTTTAACTATAACGGTCTCAGATAGCTTCAGGACTAACAAGACTTTCGACTACGAACGAGTAAAGTCAATACGGGAAACTCATCAGCTGAACTATTGCCTTAAGCGCCGTTTCTTCGTTACCGCGGCTGGGCGCATGGGTCTAGGACCTCGTTGCATGCAACCCGAAGATATCGTTGTAGTCCTAAGAGGGGGAAAAATGCCCTTCGTTCTACGAAAGAAAGACGACAGTTATTGGCTGCTTGGTGAGGCCTACGTGCATGGCATTATGGACGGCGAGGCGGTGCAAATGCACAACGCTCGGGGCGGATCAGAGGAGGTGTTCCACATACGTTGAAGAAGAGGTCTTTTGGCAAGAAGCATCTGGCCAGAGTGCAGCTCTGGTGAGATAAAGTGACGGAGTGTGCGAGTAGCCCTGCTTCTTCGAGAGCCACGCGGTCTCTATGGCACACGCTTAATGCGATGCCAAACCAAAAGCTTAGAGCTCAAAGCGCGGAGCTAAGTCGAAAGAGGGAATCAGATGTCTAAGTCTTGGTCGAAGCAGTACGGAGGAAGGAAGTTGGATGACAACCACCGTCACCAAATATCCACCTCCCAATGTACCTTACCAAGGGTCCTCACGAGAAGACCATCCAGGCTCGAGCGCGGAACACAAGAGAAGACCTTCGATGGTGATGGCGCGTCTCCCTCCGAGATCCGATCCAAGTACTAAAAAAAGAGCGTAAACATTCAACAACGGGGATGCCCCAGTGCTTACCCACCCAAGTACGAAATACGCCGGTACGATGCCGGGCTTTCAAGATTTTGCATTGACGATGTTCTCGAAACGTTCGTCCAAGCACGACAGCCATACTGCCAACAGCTGCTGGAACCCACCTTTACGAGCGGAAGTAACATCGTCTTGTGATCTTCCATCGTATTCGATTGGAGGCGACCACATGTGTCTCTCAATGCGACTGTCTACACCGTTAGTTTCAAAGGGCATATCCTCGGCATGAATGTTTTCTGGAGAGGACATTGCTGTCTCTATTTTAAGCGGTGGGTCGGCAGAGACCGCCACCAATCAGCATCGAACAAGGGGTGGAGCTTTACCGGTCCCGGCTACTCGCCAAGGGCTTCGGGCCTATGCCGTGGCAATTATGCGTCATTTCCGCCCAAAACCTCCGTAGCGCATCATGGGTGGGGGGCGCGCCACAGCCGGTGCTGGCCATTCCAGGGTCACAAAACTGGGGATACGATAATTTGGGCTCGTGTTTTGACTGGATGAAGTCATAGCGTTGCACTTTGGTCGTCGGCGCCGAGGGTGTGTGCACTGTCCAGCCTCGCCGACGGCAGGCATGATGTAGGACAAGGGGAGGAAATACGAGATGGCATTTGGATATAAGAGAGATGGGAGGCTGCTGTCTTTAAGCTATCATCCAAACATCAACTCATCAACTCTACACTAATACTTAATCAACACAAGTACCACTTCCACACTTCAACAACACCTCAAACCATCAACATGAAGTTCACCGCCGCCGCCGCCATCGCCTCCATGGCCGCCATCTCCTCCGCCCTTCCCCAGGCGTCCGTCTTCCCTCGCCCCGAGGCCGGCGATGTCTTCCGCCTGATGTCTCTGCGCTCTGCCACCCCCATCCAATACGGCGCCGTCCAGGCCGCCAACGGCAGCCTCCTCATCAACACTCCTTCCGAGAACAACAAGACCTGCGCCATCAACGGCGACCGCGAGAACGTCACCAACGGCATCAACTACGCCTCATTCACCCTCGACGAGGAGACCGGCAGCGTCTACATCTACACCTTCAACCCCCCTCTCCAGCTCTACGTCGACCGCAGCGGCATGGGCCAGGGCAACGTCCGCTACTCCACTGGTGTCCAGCCCATTGGCAAGAACCAGGAGCGCGGCCCCTTCAAGATCGACGAAGACGGTAACCTCGTCTTCGCTGCTGGTGGTCTTTCCGGCGATGTTGGCTTCCAGGCTTGCCCCGGCGCTGTCGGCGGTGGCTGGAAGATCTGGCTCTCTGGTGTTGACAAGCCTGCTGGATCTGAGGGCTGCACTCCCTTCACCATGAAGGCTCTTAAGGAGGACCCCTCCTACAAGTGCCTCTACTCTTCTTAGATGCTGAGTTGGTAGATGCTGAGCTGGTGGAGATCGTTCGATATTGTACATATTATCATCGCATTTGAGCGTTTGCATAGCTTCTTGTTTATAGACCGATAGAATTGGAAATGATAATGTTATCCATACATCTTCATACGCACACCGCGTTCCTTTTTGCTGTGCTTCGTGACTTTTAATCGGAAGCTTGAGTCCTTAAGAGATACTGACAGCGGCTCGGCGTAACACGGCCGGACTCAATGGTAGTCGGAGCGCTACTCGGAGTCTCTAAGATTACCCCTTCAAGGATGGCAATACTCACTAGACCATGGAGTGACCGTAACGATGTGGAAAGAAGGCATGTAATGGAATCTTGCGCGAACACATGAGCCTAGCCATATCAAACAAGTGAAAAAGACTGAACAGGTCTAGAGACTACATCGACATAAGAACACGCAAAGCAGGTGACCTAACGTCGATGTAGGCTCTAGGATGTTCGGGCTTTTTCTAGGTTGACGTGTGGCTGCCGGGTTTAGGGAGATGTATTGACCTAGCGTGAGTTAATTCCCTCTCATCCAAGGATGCCCAAGTAACTCCTTCGCGGTCCACCGATCCTCCGGCCTCCACTGCAACATGCACCTCACAAACCGTAGGAACTCTTCCTTCTTCTCTCCGTCTAGATTCTCTTCCGAACCTTCCAACGTCAAGCCTCGCGGTATGTCTATCTCGGCTATCCAATTCCCTTCACCATCAAAGAACTCTTTGCTCCGCGCTCCTCTCTCCAGCAGATCCATCGGCGGCGGACCCAGCATCGCGACTACTTCTGCGAGATGGGCTCGAGTTAGGTATCGCTTCTCGATTGGGTCGATGCCGTGAAAGAGGTGTTTATCCTCGTATAGATCCCAAATCTGTTGCATCTCAGTCAATGTCTG
>Ga0265780_10005160_pt1 | contig 16624 bp, 9 predicted proteins | sample P1T30metagenome_FD_192432 | JGI IMG/M metagenome (GOLD analysis project Ga0265780, IMG submission 192432) | Plant litter microbial communities from East Loma Ridge, Irvine, California - P1 T30 | ecosystem: Environmental > Terrestrial > Plant litter > Unclassified | place: USA: California... | reverse complement strand
GCTGCTGCCCGAGCCGCCGAGGCTATCGTCGAATTCCTTCAGCGATGAGGATCGGCTTTCTCTTCAATCACGATGCGACACATCAGATACCGCATACGATCGGGATCGCCGCCGCCCTCGCCGCGCGCGGAGTGAGTGTCGAAATCCTTACGTCGAGCCTGGAACAACGCAGCGTGGCAAGCGCCATGCTGCCGGCCTCCAACGCGGTCCGATATACGATGCTTGGCGTTGGCTGGACGAGCCGGCTGGCCGATCGGCTGCTCCGCCACGTCGCGCCGTTCCGCCGCATCGCTGTCCTGCGCGAGAACCTGACGACCTTCGCGCAACTCGACGCGCTGGTGGTGCCCGAAACCACATCGACGCTGCTCAAGACCCGCTTCGGGCTGAAGTCGCTCAAGCTGATTTACCTGCCGCACGGCGCAGGCGACGGAGCGGCCGGCTTCCAGCCCGCCACCAGGCACTTCGATCTGGTGCTGCTGTCCGGCGAGAAAGTCCGCAACCGCATGTTGTCGCTCGGGCTGATCACCGAACGCGGGCATGCCATCGTCGGCTATCCGAAGTTCGACGCCGTCGATCTCACCGCCCGGCCGCGCTTCTTCGACAACGACAAGCCAACGGTGTTGTATAACCCACATTTCAACCCGCTTCTGTCCTCTTGGTATACGCACGGCGAACAGATCCTGGACTGGTTCGCGGCGAAGGACGCGCTGAACCTTATCTTCGCGCCGCACGTCATGCTGTTCAAGCGACGCCTGCACACCTCGCTCATCTACCGCACGTCGCGATTCCGGCCCAACGTCCCCACGCGCTTTCTCGGCCATCCGCGCATCCTGGTGGACACCGGAAGCGCGCGCTCGATCGACATGAGCTACGTACAAGCGGCAGATCTCTATCTCGGTGACGTATCCAGCCAGATCTACGAATGGATCCAGCGGCCGCGGCCGGCGATCTTCTTCAACACGCACCTACCCGATTGGCGCAGTTCCGCCGACCATGCTCATTGGGCACTTGGCGAGGTGATCGAGACGGTCGATCAGATGCCAGCCGCGATCGCCCGCGCGCTGGCGGCCCCCAAATCGTATGAGAGCGTCCAGCAGGCTGCGGACGAGGCGACATTCTCACGATCCGAACAGCCGGCCGCAGCGCGCGCCGCCAACGCAATAATCGCGTATTTTCACGCCAAGGATGGCACTGGAGCGCGTTGACGGAACGCTTCGCCGGCCAGCGGTTGCGGAAGCAGGAGGCCTACAGCATCTCCAACGGAACGCGCCCGCGCGGCAGCGGAAATGCCGCATCGAGGCGCGTCAGCACATCGTCGGACAACACAAGCTCGGCCGCCATCCAGTTCTCGCGGACGTGTGCAACGGTGCCGGCCTTCGGAATGGCGACAATGTTGGAACGCCGCAGCACCCAGGCCAGCGCGAGCTGCGAAGAGGTGCACCCGACGTCCTGCGCGATCGCTGCCAGCGCGGGCTCCGCAACGAGCCTGCCCTGCTCGACCGGACTGTACGCCATCGCAGACATGCTCTTGCCGACCAGCCATGGCAGCAGATCGCGCTCCGGCCCACGCCGCGTCAGATTGTAGAGGATCTGGTCGGTCGCGCACCCCGCGCCGCCGGCTTGCAGCAACTCCTCCATGTCCGCCGTATCGAGGTTGCTCACCCCCCAGTTGCGGATCTTGCCCTCGGCTTGCAGGACCTGCATCGCCTCGACGGTCTCGGACAATGGCACCCGGCCCCGCCAGTGCAGCAGGTAAAGGTCGATGCGGTCAGTGCCCAGCCGCCGCAAACTCGCTTCGCAGGCGAGCCGCAAGCGATCGCGCGATGCGTTCTGCGGGTAGGCCTTGCTGACCACGAACACCTGCTCACGAACGCCGCCGATCGCCTCCCCGACGAGTTCCTCGGCTGCGCCGTCGCCGTACATCTCGGCCGTGTCTATCACGGTCGCGCCGAGATCTATCCCGGCGCGCAATGCCGCAATCTCGTCCCGTCGCCGGTCGGGCTGCTCGCCCATCATCCAGGTGCCCTGACCAAGGCACGACACCGTGTCACCACCTGATATCCGCACAGTTCGCATCGGCACCTCCTGCGGCGTGAACCGCCGCTGCACCACGATGAACGCTTCAAGATGCCATCGGGACGCGCATGGCGGCGAGTTGTCCATAGGCGCCGCCTCGACGGCCATATCCGAACGGGTTAGGCTGATCACGTGGAAATAGCTTCCAGGGAGCAGACATGACGCAGATCAGCCGACGCGAGATACTGGCGCAAGCGGCGGCACTTGGAACCGCTGCGATCATGCCCGACGCAGTGGGCGCAGCGGTCGGTGCATCCGGGGATGACGCGTCGACCGACCTGATGGATGCGATCGTCTCACGTCTGCTGCGCGAGTATCCCGAGAACGCCACGCAATACGGCGTCGACACCGGGAAGTTCGCCGCCCTGCGGGGAACGCTCACCGTCCGCTCGTCCGCTGCCGAGCATGCGCGCGCACAATGGGCGACGCAGACCCTTGCCCGTTTGAAGACGATCAACCGTAGTGCGCTGTCGCCCGGGATGGCGATGAACGTCGATGTCGCTCAGGAGGCCTTCACATTGGCGGTGGATGGCTGGGCCTTCCCGTTCGGCGACATGGCCGCATTGTCCGGAGGCAACAGCTTCCGCAACACGCCGTACATCGTGACCCAGCTCAGCGGCGCGTTCGTCGACATTCCCGACCTGCTCGACAGCAAGGCGATCGTCGGGACCGTGGGCGACGCACAGGCGTATCTCGCCCGTATCGAGGCCTATGCGAGCGAATTGGTCGCGGAAGCCGAGCGGATCGACCGTGATCGCGGCCTTGGCATGGTTCCGCCGGACTTTCTGATCGACATCGTTCTTGGCCAGATGGCGCCGGCCCGTGCTGCACCGATCGAGAGCTGGACGCCGGTCACGGCGCTGCGACGAAAGGCGGCAGCGGCAGGGCTGTCCGAACGCTACGTCAGCCAAGCCATCAAGCTGTGCGAACTGAAGGTGGCGCCGGCGATGGACCGGCAGATCTCGGCGCTCAAGGCGGCGCGCGCGGTGGCGACGTCGGCACCCGGCATCTCCGCGCGACCCGGCGGCGCCAGATGGTACGACTGGGCGTTGCGCGCGGCGACCACCACCAGCTACTCCGCCGAGGAGATCCATGCCCAAGGCTTGGAACAAATCGCCCAGATCCAGAGCGAGATGGACGCGCTGCTGAAGGCGCAGGGGCTGAGCAAGGGCAGCGTAGGCGAGCGGATGACCGCGCTCGGCACCCGGCCGGATCTGCTCTTCGCCAACGACGATCACGGGCGCGAGCAGCTGCTAAGCTACCTCAACGGCCGCATCGCCGACGTCCGCACGCGGATGCCGCGCGCGTTCACGAAGCTGGTTCCAGGCAAGCTCATCATCAAGCGCGTGCCGCCTTCGATACAGGACGGCGCTCCGAACGGCTACGCCGCCGCCGGTTCGATCGACGGAAGTCAGCCGGGCATCTACTACATCAACCTCAAGACCACCGCGACCTGGCCGCGCTATTCCCTGCCGACGCTCTGCTACCATGAAGGCATTCCCGGCCATATCTGGCAGGGCGAATTTGCCAACCGCCTGCCGCTGATCCGCACTCACCTCGCCTTCAACGCCTACTCCGAAGGCTGGGGCCTGTATGCGGAACAGCTCGCCGACGAACTCGGCGTCTATGCCGACGATCCGCTGGGTCGGCTTGGCTACCTCCAGTCGATGGGTTTCCGCGCCTGCCGACTGGTGGTGGATACCGGCATCCATGCCAAAGGCTGGAGCTTCGCCCGCGCGCTCGAATGGTTCCATGCCAACACCGGCATGCCCATGGTGCAGCTGAAGAGCGAGGTGGAACGCTATTGCGCGATGCCCGGGCAGGCATGTGGCTACAAGATGGGGCACAACAAGATCAATGCGCTCCGGTCGAAGGCACAGGCCGAGCTTGGTGCAAGGTTCGACCTCAAGCAATTCAACGACGCGGTCGTGGAAACCGGCAACGTGCCGCTTACGCTGCTGGAGCGCACCGTGGACGGCTACATCAAGGCGGCGAGATTGTAGCTGAGGTTCGCCCAGCCGCCTTCTTCACAACCACGGGCGCCCGTAAGTCTCACGTCGCACGCAGCGTGATGCGCGTTAGCTCCGATGGGCGGCCGAGGCGGAGCGCGAAGCCCGGCCACAAGGCGGTGCCGTTACTGACGTAGAGCGTCATGCCCCCGACATCGTAGCGGCCAGACACGAAGCCATTGTTGCCGTTGGCGACGAGCCGGTCTAGCCCCACGACCATCCCGCCATGGGTGTGGCCGGACAGTTGAAGCGCCACGCCATGCGCGGCTGCATGCCTCGCGTTCCGCGGCTGATGGTCGAGCAGCAGCACGGGCGCGCCAACCGGGCCGCCTGCAAGAGCCGCAGCAAGGTCCGGTCCTTGTTGGCCGTGTCCGGGCGCGGAGAGATCGGTGACGCCTGCAAGCACGATGCTGCCCACCCCCCGCCTAAGGACAGCGTGCGCGTTCAGCAGCATGGCGATGCCCAGATCGTCGAGGTGGCGCATCCAGGCGGCATAGTCGAAGAAGTATTCGTGATTGCCGGGGATGCCGAACACGCCGTCCGGCGCGCGAAGGTCGGCAAGCGCTGCGACATCGCCCTTCCGCATCGCAACCGATCCGTCGATGAAGTCGCCGGTCACGACGATCAGGTCGACACCGGACGCGTTCGCACGATCGACCACCTTGCGTGCCCATCGTGCCGGGAACAGGCGGCTGATGTGGAGATCGGTCAATTGCAGCAGCCGATAGCCCTCGAACTCGGGCGGCAAGCCGCGAATGGCGACATCGATGTCCTTCAACGGCGGCACCCGCGCCGCATTGGCAACGCCGATCGCAGCGAGCAGTGCCGCCGCCCCGCCGATTGCGTATCGCACGCCATCGGGCACGCCGTGCCATTCCGGGCGGACCAGCATGGCGGCCAGCGTGCCGAGATCGAGCAGGATCTGACCGAAAGCGAGCAGCACGGTGGCGCCGGACGCCCAGTTGAAGAGGATGACGGACAGCCTCGGAAACTCCGGCGCGAACACCGAGCCTGACGAGACCCGGCTCCACAAGTGGAACTGCGACGCGAACAGGAGCACCAGCGCAATCGCGCCCTTGCTCCAGAGCGGTATCGAAAGCGGCCACAGCCAGCGGACGATGACAAGCAAGCTGGGCGTCGCGAAGATCAGGTGAAAGATGCAACGTCTCCTTGAGGGGCTGTTGACAGCGCCGCAGCGGGCAATCCAGCGCGACTTCGATCGTACCGGCCGCCGCCTAAAGCAATATAGCGTTATCGCTCCGAGGACAGCATCGCTAACAGCTATGCATACCTCGCCTCGCGCTTAGGGTCCGTCCGGCGCGGATCGGGCACCCAGCCACTCGAACTTCCGCAGTTCGCCTCTCCGAACCGGTAAGCATCGCTTGGTCAACGGCCGTCGAGCGCATGAAGCAACGTGCTCTGGAACTCAGCAGGCGCCTCGACTTGCGGCGCGTGGCCGAGGCCCGCCAGCCGGACCAGCCGTGCGTTCGGAAAGCGCTTCACGGCCACCTCCGCCGCTTGCGGGACGGTGCGGATACGGTCACGCACTTCCGCAGGCGCACTCGATGCCCGGAATGCGGTCATGTCCGCCTGGCCGATGATGAGCGTCGTCGGCACCGCGATCCGCGGGATCTCGGCCGCGACGGGCTGCGTTTCGATCATCTCGGACAGGCGCGCCTGGGCGCTCCGCACGGTATCGCTGCCCGCGCTGGCGTATTGCCCGGCGAGCATCGCCACCCAGCGATCGTAACGGGGCTGCCATTCCCCATGATAATAGTTGCGCAGTTGGTACGCCTTGATCGTCGCCGCGTTCGTCTTCGCTTCTTCCGCCATGAGCGCTCCGAGCGGCGCATACGGCACGCCCTCCGCCACCGTATCGTTGAGCCCGAGCGGGTTCACCAGAACCAGCGACGATACACTGGCGGGAAACAGCAAGGCGTAGCGCATCGCGATCAAGCCGCCCGTACTATGCCCGACCAGCACCGGCTGCTTCACACCGATGCTGTCGAGCAGTTCTCTGGTAAGGCTGGCAAGCCCCGCGATGCTGTACTGGAACCCATCCGGCTTGGAGGACTTGCAGAACCCGACCTGATCCGGAACGATGACGCGGTAGCCACGCGCCGCCAGCGCCTGCGCGGTGTCGCCCCAGGTCGCGGCGCAGAAGTTCTTACCGTGCAACAGCACCACGACCCGCCCGTTCGCCGCCGAAGCGGGTGGAACGTCAAGATATGCCATCCGCACCGGCACGCCGGGCGAACGCGTCTCGAACCACTTCACCGGGTACGGATACTCGAAGCGCTCCAGAGCGATGCCCAGTGGCGGGGTCTGCGCGATCGCCATGGTGGGGGCGACGCCAAGTGCCAGCGTTGCGAGGATGTGTCGTAGCTTGCTCATCGCGCTACATCGAACGACCGCGCCGAACGATCCATGGCACCGGCGCTGATCGGGCCCGGAGCCCGGTCGACCCCGCCTATTTACGCTGCGACCTAACGGCGCAGTGACAGAAGCAAACGCACAGGGTAACCGCTCGTCGTGGGAGCCGTCCGTAGCCTTCTCGCGCAGCGCCGTAGCGCGGCGCTTTTCTGCGTAGCAATGCTGCTGCTGAAGCTTCTTGTGCCGTCCGGCTACATGATCGCAAGCGAACACGGCCGCTTGGCACTTACCGTCTGCACCGGCGCGGCGCCGCAAGCTGCTTCCTCACAAATGGCGGGAATGCGGCACGACGCGAGCGATCATGGCAAGTCGCGCGATCACGGCCGGGCGGAAATGCCGTGCGCGTTCGCTGGACTGTCAGCCGCCGCGCTCGACGCGATCGACCCGGTCCTGCTCGCCAGCCTCATCGTTCACATCATGACGGCACGCAGCTGCCCCGCCGCCGTGTTCACGTCATGCCGGCAGCAATACTGGCGCCCCCCGCTGAGAGCACCACCAGCCCGCCTTTGAGCCCAGATCACGTGCCCGTTGCGGGCACATTCAGGTTCGCGATCCGCGCCGACGCGCGACGGGTCAGTCAAAGGTACATCCATGCTCCGATTTTACCTCCTGGCCGGGACGGCGACGTCCTGCCTGCTGGTCACCGCCCCCGCCGCCGCCCAAACCGACGTGCCGCCACGCGGCGACATCGTCGTGACCGCCACCCGCACCGCCCGGCCACTTGCCGATGCACCCGCCAGCGTCAGCTTGGTCACCAGCGACCAGATCGAAGGCACCGCGGCCCGGACGATCGACGACGTGCTGCGCCGCCTCCCCTCCGTCGACCTGCCGATCGCCAGCACGAACGAGCAGCACCCGACCAATACGATCGTCTCGATGCGCGGCCTGAGCGGCATCCGCTCGCTCGTGCTGCTGGATGGAGTGCCGATCAACGATCCGTTCTTCGGCTATGTTCAGTGGAGCGAAGTGCCGGTGGAAACGGTCGATCGCGTCGAGGTAGTACGTGGCGGCGGCGCGACGCTCTGGGGCAATTACGCCATGGGTGGGGTCATCAACATCCTCACCCGCCCGATCGGGCGGACCGCACTGGTGGCGGAGGTATCCGGCGGCAGCCGCGAAAGTTATCGGGCGGACGGCCACGCCGCCTATGCGGGCAACGGCTACGGCTTCAGCCTGAACGGTGGCGTCAACCACAGCAGCGGCTATATCGAACAGGTGGAGAGCGCCCGTGGCGCGATCTCGGTGCCGACCGGCTTCACCGCGCATACCCTCGCCGGCACCGGCAACGTAGCGCTGACCCCGAATCTGACCGCGCGCGTACGGGCGAGCTACTACGACAACGACCAGAACTTCCTCACCCGCCTCAACACTAATCGACAGCGCAACTGGCGTTACACCGCAGCGCTCAACTGGAAGCCGAACGACCACAGTTCGCTCGATCTCACCGCCTTCCACACCGACGAGAGGTTTCGCACCAATAATCCCGGTACGCCGGACGGTTCAGGGCCGAACGATGCCGAATATGTCCAGAACAGCCACCTCACGCACGCGCGTGACTGGGGAGCGTCGCTGGTGTGGACGCAGGATTTCGACGGACTGCTTCGTTCAATATCACTGGGCGCGGACTATCACGGCATCCATGGTGGCGACGACGCCAGCATCTTCGACGAGAGCGGCGCATATCTGCGCACCGACAGCGGCTCGGGCGACCAGCGGTTCCTCGGTGGCTTCGCTCAAGCCGACGTCCGCTTGACCGAGCGGCTCCAGATACTCGCGAGCGTGCGCTACCAGAATTTCCTCAACTACAACGCCCTGGACGGCGCACCGGGCGGCCTGGGTCGCGTACCCCGCCGCCATGATCACGATGTCGATCCGCGCGTGTCCGTGCGATATCAACTGCCTGCCGGGTTCGCCCTCCGCGCGGCTTACTACCGCGCCTTTCGCGCGCCGACGCTCGACAATCTGTATCGGGCGGCATCGGTGCCGGGCTACATCCTCTACGGCAATCCCGCGCTCGCTCCCGAGACGCTCGACGGCGGCGAAGTCGGCTTCGATTACGCCCAGGGGCCGATCCGCCTTCAGGTCACCGCCTATACCAGCACGATCGACGGCTTTCTCACATACCGGTACCTGCCGGCCGCCGAACTGCCCGCCGGCTTCGAGACCGGCGCGCGCCTCATCAACGCCGGCACGGCGCGTAGCCGGGGCGTCGAGGCCGAACTGACCTGGCGACCCACGCCGCGACTGGCGGCGACGTTCGCCTACACCTACGCGGACTCGGCCGTCGTCACGAACCCGGACGACCCGGCCAGCATCGGCGTGCAGCAAGCCGGCATTCCCAAACACCGAGCGAGCGCCGGAATCGATTGGACCGGGCCGCGCGGCATCATCCTCTCGCCGCGGGTACGCTATCTGTCGCGAACGAACGGCGACCCAGACGCGATCTACCGCACCGACGCGCACTTTATCGCCGACCTCTCCGCCAGCGTGCCGATCCGGAGAGGATTAAGCGGCTTCGTTCAGCTCGAAAACCTGTTCGACCGGCGTTACATCGGCACCAACGACGGCTTCACCGCGCCGTTATATGGCAAACCGCTCACCGCCACAGGGGGCGTTCGGCTGAAGCTCGAATGAACATCCGGGCTTCAGCCTAGCTCTGGTCACGATCGGCGCAGAAGCTGTCGGCTGTCAGCGCCCAAGCGCCGCCATCTGCGGAGCTGCGTAACGCGTACCGGTCGCCGCACCCGGAGGCATGATGCGGTCGATCCTGGCAAGATCTTCAGCGGACAAGCTGACATCCAACGCGCCGAGGTTGTCTTCCAGATATGTGCGCCGCTTGGTCCCGGGGATCGGCACTATGTCTTTGCCCTGGGCCAGCACCCATGCAAGCGCCAGTTGCGCCGGAGTGCATCCCTTGTCACGCGCCAACCCCTCGACCTCTTTCACGAGATCGAGGTTCTTCGCGAACGCCTCGCCCTGAAAGCGCGGCGCGTTGCGGCGATAATCATCCGCTGGAATATCGTCCGGGGTGCGGAACTGCCCGGTCAGAAATCCACGTCCCAGCGGGCTGTATGGCACGAAGCCGATGCCAAGCTCCCGCACCACGGACAGGATCGCGTCTTCGGGATCGCGGCTCCAGAGCGAATATTCCGTCTGCAACGCGCTGATCGGATGAACCTTGTGGGCACGACGGATCGTGTCCGGTCCCGCCTCCGACAGCCCCAGGTACCGAACCTTGCCTTCGGCGACGAGCTCCGCCATTGCGCCGACCGTATCCTCGATGGGCACGTCCAAGTCCACGCGGTGCTGGTAATACAGGTCGAAAACGTCGAGGCCGGTCCGCTTCAAGCTGGCGTCGCAGGCCTGACGGACATAGTCAGGCCGACCACTGATACCTTGAAAGCTGCCGTCCTCGCCTCGTACGTTGCCGAACTTGGTTGCCACGACCACCCACTCGCGGCGAGCCCGCACTACGCGGCCGACGAGTTCCTCGTTGCGGCCAACGCCGTACATATCGGCGGTATCCAGGAAGGTCACACCCAGATCGAGCGCCCGATTGATGGTCGCCTCGGATTCGGCATCGTCACGGCCTTCGTAGAACTCCGACATGCCCATACAGCCGAGGCCGAGAGCGGAAACTTCTAACCCTTGAGAGCCGAGCGCACGCATTTCCATGGCAGCAATCCTGTGGCGAAAAAACTTGTGATCAAGCGAACGGGCGTCGAGTGTGTTCCGTGAGGCGTCCCCAACGTGCCGCGCGCGGCGCCACGGGGCGACCGCGACCGCCGTCAGCCCTCTTCCTCTTCGAAGCGAAGCATCAATCCGGCAAGCGGCGGGATGACGATGTCCGCGCTAGCGGGCTGCCCGCATGCCGGAACCGCAATAGCATCAACGGTCCCGCCGTTCCCGACGTTGCTTCCGCCGTACACGCCCGCGTCGCTGTTCAGGACCTCGCGCCATCTTCCCGCACGGGGCAGGCCGATGCGGTAGTTGGTCCGCGCCGTGGATGTCATGTTGAGCACCACCACCACCGGCGCATCGCCGAATGCTCCGTAACGCGCGTAAACGAAGACATTGTTCTCGGTATCATCCGATACGATCCACTGGAACCCAGCCGGATCGGCATCGCGCGCATGCAGCGCGGGTTCCGCCACGTAGAGGTGGTTGAGGTCGCGAACCAGGCGCTGCATCGCCGCATGCTCCGGCTGATCGAGCAAGTCCCACGCGACCTGTGCATCATGGTTCCATTCAAGTGGCTGGGCGATTTCACAGCCCATGAAGAGCAGTTTCTTGCCTGGATGAGTCCACATCAGGCTGAAATAGGCGCGCAGGTTCGCAAATTTCTGCCAACGGTCACCCGGCATCTTGCCGATCAGCGATCCCTTGCCGTGAACCACTTCGTCGTGACTGATCGGCAACACGAATCGCTCGGAAAAGGCGTAAACCAGCCCGAACGTCACTTCCCCGTGATGCCAGCTGCGATACAACGCGTCGCGCTCCACATAGCGGAGCGTGTCGTTCATCCAGCCCATGTTCCACTTGTACGAGAAGCCAAGACCGCCCTGCGGCACAGGTGCCGATACGCCCGGCCACGCCGTCGATTCTTCGGCGATCGTCATCGCGCCGGGCACACGTTCCGCGACTACGCTGTTCAGGCGTTTCAGGAATGCCACCGATTCGAGGTTCTCCCGGCCACCGTAGATGTTGGGGACCCACTCACCGGCGTTGCGGCTGTAGTCACGGTATAGCATCGACGCGACGGCATCGACGCGCAGCCCGTCGACGTGGAAAGTCTCCAACCACCAGAACGCGGAGGCAAGCAGGAAGCCCGACACCTCGCGTCGTCCGAGATTGTAGATCAGCGTGTTCCAATCTTGGTGGAACCCCTCGCGCGGATCGGCATGTTCGTAGAGCGGTGTCCCGTCGAACTGCGCAAGACCGTGCGCATCGGTCGGGAAATGCGCCGGCACCCAGTCGAGGATCACGCCGATCCCGTACCGGTGGCACGTATCCACGAACGCGGCGAACTGGTCGGGTCGCCCGAACCGTGCCGACGGCGCGAACTGCGACAGCGGCTGGTAACCCCAGGAGCCGCCGAACGGATGCTCCATGATCGGCATGAGCTCGACATGCGTGAAACCCATGTCCGCGACGTAAGGAATCAGGCGATCGGCAAGCCCCTCCCAATCGAGCGTACCGCTCGCATCGCCATCGGGCCGCAACCATGATCCGGCATGGATTTCGTAGATCGACAGCGGCGCATCGGGTGCGTGACGCGCCGCGCGTTCGGCTAGCCAGTCGGCATCCGACCAGGCAAAATCGGGTGCGGGGGCAACGATCGAGCCGGTCGCCGGCGGCGCCTCTGTCTGCCGCGCAAGCGGATCGGCCTTCTGCACCACGCTGCCATCCGCGCCCGCGATTTCGAACTTGTAGTGCGCGCCTGCACCTGTGCGCGGCACGAACAGCTCCCAAACGCCTGCGCCTTGCCGCAGCCGCATGGGGTGACGGCGACCGTCCCAGCCATTGAAGTCGCCGACTACCGAGACGCGACGCGCGTTGGGCGCCCAAACCGAGAAGGCAACGCCTTCCACCCCGTCCATCGTCCGTGGCTGCGCGCCCATCGCACGCGCGAGTTCCCAATGCCGCCCTTCGTTGAACAGGTACAAGTCGAGATCGCTCAACACCAGGCCGAAGCTGTACGGATCTTCAGTCTCCTGCACCGCGTCCTCAGACCAGACGATGCTGAGCGTATAGGGTACCGGCTCGGCCAGCGCGCCGGTGAACAGACCGGGAACCCGCTCCTCCAGCGTGCCAAGCGAACGCCCGTCGTCGCGCGCGATCAGCGTCACCGATTGCGCGCCCGGCTGGAACGTCAGCACCTCGCCATCATGCGCGCCCAGCACCGCGAACGGATCGCTGAGGCGGGCTTCGAGGATGGCCGCGGCGGTGGCGGCGAAATCATGACCGCTCACGCCGCGACCTCCTGCAACAGGCGTTCAGTGGCGCGGGCAAGCCCGGCGATCGGAACGCCAATCCAATCAGGCCGATTGGCGGCCTCATACGCGATTTCGTACGCGGCCTTCTCCAGCACGAACAGATCAAGCAACGGTTCGTGCATCGCGCCGACCTCGCGATAGCCAGCAAGGAAGGCGTCGCCCGCGCTTTGCCGGAAGGTGCCGTAGCGGACATCGGTTCGCGCTTCGTCAGCTTCCGCCAGTGCCGGGCGGGCGCGCTCGGCTACGGCAGCGGCATAGTCGAACGATCGCAACATACCGGCAACATCGCGTTCGGGCATATCCTTGGCGCGGCGCTCGGCGAGCGACTTCACCGGCTCGCCCTCAAAGTCGATCAGCATCACATCGCTACCCGTGACCAGCATCTGGCCGAGATGCAGGTCGCCGTGGATGCGCGTGCGCGTGCGCCCTTCCGCCTCGCGCGCGACGCTGCGGATACGCGCCATCAAATCGGAGCGGTTGTCGCGGAGATATCGTGCGGTCTCGGCGTCGGCTTCGCCAAGCGTCGCGCCACTCAATATCCCGAGTGCCTTGTCGACCTGCCCCTCGATCCGCCCGGACAGGCGATCGGCATCGGCGAGCGTCAGAGCCTCCGGTGCGAAAGCGGCGTCTTCGCTTGGCTTGGCAAGAACGGCGTGCATCTCGGCGAGCCGGCGGCCGACGTTCTGTGCGAAGTTCTCGTAGTTGGACGAACTCCAGTCGGCGTCGGTTGCAAGCCGTTCGAGCAGCCCCAGCGTCCAGGCCCAGCCATCGCCCTGATTGTAGACGAACCGCTGCACCAACATGACTAGGCTCGATACCTCGCCTTCGTCCAGCCACACCTCGCCGAGGATCGCCGGCACGTTTTCGAACCCGCCGGCGACCAGGTAGCGCACCATCTCGGCATCTGGATGGATGCCCGCCTGCACTTTGCGCAACAGCTTCAGCACCGCACGCTCGCCGAGGATCATCGTGCTGTTCGACTGTTCCGCACCGATCCATTCCGGCGCGGCGTCGGTGCCGATATCGAGTTCATCGGTACCGATGAAGCGCAGAGCGCCCCCTTCGACCGACACCTCGTCGCCCCGCCCGATCGCGCCGATCACCGCCGCCGCGAAACTCGACACGGTGAAGCCGTCGGTCAGCAAGCCGACGCGCCGCTCGCGACGCACCCGACCGATCGCGAGGTTGGACGCGAACGGCCCCTGCAACTCGCCTTCCCACGCGATGCCAAGCGGCAGCGTATAGGTTTGCGTACCCGCGTCGGTAGTCACTTCGATCAGGGTCAGCACGAGATCATCGACCTCGGGCAGCGCGATCGTGCGGGCAACGCGCACCCGGCGGATCGTCTCGTCCTTCTCGCCGAACCAGCGGCGCTGCGCGACGTAAGACGGCAGGATCTCGCCTTCGAGCACCTGTCCGTTGCGGCCGCGCGCCACGCCGGCAAGCTCAGGCCGCAAAACGAAGGTGTAGCGCTCGACGTCGCCACCCGGAGCCGCGCTAGACCATTCTGGCGCGGCAACCTTGCCGGAGAGGCAGAACCACAGGAAGCCGTAGGGCGGCAGCGTCAGCAGATAGGGCAACTGCCCCACCGCCGGGAAGGCCGCGCCGCCCGACAGCTCGACCGGCGTGCTGCCCGCATAATCATGCAGGTCGAGTTCCACCGCCTGCGCGGTGCGGCTGAGATTGGCGACGCACAGCACGGCATTGCCCTCGTGCTCACGCAAATACGCAAGGATCTTGCGGTTGGCGGGCCGCAGGAAACGCTGCGTACCGCGCCCGAACGCCTGATGCTCGCGGCGCACCGCCAGCATGCGCTTCACCCAGTTGAGCAGCGAATGCTGGTCGCGCTCCTGCGCCTCGACGTTGATCGCCTGGAAACCGTAGAGCGGGTCCATGATCGCCGGCAGCGTCAGGCTGGCCGGATCGGCGCGCGAGAAGCCGCCGTTGCGATCCGACGACCATTGCATCGGCGTGCGCACGCCGTCGCGGTCGCCAAGATACACGTTGTCGCCCATCCCGATCTCATCGCCGTAATACATGACCGGCGTGCCCGGCATCGTCAGCAACAGCGCGTTCATCAGTTCGATGCGGCGGCGGTCGCGCTCCATCAACGGCGCAAGGCGACGGCGGATGCCGAGATTGATACGCGCGCGCTTGTCGGCGGCGTAAGTGTTCCATAGGTAGTCGCGCTCGGCGTCGGTCACCATTTCGAGCGTCAGCTCGTCATGGTTGCGCAGGAAAATCGCCCACTGGCAGTTGACCGGGATCTCCGGCGTCTGGCGCATGATGTCGGTGATCGGGAAGCGATCCTCCTGCGCGACCGCCATGTACATACGCGGCATCAGCGGGAAGTGGAACGACATGTGGCACTCGTCACCCCAGCCGTTCTCGTCGACTTCACCGAAATATTGCTGCGTATCCTCCGGCCACATGTTCGCCTCGGCGAGCAGCATCCGGTCGGGGTAGTGCGTGTCGAGATCGGCGCGGATCTTCTTCAGCACCGCATGCGTCTCGGGAAGGTTCTCGTTCGAGGTGCCGTCGCGCTCGACCAGATACGGAATCGCGTCGAGCCGCAGCCCGTCCACCCCCGCGTCGAGCCAGAAGTGCATCACCGACAGCACTTCCTCCAGCACCGCGGGATTGTCGAAGTTCAGGTCGGGCTGGTGCGAATAGAAGCGGTGCCAGAAATACGCTTGCGCTTCGTCGTCCCACGTCCAGTTCGACTTCTCGGTATCGCAGAAGATGATGCGCGTGCCCGAATACAGCTTGTCGGTGTCCGACCAGACGTAGAAGTCGCGCTCCGGGCTGCCGGCGGGCGCCTTGCGCGCGGCCTGGAACCAGGGGTGCTGATCCGACGTGTGGTTGATGACGAGTTCGGTAATGACCCGCATCCCCCGCTCGTGCGCGGCGGCGACGAAGGCGCGCACGTCCTCCATCGTCCCGTAATCGGGGCTGACGTCACGATATTCGCCGATGTCGTAGCCGTCGTCGCGGCGTGGGCTCGGGTAGAACGGTAGCAGCCAGATCGCGGTGACGCCGAGTTCGGCGATGTAATCGAGCTTGGCCATCAATCCGGCGAAATCGCCGATGCCGTCGTTGTTCGAATCGAAGAACGATTTGACGTGCACCTGATAGATGACGGCGTCCTTGTACCAGAGCGGATCCTGGTCGAGCGCTGTCATGCTTTGTCTCCCGGTGCGATGCGCCATAGGCGATAGGGTTGGTCTGGCGTGAGCCGGATGTGCTGGGTCTTGCCGTGCCAGTCGAAGCGATAGCCCTCGGCAAGATCCTCGACCGCGATGCTGGCGGTGTCGGACAGGCCGAACGTCCACAGCGGCACTTCAAAGTCGGCCTCCTGTGGATTGTGCGGATCGAGGCTGACCATGACAAGGATCATGTCTGCGCCGTCGAGCGACGGCTTGGCGTAATAGAGGATATTGTCGTTATGCGCCGCGTAGAAGCGCGTGTTGAGATGCGTCTGCAACGCCGGATGTGCACGGCGCAGGCGGTTGAGCATGGTGATGTCAGCAATGATGTTGTCCGGCGCGTTCCAGTCGCGCGGGCGCAACTCGAACTTCTCGGAATCGAGATATTCCTCCTTGCCGGGGATCGGCGCCGCCTCGCACAGCTCGAACCCGGAATAGACGCCGAACAGCCCCGATAATGTAGCCGCCAGCACCGCGCGGATGCGGAAGCCCGGGCGGCCGGAGGTTTGCAGGAACACCGGGTTGATATCCGGCGTGTTGACGAAGAAGTGCGGGCGGTAAAACTCCTTTGGCGCGGTGGTGGTGAGCTCGGTGATGTACTCGGTCAGCTCCGCCTTGCCGTCGCGCCAGGTGAAATAGGTGTAGCTTTGCGAGAAGCCGACCTTGGCCAGCCGGTACATCATCGCCGGCTTGGTGAACGCCTCCGCGAGGAAGATCACCTCCGGGTGGCGCCCGCGCACGTCGCCGATCATCCACTCCCAGAACGGCAGCGTCTTCGTATGCGGGTTGTCGACGCGGAACGTCTTCACGCCGAGCTCGAGCCATAGCAGGATGATATCGCGCAACTCGGTCCACAGCCCCGGCACCGCATCCGGGCCGTAGAAATCGACGTTGACGATGTCCT
>Ga0265780_10005159_pt1 | contig 16624 bp, 13 predicted proteins | sample P1T30metagenome_FD_192432 | JGI IMG/M metagenome (GOLD analysis project Ga0265780, IMG submission 192432) | Plant litter microbial communities from East Loma Ridge, Irvine, California - P1 T30 | ecosystem: Environmental > Terrestrial > Plant litter > Unclassified | place: USA: California... | reverse complement strand
ATGTGAAGGATTGAAGTTGAGGTGGAGAAGAAGGATCTTGAGTCTTGCAGCAGAAACTAGTTTCTGGAAGAGTGTGTGACACGTGCCTGATGCCGGGAAGGTGAAAGCACGCGCGCTCCTCCGTTTGCATCTTATCGAGCCGAGAAGATTCTTCACAGTTATTTGGTCACCCGTTGTATCAGCGGAAATACTGCGGCCGCCTGTTTACCACTGCTTTCAAAACGCGCATTTTCGTTGGCCTGGTCACCTCAACCACGTCACCGCACCTCACTTCAACCCCACAATCAACATCGACACATTACGTTCATAGCGTCAATAAAATGGACTACGACATGACCGACGGCCCCACTCGAGCTCGAGCAGACCGCCCACAAAATTTGGGGTAAGGGGTGTCAGGGCACGAGTGGTGATAGGGTATAATTAGTTTGGGTATGTGAAGACTTCCTGGGTAGTACATAGCAAAGCATTTTGGTGCGGCGCTTGACTCTGCGTATATTCTGGATAGTGTACGGTGATTACTGGAAATGGAAATTGGCATTTGAACATGGGGTACTAGCCTGACATCAACATAAACATGAAAGCAAGATACCTACTCTCCCCCACCAACCCTCCTCTCGTAATCATCAGTTAGCCGTGACGCATCCACTATCTCAACGCCCTTGCCCAGACCGACTATATCCGTGCTCTCCCACCACTTTGAGTTCGAATGCTCGGACGCCTTGCCTTTGTTGGTGGGACCTTCGTCGTCTGTATCGACGAGTCCGCCGAGACCAGTCCCATCACTACCCACAACAACGATGGTTTGTCCGACCCATCGCTTCAAGTCCTCGATATTGCTCCCAGCCGTGCCGCTCAGTGCGTCGACAACGTACACGAGCTCCGGGCCGATGTGGCGCAGCATGTGGACGTAGCCTGAGGGCGTACTAAAGGGCATGACCATGGATGGGTTCTCGACGAGGCGCAGGGCTTGGGCGTGGAGAGTGTTCCAGAGCACGTTGTCTGAGCTGCGGGCGGAGAGGGCGGGGGTGTAGACTGTGCGGTCTTCGGGCGAGGGGTCGATGGACTGGAGTTCCTCGCCGGGAGTGGAGATGGCGGAGTAGCTTTCGCCGAGGACGGAAGTTCCGGTGCGGGATTGCGGGCGGGAGCGTAGAGAGGGGGAGTAGATTAGGACGAAGAGTTTGGTGTGTGAGAAGGATGTGTCGGGGAGGTGCGAGAGGATGGTCTGAAGATGTTGGTATTACGTTCACCGCTGGAAAAGAGTATACGTACGGCATTCTCATTGTGATAAGTCCCATCGTCATGGCTGTCCATCAAGCTTTCCGCACTCACAACCAGCACAACAGTCCTCCTCTTTCCCCCCTGCGGCGGATTCCTCACACTCGCAGCGAACGACCGGCTCTGCGTGTCCACGGCCCCAGCGCTCTGCGCAGACTGCGCCTCGACGTTGCGCCGGATGGCTGCCTCTTCGCTCCACCGGCTGTGGTCCCCATACGCGTCGTCCTTGTCTTCTTCGCGAATACTCGCCAGCGCCGCTCCCGCAGCCGCCCATCCAGCCGCCGTCTTCTTGCTGACTGTGTCAAAAAGTTGCTGGGGCGAAGGCGTGCGGCGGATGATGCCCTGGGCGCGCGCCATGATGTCTTGCTCGCCTTCCCTAACGACGCCCTGGGACTGTTCGCGCATCTTGCCACGTGACTGTGACTGTGACTGTGACTGTGACTGTGACTTCTCCCGGCTGCTGTCCTCGCCGTAGCTCAAATCATCGTCCGACGACACATCTTCGCCGTCTTCACGCGCGGACCACACCCATGCGGCGAGCCCGGCTGTCGCGACGACGACGGTGATGGTTAGGGGCACCCAGTAGCCGAGGGCGTTGCGGCGGGTGGACGTGTTCTGGCGACGGTCGTAGCGGTCGTAGTTGAAGCTCATGATTCGTGTTTAGTTCATGTCGTGGTGGAGGTGGAGGAGGGTGGTGGAGAAGAGGTGTTTGGCGTGTGTTGTTGATCGTCCGGGGGCTGGGAGCTGGGACGGCGCGATGCATGTGCTGATGCGCCTCGGTCGTGTGCGCGAGTCATGTTGCGAATTTCAGCGGGGTGACTCAAGACGTCCCACTACTCACTACTGTACCTGCATGAGCGTGAATTTTGATGTCTGTAACTTACTAACTTTTGCATAAACATCTTGCAGACAACCTCTTGCTGTAGGACTCGAACACACAACCTCGACTCCACCAAGTCACCACAATGCCGCACGCAGTACTGCCTGCGCCGGGCTTCCAGGCGATCATACTATGCGGGCCGGGCGCGTCCTTCAGCACATTCACATCGACGCCGAAAGAGATTCCGAAGGCGCTGCTTCCTATCGCGAACAGGCCCATGGTCTGGTATCCGCTCGAATGGTGCTATCGCATGGGCGTCACAAGTATGAATCGCCATGGCTTGAGACAGGGAGAGAACAAGTACTGACGAGAAACAGACATCACGCTGATAACACCGCCCGAGTCGCTGGAAGCCATTGAAGCTGGCATGTCGCAGAACCCTCACCTCACCTCCCTCCCCACGCCCAAAGCAGACATCGTTGCACCCGCAGACCTCACACACGAGACCGGAACGAGCGACCTCTTCCGCCTACCTGAGGTCCAGGCTGTCATCAAAGGCGACTTCATTGTGCTTCCGTGCGACCTGATATGCGAACTTGATGGCACCGGCCTGGCAGACACGTGGATGGTCGAGCAGGGCGGCTTTGGCGGCGCGACAGGTGGACTGAACCCTTCTGGTGGAAAGATCGCATTCGGCGCCGGCGGAGAGAAGCTGGGTCGAAGAGGCGGACTCGGCGTATGGTACCAGACCAAAGGCGAGGGCAGCAAGAAGGGCGAGGAGACAGACTTCATTGCGACCACACCACTGCCCACATCAACCGTGCCCGCGCCAGCAGACTCGTTACGGCGCCACGTCTCCAACCTCGTCTACTCCGTCCCAACCGACACATTGAAGGACATTACCGAAGAGAACAAGGCCTTCCCAGTCCGGCACTCGGTCATACGAAAGCACCCGCGCGTCAGGATGCTCACGACTTACCGCGACGCGCACATCTACTTCTTCCCCTACTGGGTCGCCGAGATGATGCAGAAGAACGAGAAGTTCGAGAGTTTAAGCGAGGATGTGCTGGGCTGGTGGGCAAAGGCTGGCTGGCAAGAAGGCTTGGGCGAGAAACTCGGCCTACGACAGATTCTACAAGGCGACGACGAAGCATCAGACCACGGCTCCCAAGTCATCGAAGAAGAAATCGACGTCTCGAGATTCAGCACCACCTACGCCTCCCCAACTCTTACCGACGACTCCACACCCACCACCCTCGCATCCCGCGTCCTCCAATCCTCATCCATCCCCCCCTCCGCAAAATCCCTCGCCAACACTCCACTCACCATCCCCCCCATCCTCGCATACATCCAGCCCTCAACCCCAACCTCCCCCCTCATCCGGCGCGTCGACACCGCCCACCTCCTCCTCACCATCTCCCTACGCCTCGCCAAACTCCCCTCCCACGAAGAATCCAGCCCCTCGCCCTACGCGCACCCCGCGAAAATCGCACACAAGCAATCCATACCCCGCAAATGCCGCGTCGAAGCCGAAAACAGCTTACTAGCTGAAAACGTGATCGTGGAAGAGAAGACGAATATCAAAGAGTGCGTCATCGGGTATAATTGCAAGATCAGCGAGGGCGCGCGCCTGCTGCGCTGTCTTCTAATGGACGGCGTCGAAATCGGACCGAACGTGCAACTCACAGATTGCATACTCGGCCGGCGGTGTAAGATCGAGGGCGGAGATGCAAAGGACGGGGATAAGACGGTGCTCAAGGAGTGCGAGGTTCAAGATGGACAGGTCGTGGAGTGGGGAAGTAAGTTTGACTCTTTGATTACATTGGGAAGGATGATGGAGCTAACGAGTACGCAGCCGAGGCCAAGGGCGAGAAGTTTATGCGCTTTAGTATGGGGGAGGATGCGCCGGATGATGGTTTCGACGGGGGTGAGGACGGGGATATTAGTTTGGTTGAGGAGGGGGAGGGGAGTGTGGTGCGGTGAGGGGGAGTGGGCGTGTGGGAAGGGCAATAGAGATACCGGGGGAAAGAAAAGAGTTCAATCGTCCTGTCTCGCCTACATTACACGACGACTTGTAGACTCACCCGTCAAGAACAGAAACAACACGTCAATCCCTCCCCCCTTCCCCAACTCCCCAACGCCATCCTTCACACCGACAGTTCAACTACGAGCTCGCAGTCCGGACAGCTGTAAAACAATCATTGTGCAATTAGAGCTATAGCTTCCCTGAAGGCATTCGACGCACGTGCGTAGAGTAGTTGGCACACTTTGAAACATAAAGGCACTCCGCATTAATTCATGAGATGAAAAGGTAGCGTTTGCGCCCCAGCCTCCCACAAACGCGCGCATCACGCTGCCCTGGCCACTATATAACCCCTCTGCCACCCTCTCACTCCGTTTTTTCCCCTCCATTCGCCCAACGTAAGTCATTCCTCGACCCGAAAATCAGCCCACTAATCACACACAGAGCAATGTCTAGCTAGAAAGAGCCTACTCTACTCTGTGCTCAAGAAACGTACGTTCAGCAGGTCTGAGTTTCCGTTGTCCCAGCGCAAAACGTCCAGCAGGCCTGTGTTTGCGCCGGAGCCAGGAATCGCGCCAAGGTCTGGGTTGGTCGTCTCCTGGTCCCCGGAGCGAGAAGGAAACGTCTAGCAGGCCTGGGTTCTTTTTCGCTGTGATGCAGATTCACAAGGTCGGGTTGTGGGTTGTGGGTTGTGGGTTCTGATACTGTGGGGTTCACCAGGTCTGAGTCGCAGGAGAAGACGCGCTTTGTTTTTCGTGTCAGCAATGTTCAGGCTCAGAAGGCCTGAGTCAATGTTGCGCTATGAGTCGATATTTCTTTTTTCTTTTTCGTTGAGTCTTTGGCTGTGGGTCGGGGCTTGAAGAAGAAGGGTGGTGGGATGGGATGCTGGTGGAGGTCTTGGATTAATGTCAATTACTAATCTTCTTTTGTCTTTTCTGTGTGATGGCTTCTTGTATTGGGTGCTTCGAATGCCTTCAATTGAAGCTCTGCTAACCTTTTCGGTTGGCTCACTGCAACTTTGCCCTAGCTGTCTTCCATTTAGTCCTCATCTACTTGCAACTGAGCGTGGGCATTTATACTTGGGGAGATCTTCGAAATAACAGTCGAACTTGGGATCAACCAGTGGCAGTCCATACTTTATTTACCCAGGAGTCTTTCAGTATACTACCAGCACGCAAAGTCTCCTCGCTTGATACCCTGCAGTCTACTCGAGCAATGTACTTCAGCGAGAAATGGGAAGATTCACAACGAACTTAATGTGCCATTGCGCTGCCAAGTCGCAAGTATCCAGCATGTCGTGACTGCCCGATTACACATGACACGCGCACTAGCAACTGATCTGTCATATTACATGAACAGTCAATGTCTGTAAGTATATAAAATCTCATCACAAAGGGTCTTGCCTAGCACACTGTTATTAAGAGATGCCATTCCCAACACCCAGCGTCGTCGCGGAATTCTTCAAGGATGGTGAGCTGGGCAAGGATTCGATGGCGTATAGAAACGATCCGTATTGCTCGTTTGAAGCGGAAGAAGAACGGGACGAACGTGATCGCACTTCATCTAATTCGGAAGGCATAGACGAACGGAGTGAGAGCGCAGAATCGCATGGTTTTCAAAGCGGCATCCAGGAAGATAGCGACAATCGTTCCTCAACCACGTTCAATATATTAATTGTTCCTCACGATCCGAACTAGTCTCAGGCTGTCAATAGTCTTCGCCAAAAGACCAGAGAACTCATACCTAGCACCTTTTCGCATCGCACCGAGAAGAACCCGGAAGTATTGAGATTGGGATTGAGATTAGGATGTGTGCGTCGAGACAGGGAATCTTGGGGATTGGTGCGTCTCTAGTGCAGAGAGATAATAGCGAGAGGATCTTGGAGTCGGGGATGTAGAGGCCGCGTACAGGATATTATCGAGGGCGGTTGAAGAAAGGGCTGGAGAGCCGTGATTTCGGATATACAGTTAGATTCAAAAAGAATGAACCCGACGAATGGAGATTAGTATCTTGTCTTGAAGCGCTTCTTGAAATGCGACTAGATATCAGTACGGAAATAGGTTTGTGTTGTTTTCCAGGGATTGGTGGTGTCTGCGGCTCTTTCAGTCTTTCTATTTTGGAAAGCGTTGTTGTGGCGCATACGGTAGTGTGGCGCAGATATCAATAACTTCCCCGTGTGAACCGTTCTTGATGAGACGATACTGTAGTCTTCGCCCTACTTTTCAACGCTCAAAAGCAATACGACGCGAGGAATTGGGCGCGTAACGCGAAGGTCCCGCGTCGCGCGATGTGATGGAGGTGTGAGCGACAAGTCGGCATGCGGTCTGTTTGACTGACAGCGCAGCGCCGCAGTCCGCCCGCGCAAGCCCCTCAGCACATAAAAGCATTCCTCCCCTCGCTCTCTCTTCTCTTCTTTAGCGCGCACAGTAAGTCAACCTCCAACCCCACCCTTTCGCAACATTCACTAACAGCATCCCACTAGGAGGAGTATAAGCCCCATGCGTGTCTCCTATCCGGGTAAACGAGGAGCAAGACTCCACTACCCGGAGTCAACCCCTCAAGTCTCATAAATTTTGACTCAGCGGGAAAAGGTGCGGTCGCAGCCCGGCCAAACCAGCGGCACTGGAATTCAGACGAATGTCTGAGTCGATGTCCCACCCTGAAAGCTTCTCTTCGGGGATGACTGGATGATCATACTGCGCTTGGTTCAACTCCGAGTTGCGGGCGACGGAGATGTTGGCTTTTCGCTGGGGCCTTGACGTCTGCGCTCCACTTTGTGGAGTCGCGTTATCATTGTTTTTTTTTGGTTTCTTTTTCGTTGAGTTATTGGCCGGTAGGCTTGGGCTTGAAGAAGAAGATTGATAGCTGCGGAAGGGGGTGCGCTCGCTCGGAAGTGTTGAGCTTTTGGGTTTGTTGCCTCTCGTGATGTGACGCCATCAGCGAATGCATACTTTGTGACTGCCCGGCAATTAGATTCTCCTCTTTCATTCTGAAATGGTCCTCCCATTGGCCTCGCAAAGTATACTCACTTCTCTCGTATACAGCGCGGCCAATCCAATTCTTCAACCTCGTAGCCACCACATAACCTTGTCATCCACCAACACCAACATCACCACACCACACCACACGCCAACGCCTGGCTCACCCATCTTCAGAATTCCACCGCTGATGAAACATGCACCGATAACACACACCTCCGCGCCATCATCACCTGAAGCAGCGACGCCTTCACCGCCCTCGAGAAAGCCCTCACGCCATGCGCAAGGAGCGGGACTAGTATTTCGGCCTCATCAAGGAATGTAAGCGTGTGAAGAACGGTCGACTTCTTCCGTGCAACCTCCAGCATCTGCATCCATGAATATCTGGACGTCTCTGGCACGTCGATATACAGATCCGTGTCGATACAGGAAAGCGGGCAAGAAGCGCAGGAGAATGAGTGTGGCTACATGCACGAGGACCAAGTCAAAGACGTTATTGGGGGTTTGAAGTGAAGGCACTGGGACGAAGAGAGGAATTTGATGCTTGGGGTGGAGCTTGCTGGCTTCTGAGGAGCACTGAGCGCATATTGTTTATCCTTTCATGGGCTGACGACTTGCTGGGATACGGTTGGGGCGTCGATGATCACGGCGCGAGATTTTCCACGCTTGGATGTGTATATAAGCATGATGTGCATCTGAGACAGAGATAGCATGTAGCGTGCAAGTGCGATGAAGATTCGGAGCGCGTGAGGGGTCGTGAGCGCATTCTAGTAGCGTACCAAACTCACCAGCCTGGTGCACTTAGCGAAATGCTGAACCTCTTCACGCGTACCTTGTAAGACTTCCAAGCACCCCAACTTCATGTCAACCCACCAGTCAACATGGACAGCACAACTCGTTTTCAACCACCACTCACTCCCGTCGCTTTCTTATCGAGCCGCGACGACCCCCGCTTCAAGATCTGGCTTGGCGGCGGCTTAGCATTCATATACGCTTGCCTCATTGCCGCCGTGCACACAACGCTGAGCCAGCGGCCATGGCACACCGCCGTGCTAGGCGCGTTCTTCATACCAGTAGGTCTTAACTCATTTGCCCGAAACACTTCTGACCTGCATCAGACATGTATCCTCCTGTTTTTCTTCACACTTCGGCTACTGAACACCGAAAGTGCACGTACGATGCTGTCGCAAACGGCACGCATGATGTCGCAGTGTCTAATTGTGAATACCTGGTGGGGACTATGTTTGCTCATCCGCTGGAAAGTGCCGCAGATGTGGCTGGTCGCGGCGTGGTGCTTTGTCTTCATTCCGGTAAGTGCGTTCTGGTATTGAGCGAGGGTTGCTGACGATGTGTTGTAGGCGATAATGTTTGCGGTGTGTAGGCAAGTCTGTGAGGGGTTGGGAATGAGTATTGGGTGGAAATGGGGAGCACGGAATAGGACAGTGCAGTTGAGAAGCGCGTAATTAGAAAGTTAGCATGAAGCGAGATCGAACTTGAAGCAAACACTGCTCAATTGCTGTGAGATTCGCCCTAAGCACCTTAGATGTTGAGCTCACATGACAAAGCTCTCAGGCTGATTAGTCCTTGATGCGCCTAAGCAAAATGCCCCTTGCGCTCGTGATACGAAGGCGGCAGTCCGGAGCCAGCGTATGTTCCAGCATCAACTTCAGCCTCCTTTACAGCGGATGGTGCTTTGGACCGTCTCCGCTCCCCAAATATTGCGGCAGCGACCCAGGCGAGCCACATTATGCCAGCAACAACACCGTATGCGACGATCTGTCCCCTCGTGGGCCAAAAGGCAAGGAATGCAGGTGCCTCTGATGCGAGCAGCATGCCAAGCCCTCCATTGATGATGCCGAGCGTGATGACGATGCGACCGAGCCAGAGATGTCCGTGAGACCAGATTGTCCGGCGGCTGTGCTTCTTGTACTGGATGTGATGGACGAAGCCGAGTATGGGCTGGAAGAACAGCAAAATGAAGACGATGATGCCGATAATCGGATGGTAACGATCGAGGAGGTTGACCGGTACGGTGTTCACCATCCAGATACCCAGCCCGAAAGCGACAATGTATATGATGTATGCGAAGAGCTGGAAGATGCCGTGGATGAGCCATACGCCGCGGAAAGAGCCAAGTCGAATGAGAATAGCGCCAACGGGGAAGAAGATCACGAAAGCTAGTACCGCCAGTACGCCGTGTGCGATGAGGATATGCTGCCGGCCATCGACGAAGGACTGTGATGGGCCGCCGCGGGTGCCTCCAAAAGCGCCGGGGCCGTTGGCATTGATGTCATCCTGGTTGTAATTGCCATTTCCTGAGCCGTATCCACCACTGTAGCCGCCTCCTCGACCTCCCCCGTATTGTGCAGATACCGCTTCAATTAGTGCTGTGGCTTCGTAAGCATAAGCATGACCATCATGCAAAGCGGCTACTTACCGAGAGCTAGAAACGATGCCCTGTATCTATAAGTCATTGCGAAGGTGCTGAGAGAAAAAGGACGAAAGAAGAGAAGAGGAGGTCAAAAGAAAGTGTCTATACTTATCCCAACCCCGCAGATGATACACAACGGACTTCAACTGCAGCCAAGATCCACCGAAACGTTTGGACATGCTTTTGGCTGGGCATTTGTGATGCAAGAGACCGTTGCTGCAGCAGAAGAATATCGAGGACCACGCGTCGACCTACCTCCGACCGCTAAGATTCGCTGATGTTTGACCAGCGCCGGTGTTCGCAAGTGGAGAGCCGGATTTTGTGAGCTGTCGGCGAAACTGGTGATAAAACCCCGACATCGCTGTCATCAGGACTAAATACCTGAGAAGGACGCAGCCACCGCCGCCATCAGGTCATCCGCTCTATCTTTGTAGTGGAAGGCGGAAATGCGTTGTTCGACTTTAGCGCGACGACTAGGTATCTATGCTTTGGTCAGCACACCACGTGCGCACGCGATGGTCTTGTCACGGCTATGGTGCCAGGCAGCACGCGCTCCAGTCGCCCCACGTAACTTAGCCCGCAATACTCAATCATATGTACAAATGGTGTGATCGTTGTGATAAGGAAGCGAAGTCGCTCCCAAAATCAGGCTCTAACGATCCGTACTCCAGGCTGCCGACACCAGGCAAAAGAGCATGGCGAGAAGCAGACCCTCGACCGTCAGGTAGTTGTGGTCGGCGTCCTGTTGACCTGTGCAGCCTTCGAAGGTTACAAAAGGTCCTTAGTAGTGCAATGCCTGATGCAGAACAACTGCACAGGTCATACATACACTGCGCGATCCTCTCAGGAAAAGGAAATCGTGACCTCAGCACAGCCACTAGCAAAAGGTCATTCGCGCGCCGAACGTGGATTGGGAGAGCGACATCGGGAAGACAGTATTCGACCAGGCGCGAGAAGTAGACAGTGTGCCCTTCGATGGCCTTCCACCTCATACAATCGGTGTGAGTCGAGATGAAAAGAGGTGTAAAACTCAGATGCTGATGAGTTGTGCAGTTTTGAAGTTGGTGACTCCTTGCTTCGGCTATCCAAGCTTCGCCACGCGCAAGTCATCCGACCAATCACGAGACAGCACGGATCCTCAGCGGGTCCGATGATTTGCTGTCACCCGTGGCTCACACCATTTTGCGTGTGCGTGTGCGTGTGAGGCTCTGAGTCACTGCAGCCTTGTGACAGATCCATGCTTTGGGCATCGCGACATCGTCCGGCACAGTAGTATATAAGTTCAAGTAGGTACCGCTGAGATGGCTCTCACTTTCCGAACCCATCAGAGTCTTCGCTTTGCGAAGGCGTCTTTTCGCCATTTTTCCTTTCTTCATTTCTGCTGAGACACAAGCAAGTGAGCATCATTATGGGCAAGCGACATAACAGAAAGCGGACTCGAAGTCGTCCACGGCATCGCGACGGCAACATACAAACACAAAATCATACTCGAAACATTTCAGTCGACACCATGTGCTCACACCCTACGTTCTCCACGTCTTCGCCACCGCCTATCTTCCCGATGATGATGAGCACGAGTGGTCACTGGCAACAAACATATTTTGCATGGCAGCAGCGCCTTCAGGCCGAGCAGGAGCGACAACATACAGTGGAGATGCAGAGGCTTCGCTACTTCGGTGGTGAACCTGGCGAAGAAGTAAGCCTTCTAGAACCAATGTTGCAAGTCGTCATGGGACTCTTCGATGGCAACACCGACTACGAAGATCCATGAAAATTCCTCTTGACCTGTTTCTGCATCTCCACTCTTCTCTCATTCATCTCTCCACTCCCGTAGCGGACAGCGTGGCTTATACCTTTTGTACAGAAGGGATGACTTTTTGCTCGATTGGGCTTTTGTCTATAGCAATACACAACACTTCTCAACTCAAGAACGTTGCACGATGAGCGTGTACACGCGGAAACCCTCAACCCCCTGGCGAGCGACGACGCGACCGCTGTGCGCACCAAGCATATTCGAACGACGATGGACTTGGGTAGCCGGCCGAAGGCGTGGGGCAATTTGAGTACGGGCTCGTAGCAGTGAAGACATGTCTCTGCCGGCTCGGCTGCGTTGGTTTGCAGACATGTTGGATCGGTCCATCACACCTCAACCCTAGAACTTCGGCGATACGTGTGGGCGAAGGAAATGGTTGGATGGTGCAGGAGGCGGCTTGATGCACGCTTGTAATCTGTGTGGCTCGCTGGTACAGATTGCGAGTTGGAGCGTCGCTGCAGGGCAGAATAGATGGGCACACGTATCAGGTGGAAGAGAAGTCGCGTTCGCTGATATCGATCCTGTCGACTGGCTCAAGGATGGCAATTCCAGGCAAGCCAATAATGGACATGGCACTAGGCTGTGCAGGGTTCTGGTACTACATAGATGGCACTCAAAGACGATCTGCTGCCAACATCGTCATTTCTACCATATTGCTACGATATCACTCACCCACCTAGATACCCTTCAATCTTCATTTTGATGCCAATGATTGATGATCATTCTGGAGTCTTCACTGAACTGCGTGTACCTTCGTACAGCCATCGGGTGGAGCGCTATGACCATGTCTAACCGAAGCGCCGCCGCAATCCTCCTTGTTTCTCCTTTTCCCCACTCTTCCTTCAACCACGTTTCGAATCGCCATGGTTATCTTCGCGCTCCACCCACTCGGACTTCTGTCTGCCTACGATCAAAATCAATGAGGCTATGCTGCGCCACTACGGATGTAGCGCCTGCAACTTCAGGCGAAGACCACGAGCGTCGCGCCACTGCCAAATCGGATCCGAGCACTGTTGGGTCGCCAGGGCAGATGTTTCGTGAACCAAAAACGATTCGCCCCAGTTGCTCTGGGAACTTCGCACGGCTCTCGCATCGCATCTTGATGATACGCACCGCTGCATGCGGCACAGGCGATTGCCATGCAGATTGGCATAGGCACGTAGCACGTCAGACACGCGCAGCTGCTGTGGTCGGAGGTGACGACGTCCTCGCTGCGTTCTCGAGAGCGCAACGACCCGCATGGACGCAAGTCACTTACAAACCCACACCTTGGTCGTCATGTTGAGCAAAGGCATTATAGCACAAGACTACTCATCATAGAGCCGCCAGACACCGTTAGGGCACACCTACCGCATGATTGTGTACTCTCCAATGACCTCAAAGCAACACGACATCAAACTCTGTTTTCGCAGAGAACACTACAAATGTTCGAAGTGGTTCGCGTGTCAGCGGCATGCAGAAAACCTGTAGCTCTCGAGCCCACTTTACACTGACTTGTGTTGGCTTCGCTGACATGAACCACAGAAAGGTGTCAACGGCGAACGCGGAGTGCACTCCTCTTTCGAGTTCTGATCCCTTGGCAACATACAGGAAGTCTGCCGACTGGACGGAGGATTGCCTGTTTCGCAATGACCCCTGCCTCCCGCGTGTCAAGTTCAACGTGCCGCTGCGTTCGGTCTGCCCACCGGGGTACACCTTGCAACATGTTTAGATCGGATCTGAGCACGAAAGGCTTTAATTATCGGACTTCAGACTTGGTTGCAGAACGAGGGCTCTGTCTAAGCGCCCCTCTGTGTCTTTCTCAAAGTAATTTATAGCTTTTAGAAGGGTGGCCGCTATACGCACTCGGCAGCGACCATCAGTGCCTTACAAAGACTACGACACTGACAATCCTTGTCTGCAATAAGTTACGCCTATCTCATAGTCTTGAAGTTCTCAAGGATTACCGACAAGCTTTCTGTCACAGTGGGTCCTGAGACGAATGCAGGTCCCCGGTACAGGAGGTGCAGTGTGTAGCGGCCCGGAATCGATATATCTTCTTGGTATTATGTCCACTTTTAGCACAACACTGCCAGGCTTCGCGAAATCCTGCCCATGCTCGAGTCGCGATGTGTTTCAGGAGCTCCATAACACATATTATGATATATAATAAACTCGCCTCCATCCTTGGTACCGTTCTCACAGTCGTCGACCGCAATCACATTCGTTTTATTCGTTTCAGCATGGCACACCTCAAAGCCCTAGGGCTTCTTGCCACAGTCACTCTTTTCAACACTGCGTACGCCACTAATGCCTGTCCTGTGGAAGAAACCGTCTTCACGGGCGCCGGCGGCATCAGATATCGTATCTGTCCAGACACAGACCTTGTTGGTCGATCGGGCTTAGTCACGCAAAACGTTGCATCTGTCACAGCTTGTGCACAGCTATGTGATCGGGCCATGGACTGTTTCAAGGCAGTTTACGACACTCAGACGCGTGCGTGCCATTTCAAAGGCCTTGGTCTATTGACCTGGAGCGCAAACCCACGATTCGAAGTCATCCAGGCCGAACAAGTCAACATCGCTTGTTGTCCATACCCCGAGACAACATATACCAGTGGTGGTGTAAGTCCTAGACCTGTGTATGAAGTGGAAACGGCACTGACCACCATGTTTTAGAAATCATACAAGATATGCCGGGACACTGATCTTCGAGGCGTGAGTGCACAGGTGCTCAAGGGTGTGGCCACGCTCAATGACTGCGCGCAGCGGTGCTCGACCATCGCCGCGTGTACTAACGCGGTGTACGACTCGACTGGTAAGGTGTGCCACATCAAAGCTGACGCGAAGTCAAAAACTCTGATCTGGTCCACCGATAAGCGTTTCGATGTCATTCGTCCAGACAAGGCTGCGGCACCTGCGACTGTCGGTGCATGGTCGGAGATGATACAATTGCCGGTGATTCCTGTGGCAGCCTATGTTGTGCCAGAGTACCCATCCGCTCAGAGGCTTTTAGTATTCTCGAGCTGGGGCGCAGATGCCTTTGGAGGTGCAGGTGGTAAAACACAATTCGCCGACTACAACTTCAACTCGTCAGTACTTGGCCTTCATTTTCTTGCAAAGCCACGCTGACCCTGGACTCAGTGGTGCTGTATCAGCACGGACTGTAAGTAACACGCAGCACGACATGTTTTGCCCTGCCATGAGTTCGCTCCAGGACGGTCGTCTGCTCATTCAAGGAGGCTCCGATGCTGCTAAGACCAGCTTGTATGACCCTATCACGAACTCGTTCACCAAAGGACCGGACATGAAGATGGCCCGAGGCTACCAAACATCGGCCACACTCTCTAACAACAATGTCTTTACCATTGGAGGCGCATACTCAGGACCTCGCAGGGGCAAGGACGGCGAAATGTACAATCCTGAAACCAACTCGTGGACCGCCCTTCCCAACGCAAAAGCAGCCCCACTGCTGACTAAAGATGCCGAAGGCATCTGGAGAGAGGACAATCACGCTTGGCTCTTCGGCTGGAAGAACGGATCCGTATTCCAAGCCGGACCTAGCAAAGAACAACACTGGTATGGGACAGCAGGAACAGGCTCAGTAACCGTGGCCGGAATGCGAGACACCACCACAGATGCCATGTGCGGTATCTTTGTTATGTACGAGCCGGGCAAGATTCTGAGCGCGGGTGGCTCGCAGTCATACACCAATTCTGACGCAAACGCCCATGCCCATATCACGACAATTGATGCTCCAAACGCACCATCGGTCGTTGAACGCGTTCCAGACATGGCATATCCTCGTGGTTTCTCCAACGCTGTAGTGCTCCCAGACGGGACAGTACTTGTTACTGGCGGCCAGCGCCGTTCCCTGGTCTTCACGGATACTGATGGCATATTATATCCTGAGCTTTTCAACCCAGCTACAAAGAAGTGGACGACGCTTGCTCCTGAGGCTGTACCCCGCAACTACCACTCGGTTGGCATCTTGCTCGCAGATGGACGTGTCTTCAGTGGCGGTGGCGGCCTTTGCTATCTCGCCAAAATCGGTGGCAGCTCGGCCAACTGCAACAAGCTTGTGGACCACGCAGACGGCCAAATCTTCTCGCCTCCTTACCTGTTCAATCAAGATGGCTCCCTCGCTACTCGTCAGAAAATTTCTTCAATCGACTCAACCTCGGTGAAGGTCGGTGGCCGCCTTAAGATTACCATGGGCGCAAAGACCCCCGGCGTTAAATTCGTCCTTGTCAGGATCGGAAGCGTCACGCATTCGGTGAACAGCGATCAGCGTCGTGTGCCCTTGACGAACGTCACAGGAAGCGGCAGAAGCTTCACAGCTACGCTACCGAATGACAGCGGAGTGCTGATTCCTGGTGCCTACTACCTCTTTGCCATCTCCAATGGTGTTCCTAGCGTGGCTTTGACGGTCAAGATCACCCTCTAAATCACTACACTGGAAGATTGGCCAGCAACATGACGGAATGATGGGAACGCCTTCGAGTCCGTCGACGCTACTCACACTTCAATGCTTATACGCTCACGTTTCTTTTGTTTACGTACTGATCCTGATTCTTAATTTCCTAATGTAATCTGACCACAACGCACCGCATAACGCTGGTTCTCCTTGTAAATATAACCTAGTCATTCCTCCTACATCAAGCTAATCTTGCGACTACGCGCAATCCTTTACTGTCCTTGCTTGGCGCAGGAATGAAATAGTCTTGCACAAATGCAACATCTCGCTCATACTCGGTATCGTGTAATTGCATCTCTTTTCCCAGTCTCCTGAATACATACGCAAGTGTTAGATACAGCTCAGCATACGCCAGGCGCATGCCGACGCACTGCCTAGTACCACGACCAAAATTGTTAAGGTGAGCCCGCAAATGTTGCCTTTCAGCGGGTTCGAGATTCAGCCAGCGTTCGGGTTTGAACTTTTCCGGTTCGGGAAATATCATCGGGTCGCGATGGAGCATGTAGGCTGAGTATCCTACCGCTGTGCCGGGCGGGATGGTCCATTCGCGATATTGAAGCGCGTCTTCCGGGTGCGAGCGAGCGAGGCGATGCATCGCACCGTATGATAACCGGAAGCCTTCGTCCATGACCGCATTCAGATAAGGTAGTGACTCGAATACCTGCTGACGTGGCGAAGACTCTGGATCTAGCATCGCTATCTCCAGCTCGTTCATCAGGTTTTGGTAAACTTTCCGATCTTTCAGAATGAAGTAGCTGGTCAAAGACAACATATGTGCTGATGTCAGGGTACCAGCGCCAACTATCGAAGTGGCTTCAGCTTTCATTCG
>Ga0265780_10005156_pt1 | contig 16625 bp, 16 predicted proteins | sample P1T30metagenome_FD_192432 | JGI IMG/M metagenome (GOLD analysis project Ga0265780, IMG submission 192432) | Plant litter microbial communities from East Loma Ridge, Irvine, California - P1 T30 | ecosystem: Environmental > Terrestrial > Plant litter > Unclassified | place: USA: California... | reverse complement strand
AATCCCCCCGCTTCCGGCCTCCACTCGGCCGCATTCCCCTTGACTCCACCAATCACAACACTGACCCGCCATAACGCCATCCCACCATCGGACTTTTCCGATCTTTGGGTCCACGAATGTCACCGGCTGTGGCTTGCTTTGATGCTTTTCCAGATTACCACGGGGATCATATTGTGGTGAAATCGTAGTTTTGTCACTAAAGCACATTCTGGCTCGGTGGTGTAGTTGGTTATCACGTCAGTCTAACAAGGCACTCGCCCTCGGACACTGAAGGTCCCGAGTTCAAGCCTCGGCTGAGTCATCTAGCGCGCGCTAGCGTGTTCATTTTTGCTTTTGTAGTATCCTTTTTGGTGGTCTGGGGCGTTTGGGATGACTGGGTGGAGGTTTGGGTCGAGTTGAGACGATTTGGGGCTAAGCGAGTGGGGAAATCCGATTTTTGTGGACACGAGAAAATCACTAAAGCAGTAGATTGTATTTGTATGCTTCTGGATGTGTGCAAGTGGTGTGTGGTTCAGGTGATGCAGAGTGGAGATGCGGGTTCGATGTAAGAGCAGGTTTGCTCGTACGAATTTAAAACCACGGGTCTACATACAAATGGAAGTCTGGATCAAGATAGGCATTTAGCAACAGTTAAAAATGGTCAGGCTAACTGTAGGCACTGTTAAATTGCTCATGGACTGCCATGAAGGGATAGGTTTAGACTCTAGATCATGAATAGCAATGTTTCCAGCAGTGGATTTACGAGATAGGGAAGTATTCTCATGTTCTAGGGTTTATCCTACGCTGCCTGCTCCTATCCATTGTCGCACTTACACTCACCAGCACGAAATCGCTGCGTGGCGAAAAAGAGAGACGATCATTACAAGGACAGGTGTGTGTACTGCAAAGAATGGGATAGGTATGCTAGAAAGCCGAGCATTGGTCGCAGAGAAGACGAGAGGAATCCGCGTATTCTACTGCGACAGCGAAGTTCTAACTAACGTAAGGATGCCTGGTCTTTGTTCGCCAAACACTCGATTTAGCCTCTCGCCCTACTGGAAGCTATTCAGCACTAATATCTGGAAATACTGAGACTCGTATTAGTCTTAGCAAAGGTCATGTTATGTATACCAATCTACTCTAACAACCTTCTAGGATGTATCTTGCGAAGCTCTTGCGATGGAACGATGGGTAACTCGAGATACAGAATAGAAATGCGGGACTAACCTTCAAACTGGAAATTAAGACCCAGAGTATATGTTTGGCCTGCATGGTAAGCTGCTGCTACCGATCCCAGACGGATCAGATTCCGTCGCAGTTCACGGCATGTGGTATTGCAGATCACTAAACAGACAATTGATCCTACATTGCAGGATAGCAAAGGTCAGAGGCCTTCGCAGGGTATCTAAGCATACTCAAGCCCCCCAAATGGCAGCCAACACCTTCAGGAGACACACCAATGCAAGAAAGAACGGAGTCTATAATGAACTCTCACTCCTCTCAACGCCCAACTTCCCGCCATCTACGCCTCCCACCTCCTCTGATTATTCTCAATAAACACCTTCCTAAACCTCAAATGCAGCAAATCACTCGTCACCTCCATCGCGCTCTTCGCATTCTCACTAACCAACTGCCTCGTCGGCTTCTGGAAAAGCTGGTCAATCTCCTCCAGCGTCTTGTCCTTGGTCTCCGGCATGAAGAAGATCTGGTAGAACCAGCCCAGCACCGCAATGCCCCCGTAAAAGCCCAACGACAGCCCCGTACGCGTCATCGCGTTTTGCATCCCGGTGAAGTTGTACGTTACGATGAAGGAGGAGAGGAAGAGCCAGCCGGTCGAGGTCGTCATGCCGTAGGAGCGCAGGTACGTGGGGTAGACTTCGGAGGGAATGACCCAGGTGAGGGCGGCGTAGGAGCCGAAGAAGAGCTCGTAGAGAACCAGGCCGGTGAGGTAGACGCCGAGCTGGGCGCTGAGTGTGTTGAGCTGGTAGCTTATGCCGACGAGCACGAGGCCGATGAAGAAGCCGGGCAACATGGCGATGGCCCAGAAACGACGGCCGCATTGTTCCATGAGGAAGATGGCGGGGATGGTGCCGAGGAGGAGGGCGCCGCCGCCAACGAGGGACATGTAGGTTGCGTCGTACGTGTTGAATCCGACTTGCGACATCAAGACTGGGTGGAGATTAGCATTCGTTGGGAATGTTTGGGGATGTCCAGGACATCGCAAGAGTGCTTTACTCACCCGACATGTAGTACATGATAGCATTGATACCAGTGAACTGTCCGAGGAAAATCATAATGTTTGCGTAAATGATCGCACGACGAGCGCGAGGCTTGGTGAAGAAATCAATCCACGGGAAACGGTTGGTGCGACCAGCAGCCACCTCCGCTTGTTCTTCTTCCGTGCTAATCTTCATGACGAAGAACTCCTCGCGAGCCTCGTGCGTAGCTACACCACGAATGCGGCGCCAGACCTTGTATGCTTCGAGCGGCCTGCCCTTGTGCATCAGGTACCTGGGGCTCTCAGGCATGAACATGATACCGACGCCCATGATTGTCGAGAACACGAGTGAACTGCCGAGAATGTAACGCCAGCTGCCATCGACAGTGATGAACATGGCAGCAACGGCGTATCCGAGGACTTCGCCGAGTGCGATGTTGAATTGGTATAGTGAGACCAGGTTACCGCGCAGTCTGGACTCGACTGTTTCAGCGACGTAGACTGGCACGGTACCGCCTTCGAGACCGACGCCGGCACCTAGGATCACTCGCGCGGCAACTATCATGCCGTAGTTGATGCTGCCGGCTTCGAGCGCGCCTCCGATGGTGTACAGGATGCAGGAGATGATGATGGCCCAGCGACGGCCGAAGTATTCGTTACACGGGGAGATGAGGAAAGCACCCGCGACGGCTACAGTAAGTCAGCATATGCATAATCAGAATTTGAGGAGGCGACACGTACCTCCAAGCGGCATGCCAGAATTGACAAGCGAATTCTGCTGATCCGTAAGACCGAGGTCCTTGGGGAGCGTCAAGTTGGCACCGGATATGAGAGACTGGTCTAGTCCGGAGAGCAATCCGCCCATAGACGCAAACGCAACCAGCATCCAAGTAAAATGCTTAGGGTTCTTGAATTCCAGATCGAAGAAGCCCTTCTTGTAGCCCTCCTGCTCGAGCTGCTTATCCAGATTCTGTATCAGATTCTCCGACTCCCAACCGCGAGCATCCTCCATCTTCTCAGTATTCGCCTTAGGGCCTTCATAGTCCTTTGGCGGCGCGATTTCAATCTCCGTCTTGGGCTGTGTCGGGGTCGATTCCTTGAACTCTGCCGATGGCGGCATCGCGCCCTTGGTATCTTTCTCGTCCATTGTGTAATGAGATTCGGTAGAAAGCCCGCGCAACAGAAGGCGACTGTCAAGGCAGAAAGACGACGCGTTTAAAGTTTTTCAAACAGGCTCCTTCTCCGCCCTTATAAACCCCAGTAAAACCCACATATGCCCATGGAGCAAATCCCCATGGCACTCATCAAACCACGCAGTGACGTAGTACGTGGAGTCCCCATGTCGCGTCTCGAGGCACATGCGCGCAAAATCTGCTTCCCCAATGTGCCATCTTGTGGCCCATGCGCGGGTCAAAAGATGAAAGCTGCATGCCCCGGCGTCGCAAGATTATCGAGAATGTTGCTGAGAGGAGTAAGGATCGGTGGGGAGTGAAGCACGCGGGCCAACGACTTGGTGGAGCTTGAGTGCAAAGAAGCTTCTAGCGGCTCCACTTGCGGCTCTGCGCTGAGGTTTTAGGTCGTACCGATAGTCTTTCCGGTGGGGTTGGCTGTATTGCATTAACATGGAGGTTCTCTTTGACATATCGTAGATTTGACACTTTTGATGTGAACCGACTTTTTTTGGAGAGTGAATGGCCAAGGAATTTGTCTCATACAAGCTTCAGCAAGACGACGGGAGTGGCGTGCACGCCACCGGTTCGCAACCACGTTAAGCGCTACAAATGCTTAGTTGCCGATCGAGAGCCGCAAAACTTGCCATACCAACGCATCCTGGCTTCCGAGTCAGATGTTGAGTCTGCCAGCTGATCGCTAGCGTGTAGCTGCCATGGAAGTGGTTCAAACATGGAGAGCACAAGCGGAGCATATCGGACTCTATACTGTATTGAGAATCAAGGTGTGCGAAGGCTACGCAGAGTAGTATGCCACCCGCATCTCCACCTGCGGTGTATATCTCCGCACGCGCTTGTGTTGCGTAGATTTTATGTGCTCCTGGGGTGCGATGTGGAATCGTGCGATGGATCGGAAGAAACCGGCAGCCTCGCTATGCAAGGGAGAATATCTCGATAGCGTTTAAGGTGTCCATTGACATGCGCAATAGCGGTTCAGAGAAGTATTGAAAAGTAACTTGGACGTCGTGGTGGCTAAGTATGATTCAGTTGTCATGACATTAATGAAGGATCTCTGAGATGGTGAGTATGTGTCCGAGAACACAAAACTATTTCAGCGGGACGTGAAGCCCTTGAGCGCCCTCTGTTGTCCAAATATCAGACACGAGATTGACATACATACAAAGTCCCAGTCATCAGTTTCTCAATGTCATGCGAAACTGTCACAAGCCGCCACCAACTCATCCGAGCCGTGCCATTGCGGTATCATGTACTCTTGACTAAGTGTGAATCGTCACTATGTCTGAATCTTCACTATGTCTGCATCTTCAGTATGTGTGAATCTTCAATGTCCACTTGCGTTACAAAACGGCTTCCTGCAGTTTTCTTACCTCCAGCCTCCCAAGCTCGTGGAACACCCCACAACAGTAGCATCATAAAACTACCTCTGAAATTTCAAGCATCACATAATAAGGAACTTGACATCGCACGCAGTAAAATGGGCAATCAGCAGTCCAGCCAAGGCTACCCAGAGCGAGTCGAGGGCTGGTATGGTTTCAACACTTGGCGGCGCGACAGGGAGAACCTCCCACAGTCCCCGTATCCACCTGCAAAACGCATAAGTAACTCTGGTCGCACTCCGCTGAGGGAGAGAAATTTGGAAAAAGTTCCTAATGGGCAATTTAGTCTAGAGCGCGATGAGTGGGCGAGAGCGCGGTTGAAAAATGGGAGAGCGAGGAGATGAGTAGGAGGACAAGCAGTGGAGTTTGAATAAGTTCGTTGTTCAATACTTCAAATAGCTGGTTCGTCATGCTATTCGGCTTTGTTGAAACAGCAATGATCATGTTCATGTGCTGTCGAGAACGTTGACCGGCCACGTGATCGAAGCTTATTTGAAAGCTTCGCAATACGTCTGCGTGCACTTGACATGGTCCCTAGCGGCATCCTCCCGCTCCAAGCGAGTGCGGTATCTTAATTTATTTGCGGAACAGTGTCATATGTGCATGTGGTGGCGGGGGGAATTGCCGTACGAGATGCCGCAAGTGAGCGAAGTTCGGACGCTTCGCGTCGGGCCAAGGAGCGAAGGATCGTATAACGGGTACGCCAGTGTGGTTCATGCAGGCATTGCAGATAAGATAGGCGGCCGTTGACTTTTGGATATAACAATATCCTATGACGCAGTTCATGCACTCTTGATGCAATGGACTGGCTTGATGCTGCAGGTCGATGCGTAGGAGCCATGTTTGGACGCTACGGATACCTCTCCAGGGTAGGACACGGAGCTTTGGGGCCGGACAAACATGGATAGCTGCTTAATATGTCTTCGTACTGCATCTTGGGTTATTTGTTGCTCGTTTCGAACAGCTTCGTCAAGTTTCTGGGGTCGCCAAACTAGAGGTTCTCAACTATGAAGGAAAGCGACCAGAGTGCAGCAGTGGGCAGTCCATCCCATAGCCTAAACCTATACACAGGGCTTCGCCGTCAGATATAAAAGCTAGTGGCACTGTCTATAGCTTCGGGCGAGAGGATGCCCCCGTTCACTTTCCCAAGTAGTTCATGACCTGCAGGGTATGCATAGAAGACTCGAGGCTCCGGCGTATATAGCCCGGACATAACAGATCCAGCCACAGCAAAGCCTCCGCTTGTCGAGAAATACCAGCTCTTTCTGTGTTCCAGATATCTTTGCCTCGGGTCCAGGCCTTTGTCATAGTGAACAGAGTCAGAACGTGGTGACTTGACTGGCACGGGGCCTGACAGATGACCTTCGTAGATAGCCATGCGGGCAATTCTTTCTCCAAAAATGCAGGCTTGGTTCCGGCGCTGTTCTCGAACTTCAATTCCCAACCTTCCCTCTTTAGATCTTTCAGTTCTCCGCATGTTGCCACGCACTCCAAGCTCTTCACTTCGACGCCTCAATCTTCGCCTGCTCCTTCGCCTTCACCTTCTCATGATGTCTCGCAATCTTCAACTCCATCTCATGCTTCTTCGCCACGAGATCGGCGCGCGAGAACTCGAGTTGAGCGATTCGTTCTTCGGGCGTGGCTTGGAGGATGCGTTTATTCTCCTATGGGAGCTGCGTTAGCACTATGCAAGCTTCAGTTGCAATCGACGATTAATGCAAACCAACGACGCTCTGAAGACAAACACCAAATAGATCGCGACATACCTGCTGCACAGTAACATCCTCCTTGAGCGTCGCGCCATAAATCGTCCCGGTGATCGTGACAGCCGCGACGCCGCCCGTCATGATCCATCGGCGGACGGCTTGTTGTGTAGTCGCCATAACGACTCAATCAATCCGATTCAGGATCAGGAGAAGTACCGTTGTCAGCGATGCTTCAATCTCACGTCGTCTCCAGCCGGTGTGCAAAAAAGTTCCAGCCCCGCCAAGCCCGACCCGTTTCGTTTCGTTTGGCCGCGGGAGTGCCTGGCCTGGCGCTTCCTCCCCGCTTCTTTCCCGAACGACAAACAAACAACCGCGAACGAACGAAATTACCAATCGATACCTACGGTCTATTCAAGACTCGTCGCGCAGCAAACGAATCTCTATGCGATGTCGAATCTCCCACGTTCCCAGCCGGCGCAATCGCGCCTCAGCACCGTGCCCTCGCAGAAGCCGCGCCAGCTCTCGCACCTGCAAGCTCAACTCGCGCAATTGACGGCGAATATGGCGGATCTGGAGAGTCTGATGAGGATGACGGCGGGGCAGGCGCAGGATATGCGGGGGTTGGGAGGGTATGCTGGAGGATTGTGAGTCCTCAATGCGCTACTATTGGTATAGTCATGGTTCGCTTGCTAATTCGTTGTGCATAGGTTCATGGCAGCGTCGAAAGTCCTGGGCGAAGAGACGGTCAAGGGAGGAGATGATAAGGGCGGGAAAGATGGCGAGAAGTGAGGCTGCTTGAGAAATGGGTAGCGAAGAGGCGCATATATGCCACGAGTCCCGCGAGGACACGATAACGTATCGGTGCGGACGAGGTGCCCACGTGCGAGACACGCGCACAGTGTGGTACAGATAGGAGATACAGAGCACGATCCTGGCTGCGAGAGGAAGGAGCACGTTATGACCGGCGCACGAGGGATACTGCGAGGATTGCAAGCCTTCTGATGGCGAGGTAGTTGACAGTCATCTCAAGAGATGGATGTGGCCGATGGCATGGATATCATATATGCGACAGACTGTCCAAAGTTGTTGGTAATCTTCAGGTATCAAAGCCTCAACCCTGCTTCAGTGGGGGTCAAGTGAGCACTACACAGACACTCGTAGAGTATGCGAATTGGTCCGCTGGAGCACCTCAATGACCATCTCGCCGACGGCCATGTTGCACAGGTGCAACAATCGTGAGCACAGGGCCACGAGCGCACTTTGCAAACTTTCCCTCCCTGTTATCTGGCACAGTGATTCGCCAGCCCAGCTCTGTTATCCATCGCCAGAAGAAAAAGCCCGCATGTTTTCCATGCATAGTTACAGCCGCGTACGGCCGATAAGATACCAACATTGTTTCACGTCCACGATAGGAAGGTTGCGCCACGATTATGGGCACACGAGCAGTAAGCCCGTCTACTGATTGGATACTGAGGTACCAATTCTGGCTGCTGCAAAGGGGGTTGGCTGGGCGCGGTGAATTTGCGTGCGAATGGCACCCGCTAAGTATGTCGTTATCAATTGCGCAATGATAAGCAGCAATGGTGAGCGTCCCTTGCAGCGAGACTTGTCTGAGCGGTCCTGGTATAAAGTAAACGTTGTTTCCGCTTCTTACTCTCTTACACTGGACTTGTGTGAAATCACGCCAATTCGGTTTCCACATCCGCAGCCAGAGGTCTTGCGCTCCGCGGCCTTGTCTGCCAAGACTGGACAACATTTCGAATACCACACCATTTTACCTGGAGGACCTGAAACGTTGGAGGATGATGGGAACTCTTGAACGGTGAAGGAAACTTGTTGTTGGTCGCATCGCAATGTCGTTAAGCCTTGTCAAGCTAAAAAGCACACGGCATGCTTCATCGCCTCGCGAAGACCGCCCAACATAAAACAGAGCCAATGTCCGCGGAACGACCTGCTCGCGGGGGTTTCCTAAACTTGTCGATCAGCACCATCGGCGATGTCTACCAAAGGCAGTCACGAAGTTGACAATCTCACGGCCAAGGCCGACACACCCCACCGATTGGATATGGATTGAAGCCCACGAACCTCCACGTCAGCGAAGCACACGAGCAGGACCCTTGGTGCCTGTGGCCAGCCCGTTGAAGGACCTTTCTCCACCGATCGCTGCGACTGATGCAGATGTGGAGGGGATCGAAGACGGCTTGTCGAATATCCTCCAGACAACTTCTAAATGAATCACGTATTTCCCCCCACGCACATCCCGCGCGCGTATGAGGGACCAGTGCCCATTGGTGTCTCAGCTTCGCACAACTGGGATTGCATCCGTACAGCATGCACTGTACTGGTCGTGTGAGAGTGAGGGTAGTCCGTAGTTTCGGCGGAATACTGCTTTCGGACCACATGGAATTGTAGTGGGGTTGGCCAACTGGATTTCACGCGGCTCTTCGGACATCGGTCTCCTGGCCAAGCATTTCCGCACTTCCTAGGACTTAGGTGAAGGTGCGAAACCGGAGGTGAGTTCCGAAGGTAAGTTTAACGCCTCCCAAAGGGCGAGAACGCGCAAACATGTGCAATAGCTGCAAATGTTTAGCAAGTCTTGCAGCTGTAGCGTGTGAAAGTCTGCAATTTGGGCGACAAGCTACAGGGTGGAGCGGAATCTGTCGGTATTAGCATGTGGTCTAGGCTATGCCATCCCTGCCTCGTCAATGCAAGTCAGACGCTGTGGCGCGCGAGGCTTGCAGGTGCCAGGATGACACCCTTGACATGCTCCGCATGGAGGAATTGCGTGGGATGCATCCAATCTATACGGACCTAAGATCCTGCACTTCGCATTCTGGGTCCAGGTAGCAGGCGCAAGTTGTCGGACTCCACCATGAATTGAAACTTGAACATGCGGCACACGAGCTCTTGCATAGTGGCATGAGTTGAGTAAATTTTGTTGTACCAGGGTTCGCATGTGAAAGCGCCAGTAGGCAGGGGTCCAGTCGATCTTACGACGTCGACCAACCCCGTTGAAGCCTGCTCATGAGTCGGGCCCTGAACACCACCGCAGTCGCACCTTTTTTCTGCCTTATGATTGTTCGCATCCGATCTTTGCCCCGATCTGGTTGTAGCGGTCAGAAATACCAGCCAATCGTATATTGCTGTTGCAGAAACTGACCGGCTAAAACTGTAGTCTGGATCGATGTATATGCACGTCGTAGAGATTTCAGAAATTTTGCCTCGACTTCATGTCGCCATTCTTGCGTGAACCGTCGCTAATCCTTCGGCAACACGTTTGCAGTCATGGATTTCAGGGCTGAAAAACCAAGAGAGTCTGAGCGAGGGTCTGCATGAACAGGCTTTGAATCTGGCACGGTGGATACTCGGACCCTGTGATTGTCACCATGTGCAACAGCTTCATCGGCGGCGGGAGCTAAGAGAAATACCACCGAGCGAGAGACTCAGAGGCCGTTTGGATTGGTTCCAGCGTGCTTCTCGTCTGCTTCTCGAACGCAAATCCGTACATGTCGGGCCCGAAGCCACGGCCTACGTCAATCTCCAGATCCCCAAACCAGGATCTGCATGTCAATATTGCCTTTGCTCGTAGAAACGCGGTACTCGCCAGAGAAGCTCTGTTGAATGGAACTAGATCCTCCTGTGTTTGAAGCCCACGCGACAGGCCGTCCCGGTGGAGTTGTTGCGCAGTCTAAGCAGGTTTAAGCAGTGGGGACTGGCGAAGGACCCTGAAATAGGTGTGTAGTCGGGATTTGTAGGGTGGCAAGTACCGCCTTTGGGCACGCTCTCGGCAGCAATCGGAGAGACTACCCCAACTAGAGGCTGTCATGCGCAATGGGGATTTGAATCATGTCGACCGCACGAGGGTCGTCGCAACGAGGCATACACCGTACCCTAGTCTTTGCTGTAGGAGTGTGGCAGCTGGCGTCTAGGCGACTAATTCGTGTGCTATGCGCAGCCAGAAGTGGGCATATCCGTAGTGGCTGAAGATTGCAGGTAAGGCTACATTGATCCGGTAGAGACACTAGGCGTCGGTGTAGTGGAAAAGTAGACTTGGGCTGGCCAATGAGCAAAGATCACAGCGCTGCCATACTTACCGCAGTCCAAGCCGGCTGGTGGTGGGCTCTAGCTCTGCAGTAGGAAACGTCAACAGGAAACTCTCACATGCCAGTGGCGGCTGTCGCAACGACGTCTGCCCAGGGCACCATACTGTGCGAGCTGCACGGTTCAGGCGGTCTCCATCAAGGGACAGGGGTACAGGCGTGCATCTCAAAGCAGGCGAGTATTCTCCCGTTCAGCCCCCCAGACGGCTGATGACCCCGATCGATGCTTCCCCACGGAAGTCGAGCTGCGCAACATCGCACAGGCAGGTGTCGTGTGGTCGTGTGGTCGCGTGCGCATCGACTTGCTTTTTGGCTCATGCGCACTTCACGGCTGCGGAGAGAAAGAGAGCGAGGGGTTGCGCCCCAAACAGCCCTGGAGTGTCCCTCTGGTTGCCGAACTAGCACATCCTGGAAGAATTCGCTGATTGGCTGGAATATATGGAGACGGACGTGGGGTACCCATTCACGACTCGACCCACCCAAGCGCCATTAGCAGCCGTCGCACGCTGCAGGCCGGTAGACCCAAGGTCCATTCCCAATTATTCGGCCGCTCACTGGTGGTCCGAGAGAGGTTGCTGTTCGTCGTCAAAGCAGTGCCAAAACCGATATCCATAGTCACATATTCCACTTCTGCCGCTACTTCTCGCTGCCCGCCGCCCTTTGCTCTGGAAGGCCCGCTGCTCGCATGTAACGCGTGGGGTCTCTTCCGGGATCGAAAGCACGCGCCGAGCAAGCTACCAACGACATCATCGCCTATTCTAAGGCACGCACTCTCCTCCAGCACAGGCCAAATCCTCTCGGCCGCCCGAGGACTTTGCAGTGCCAGAGGGCAAAATGGACCTCTCACCCTCTGAAGACGCTGCCCGCCGCGGCATGCTTGAAGACGCCATGTTCCCAGCTTTTGGCAACGATGCCAGCAGCCCTAGCGTAGAGTCGCCCGAGCAGATGCAGAAGAACGATCCGCTCGGCACGCAGATTTGGAGGTTGTATTCGCGCGCAAAGACGCAGCTGCCCAATGCAGAGCGCATGGAGAATCTCACATGGCGAATGATGGCCATGAATATGCGGCGAGCCGAGCTCGATCGCAATAAAGGGTACGAATGCCGCCATGTTCCTCGTGCTGACTGCAGCCTCCGCTCCGTGCGACTCGTTGTACACATACACATGCTAACCACGCCTTCCCTCTGCGCAGAAATGCTCCAAACAGCCAGAGCAACAGCAACGGCCTGATGCCGCCGCCCAGGACCGCGCCCAGTGGCATTGCCCAGCAGCTGAGAAAGTCGTCGGAGCAGCATGCCCAGACGAACTCACATGCGCAGTCACAGGCCCAGCCCGACACTATGAACCTAGACGACTTTATATTTCCTTCGTCAGTCGGTAGTCCTGCGGGCCTCTCGCCAGAACCGTCGAATGATACGCCTGGTCCATTTCATGCAACAGCCCCAGCAATCCCGATAAGAAAGCCTAATCAGGGTAGCGACCAAGATATCTCCCTCGCCCGCGCATCTGCTCCTTCGGTCCCTCCCCTGATCAACAGAGAGAATGAGTTCGCCTACGTTCCTCGCCACGTTCGCAAGACCAGCATTGACGAGCGACGAGTGAGTTCCTTATCGTGCGACTATCGTGTCTCTCCACAGCCATACTAACATGCTTATCAGCCACCCAAGCGGCGCGCTGAGGCTTCTCCCCTGGTCCCTCCCGTCAACAGCATCATGATCCCCACCGACGCCCAGTCCGAAGCCGACCTGAACCAGTACTCGCTCGACCACTCCATGCACCCGCCCACCTTCCCGGCCTCGCAAGCCCAGGTGCCCTTCTCCATAGACACATTCCAGATGCACGAGGACCCCATCATCAACTCGGCTGGCCCATTCCAGCAGAACTTCGCCTTCTCGCCCGTTGGCTCGCCCATGATGAACAACCACAACGCCTCCTACACCACCATGTTCAACCCCAATTCCATGGCCTCGTCCCTCAACTCGACCGACTACTACTCGCCACCGAGCTCCGCCTTCCCCTCTGCTGTCTCGACGCCACAGCCATTGCCCGACGACAGCCAAATGTACTTCGATCGCACTGGCATGGACATTCGGGGTCCCCATGGGGGCTCCTCGTACGGCCCCCACCGCCCCTCCAACCTCTCCACATCGATGCAGCCACAATTCATATTCAACCCAAGCGGTCAAGACTCAGTCTTCAGCCCAGTCACAAGCGCAAGCTCGTCGTTGCCGTTCTCAGCACCCTCGTTCGGCCACTCGAACCACGTCGATCCGAACCAGGTGATCCACAACAACCTGCCTCTACGACAGCAACATGAGATGCAGATGCAGCGACAAGAAAACATGTTCACGTTTGGCGCAGACTCGGATAACGAGGACGAAGAGGGCGGCGCTTTTGCAGACCGCACTATGCCAAACCCAGACTATTCGCCCATGGATGACGGCGGTATGGACTTCACCGCTGGTTTCCAGTGGGAGACCAACCTTTCCAACCAGTTCAATCCGATGCAAGCGCGATACCCGGCAGGACCCCCACGCAAGACCGTCACCATTGGAGGGGCCGAAATGGTGTCCTCACCGCAAGACCACTGGAGCTCCGGGTCCAGCCTAGGACGGACGCACGGCTCAGCTGCCTCAGTGAGCGATATTCGCAACCGTGGGAATGACCCCCGACGCCAGAAGATACCCCGCACTAGCTCGACACCCAATGCGGCCGGAATGGTACATGCAGGGATGCACGGCCGCCCGCAATCCTCACCAAACTCACCACCAGAGTCAGGCTTCAATTCTGCAGCGCCGTCGCGGCCTCAGAGCCCGGGTGGCACCAAGCAGGGCGAAGGCAGTGCACCTACAACTTGCACCAATTGCTTTACCCAGACCACGCCTTTGTGGCGCCGCAATCCCGAAGGTCACCCGCTTTGCAATGCATGTGGTCTATTCTTGAAGCTACACGGCGTCGTGCGTCCTCTCTCTTTGAAGACTGATGTCATCAAGAAGCGCAATCGAGGCAGTGGTAATGCCCCAGTTGGCTCAGCTGCGACACGGTCATCCAAGAAGCCATCCCGCAAGAACTCGATCGCGCAAACACCAGCCACGACACCCACGTCGCATAAGGCTGCCGATTCTGAATCTCCGAAATCTACGGGCTCCATAGGCGAGAGGCCCAACACTGCTGTCTCAGTAGCTTCCAGTGCGCCGAACTCGAAAACTGGTGGTGTGGTCCCGATAGCTCCAGGGCCACCCAAGGCCGGTAGCACAACGACCGCCCCACAGCTTCGTGGAGGAAACGTGGCGCCACGACGCGCCCGTGGCCAAAGCAAGAGCGGATCGCAAGAGCTAGAAATGGCTGACGCGGATGATACGAATGGACGTGCTCCACCACTGCGCAGGAAGGATACAGCCATCGCCACACCCAGCGCATTTCCAAGTCAGAACCTTGGCTCTCTGCCCATGGGTGCCATGGGCCAGGGCTTACAGTCTTCTGGGCCCGCAGAATGGGTACGTAGAGTATCTCTCGCCAGTCGTTCATGTGCTGACAATATCTAGGAATGGCTGACGATGAGCTTGTAAGCTCCCGAAAGCCTTGACGACCTCGCATGTCATCGATTTTTGGCGTTTGGAGTCTATCACCGACAGGCGCTTAAGTGCACGGATTGACTGAATCCATGCGCTTCTCTTTTCCCTTCTATCCAGTCTTCGATATCTCATTAACCGTCACACGCTTCGGCCAGGATAGACAAGGGTCGCTATTTATTTCCACATTACTGATCGAATTGCTTTTATCGCTGAATGGAGGAGGCAGGCGCTCCATCAAGCTACACATGGCACTAATATGTCACTCGAGGGCACAAACATGCGAGTCGAGAACTTGGGGTCTCCGATTGATCTCCTCATATGTCGTCCAATCTCGAGCGATCTCGATTACTGCATGAGCTTATGAGAAGATACCGTTGGGTGCATACAGAGGTGGCTGCGCTTTCCGTCTATGGTTGTTTTATGATGCTTTTCTCTTTGGAATGCGCAACTGCGAGGCGTTCAACTAATTACGGTACGACCAGGGATGGATGGATGTGTTACATGGTGTTTTCCCGCATATACGCGTGTACATAGAGGGTTTGCGTGCGTCGATTTGTGATTTTGTGATATCCTGATGAACCTGTATTAATCCAATGACGGATCCGACGAGTAAATGCTATTCTTTGACTTCACTTCATCATCTCTTCTGCTTCTATGTGGTGGCGACTCGAAGACCTATCCGTGGCTTGACAAAAAAATTGCATGTCTAAAGCGAGCAAATGGCATCTAGCCTTTACCTGCTTTCTGCCTCTTTTAGAGGTCGAGGCAGGTCTCCCGAAGAGGCGCATACTAAACTTTATAGTTATTCCTTCGCTTTCCTCGCCCCGAGCGTTGCCCCACATACGTCATTTGGGTGGGGGAACATGACGTTATGGACCTTCTCGAGCACCACTTGATACATAGTCAGTTCTGCCTAGTTTCAACAAGTAGTAAGGAAAACCCGAATAGCCACTCATTGTGCAGTAACATATCAACACAATGCCAAAAGCACTGATCTTGGTTACCGACGGCTCGGAGGAGATTGAGTTTGTCACACCGTACGATGGTACGCAATAAGAGAGAAACACAACATTGCAATTCACAGAGTAAATATACTAAACAACGAACATGCAGTACTCATCCGCGCGGGCTTCGAAGTCCAATCCACAGGCGTCGATCTCAAAAATGAAGTATTTGCACAGTACGCCTTCACAATGTCTCGCACGAAATGCACTCTTAGACGAAGCACACAACCCCACCGCATCCAATTCCACCATACTTTTCTCTGATCATGACTTCCAGTATGACCCGTAACGTGCGAATCGTCCCCGACCATCCCAGCCTCACCTCCCTCACCCATCAACCCGCCCACGAGCACTACGATATCCTCATCCTCCCCGGCGGCGGCCCAGGCGCAAAGACATTCAGCACCAACCCCACAGTCCTCCAGCTCATCAAATCTTTTGCCGAAAGCGGAAAATACGTTGCTGCGATTTGCGCCGGCACAACGGCGCTGGTCGCCGCTGGGATCGAGAAGAAGACGGTGACGAGCCACCCGAGTGTCATGCAGGAGATTAAAGGGGCGGGGTGGGAGTATAGTGAGGAGAGGGTTGTGGTGGATGGGAGGGTTGTTACTAGTCGGGGGTGAGTTTGCTTCAATGAGTGTGGCAGTGTGAGAGGCTAATGTGCGAGTGTAGACCGGGTACGGCTTTGCTGTTTGCGTTAACGATTGTGGAGATTATGGTAGGGAAGGGGAAGAGGGATGAGGTTGCGGGGCCGATGATTGTTGCTGCTACGCTTTGAGATGAGGTAGTACAAGGTCAGTGGACTCTACTCGCGTTCGTGCTGTGTTTTGCTTACTGTTGGGTGTAGAAGATTGAGTGCCACTCTGTTTTGTTCGACATTGTCAACGCTGATGAAGTGTTCACTGTTTTCAGAATTCATCCACAATGTATAACATTGTTTCGCCCGTATGCTCACAGTGATTTTTCTCAGTTATATTGCTATCATCCGGCGCAAACTTCGTCTCCACAACCCTTTATGCAAATTATTTGCAAGTCTCCGTCATCTAGCCAGATTCGTCTCACAATCATGGCATCCAAATTGAGAATGACTTGCACTTCATGTATGAGCATAGGTCCCAAGCAAGCGGCTACCAGAGATCTGGAGTGCTATGCTCTCTTTAGCAGGCGCTTTACTAAGAAGATGGAGCTTGGCCAAGGTGCAGACGGTGAAGTTGTATCGTATATTGATTCATACACTAACACCGAGGTTGCAGTCAAGACTCCTCGCATGGGGAAATCTTCGCAACGTACTGCCCACGCGCAATACGCTATCAAGAAAGAGATTGCTCTCTTAAAGTGTCTAGGTAAGCATGACAATATTCTTGGTATGCTAGCTTCATGCATAGACTTTCAGCCAATTGCCCCCGCCATCTTCTTCCAGGTTGCCGATCTGGGCGATTTGAGAGGATATTGCCAGGGATTGATGAAGCAGCAAAAA
>Ga0265780_10005155_pt1 | contig 16626 bp, 16 predicted proteins | sample P1T30metagenome_FD_192432 | JGI IMG/M metagenome (GOLD analysis project Ga0265780, IMG submission 192432) | Plant litter microbial communities from East Loma Ridge, Irvine, California - P1 T30 | ecosystem: Environmental > Terrestrial > Plant litter > Unclassified | place: USA: California... | reverse complement strand
CATCAAAGTAAACTCCCCTGCCGAGTATGATACTCAGAAAATAGTAGAGTTTAGTAAAACCCGCGATTCATCCACCATATTCTTCCGGAAGATGGACTTTGATGAATTGAAGCTCCAGGTTAACGATAATGGAAACTTCGTTGATACAATTACCTTAAGGAAAGGTAAAAATGAAAGCTTTAAACGTAACCTAGGACTATCTTACAATATCAACATTGATAACAAACTAAGACCTGGCAGTGATCTATTAATGACCGCAAACTTCCCGTTAGAAACCTATGATATTAGTAAGATTAAACTGCTGGAAGATTCTGTACCGGTTAACAATTTAGCCATTACCAAAGACCCCAATAACCTACGCAAATTAGTATTAAAGCACCGCTGGAAACAAGCCACACGCTACGAACTTTCATTTGCCGAAGAAGCGTTGACTGATATTTACGGCGATAAAAATAAGGAACTAACCAAGCGTTTCCTGATTGATAAGCCGGAAAATTATGGCACATTGACCCTGAAAGTTACAGTACCCGATACCAGCAAATTCTATATTGTGGAAGTGATAGACAGTAAAAAAGTAGTGCTGCAGTCGGATGTAATTTCTAAAAATTCCTCCATAGTATACAAGAACTTTTTTACCGGTAAATACATGGTGAGGGTGACTTATGATAATAATAAGAACCGCAAGGCGGATAGTGGAAACGTGAGAACAAAGTCTTACGCCGAAAAGACCTGGTACAATGATAAAGAGTTTACCCTGCGCCCTAACTGGGAAATGGAAGAAGCCTTAACTATACCAAAAGAGGAATCTACGCCGTAAACCAGCTGGCGTACAAATTATAGTTATGGGGCAGCTTTTGTAGTAACTCAAGCTGCTCCTCTGTTAAGGGCTTTATTTTTTTAGCTGGCGTACCGGCGTATAAATAACCGCTCTCGCATACTGTTCTTTCGAGCACTACAGAGCCGGCAGCAATAATTACATTCGACTGCACCACGGCATCATCCATGACGATGGCACCCATGCCAACTAATACATAATCCTCTAATTTACAGCCATGTACAATGGCATTGTGCCCTATAGAAACATAATTACCAATGGTAGTAGAGGCTTTTAAATAAGTAGCATGCACACATACCCCATCCTGTATATTGGTATGATGGCCAATGGTAATACTGTTCACATCTCCCCTAATCACCGCATTAAACCATACAGAGCAATCATCACCCATGGTAACATGGCCTACTATGGTGCAGTTAGGGGCAATGAAACAGTTCTGTCCCCAGACGGGGCTTTTATCTTTTACGGGGAGAATGAGTGGCATAGATAATGAATGAATATTGGAGTTAGTGAATGAGTGATTAAATTGATATGTTTGATTTTATAAGCGTAATAGCTCAGTTGGTATAACATTAGTTTCCTAAACTGAACATCGCAGGTTCAAATGCCGTTTTCGGCTAAGTAATTTTTTCGCTCTTCCTTAATCTTTTTTAAAGCTATTTGTGCTTCAATAGGATAGGTATCTATTTTACTAATTACATTTTGTATACTCAAATCACTATCACCCACAAATTGATTGTAATAGAACAATATCTTTTTTTCCCTCTCTTCTTCTATCTCTTTAGCATTAGCTTTAAAAAACTGATTGTAGTATTTGCCAATTACTTTTTTGTTTATAAGTAGATATGCAATTAATAAAAGAAGCATTAACGGATTAAGTGTTATTCCTGCAAACTGACTTCCAGCATAGCCAAAGTATATACCGCTTTTAAAAATTTCGATAGTGAAATTAATAACGTTGAATAATGACAATGTTAATAACACCATAAGCCATAAAGTACTATACCTTCCTTTTAGCAGCGAATGAACAATAGCAATTACACAGAAGGCTAAAGCAAGATAATTATTGAGGCTAATAACAGCGTCAAAATATCCAAAAAAAGTATTAACAAGCAGTGCACTTAGTATAGTGAAATACACAATATTTACATACTTCTCAAGCTTATTTTCCATACTCTTTAAAACACCGTATCCTCCAAAACCTCCGCATGCTCCGGATAATCCGTCGTAAAATGCAATCCCCTGCTCTCTTTCCTCGTCGAAGCTGATTTTACTACCAAATAAGATACCTGTATCAAATTACGCAGTTCGCACAGTTTTACCGATAGTTTGGTTTTCTTGTAAAAATCCTCAGTTTCTTCATACAAAAGCTTTAACCGGCGCATGGCCCGTTCTAAACGGAAATCGGAACGAACAATACCTACGTAATCGTTCATTAGCTTTTGCATTTCGCGGATGTTGTGCGTTACCAGGATGTCTTCGTTAGAGAGCTGTACCCCTTTTTCATCCCAGTCGGGTATATTCTCGGGTACGGTATGGCTTTCAAATTTAGTGATCGCATCTTCATAAATGCGGTGAGCAAATACCAAAGCCTCTAGCAATGAATTGGATGCCAGTCGGTTAGCGCCATGTAAGCCCGTAGAAGCGCATTCGCCGCAGGCATACAATTGGTTTATAGAGGATTGCCCCACATGATTAACCAGCACCCCACCACACATATAATGGCAAGCCGGCGATACCGGGATCATATCCTTGGTCATATCTAAACCAATATCTAAACACTTGGCATAAATATTAGGGAAGTGCTGTAAAATATCGGCCTTGCTTTTATGGCGCACATCCAGGTAAACATAATCCTCACCCGACTTTTTAATCTCGGCATCAATAGCACGCGCTACAATATCGCGCGGTGCTAAAGATTTACGCGGATCGTACTCCTGCATAAATTCCTCGCCGTTGGTACGCTTTAATATACCGCCAAAACCACGTACCGCTTCAGATATTAAGAAAGAAGGATATTCGCCGGGGTTATATAATGCCGTAGGGTGAAATTGTATAAATTCCATATTTCGCACCTTTCCCTTGGCACGGTAAACCATGGCCACGCCATCGCCCGTGGCAATAACCGGGTTGGTGGTAATAGCATATATATGGCCAGCACCACCCGATGCCATTACCGTTACCTTAGAACGTATGGTATCAACCTCCTTAGTATCCGTATTAAAAGCATAAACACCATAGCAGGTAATATCACTGCTCTGTTTATCCACAAATTCACCTAAATGGTGCTGGGTAATTAAGTCTACCGCAAAATAATGGGTAATAATTTCAATATTGGGGTTTTGATGAATTTGCTCTAATAAAGAACGTTCCATTTCAAAGCCGGTAATATCCTTATAATGTAGTACGCGGTATTCGGAATGGCCACCTTCTTTAGCCAGGTCATACACACCATCGTTGGTTTTATCAAAGTTGGTACCGTAGTCTATAATCTCTTTGATCCTTTCCGGGCCTTCTTCTACCACAATGCGTACTACTTCCTCATCGCAAAGTCCGTCGCCGGCTATCAACGTATCTTCAATATGCTTTTCAAACGAATCTTCTTTTTTATCCACAACCACAGCCACGCCGCCTTGTGCATATTTCGTGTTCGATTCATCTTCGCTGGCTTTGGTAACTATCAGTACCTTACCGTGTTTAGCAGCCTTAAGTGCAAAACTTAATCCGGCAATGCCCGACCCTATTACCAGGAAATCCACATTTCTTGTCATAAAAACTGTCTAATATGTGTAAAAGTAATACTTGTGTGAATAACCGCATCAAAAGATGTTAATTTTGCGTCAGTAAATAGCTAACAAGTTTTGTGTTTGTGCATAAAGGTGTTAAAAACTAAAGTTACTACCAATTGGTAGTATAGTTTCAGTAAGAAAACCACACGGTAATCAACATCCACAAAGCAAGCATTTAATTCACATAATTGTTTATTAACATTGGTGTGAATAAAAAGGTATTACTGTAAATCAGTTATTTAAGATTAACCCAATGTGGATAACCTGTGGAAACAAGTAGAATAAGTTTGTTTAGCAATAAAAATGTATTTCACTTACTCACACAATTCACACCTTAATAACAATAGGTTTATATATTTAAATTAAATTAATTGTCTTTATTGTAATGTTAGGAATGGACATTTTAGAAGAAATCAATATTAAAGGTTTTGTAGAAGAGGAAATAGACCCCACGCTTGACCTCTATGCCGAGATAGAAAAACTGAAGCAGCAAAAGAATGCGGTGATACTGGCGCACTACTACCAGGAAGGCGAGATACAGGATATTGCCGATTATATTGGCGACAGCCTGGGCCTATCGCAGCAAGCTGCCAAAACCGATGCCGATATTATTGTATTTGCCGGTGTACACTTCATGGCCGAAACTGCCAAGATACTTTCTCCTACCAAAAAAGTACTCCTGCCCGATTTGAAAGCTGGCTGTTCTTTGGCCGATAGCTGTCCGCCGCACTTGTTCAAGAAGTTCAAAGAGTCGTACCCCGATCATTTGGTGATCACTTACGTGAACTGTACTGCCGAGTTGAAAGCCATGAGCGATATTGTTTGTACCTCCAGCAATGCCGTACAAATAGTGGAAAGTCTGCCGGCTGATCAAAAGATAATCTTCGGTCCTGATCGTAACCTGGGTGCTTATGTAGCCAAAAAAACTGGTCGCGACTTAGTGCTGTGGAACGGTGCTTGTATGGTGCATGAGATCTTTAGCCGGGAAAAGATCACTAAACTGAAAGAACGCCACCCTAATGCCAAGATATTAGCCCACCCGGAGTGCGAGGAGCATATACTGCAACTGGCCGATTATATTGGCTCTACCACCGGGATATTGAAATATGCCACCAATGATGCCGCTACGGAGTTCATTGTGGCTACCGAAGCAGGTATTATTCACCAGATGGAGAAAGATAACCCTACAAAGACCTTTATACCCGCGCCACCGAACAATACTTGCGCCTGCAATGATTGTCCTCACATGAAAAGAAACACGCTGGAGAAGCTTTATTTGTGCCTCAAAAACGAGATGCCGGAAATTACTTTGCCAGCCGATATTATTGCAAGAGCCGTAAAACCTATTGAGCGAATGTTGGATATTTCGGCACAACTGGGACTTTAGATAATTAGTGAGTGTGTGAATGATATAATGAGTGAGTGCACTTGTCATTAATAGAAAATAGTATTAACGGAAAGGGAGATTAGCTTTTAAACTAATCTCCCTTTTTTTAAGACCGCTTTAGTGAGTTTCAAAGATATTCACTCCCTCACTAATTATTTCATTAGATTAAATTCCTGCATCTTTCTTAGTCTCAATAACATCTTGTACAGATTGTGGCAAAGTTGAAAGTAAGTTAAACTGCGTACCTGTGCTGGTAGTTACTGCCGCTTCAATTTCGCGTACAGTGGTAAGATAAGGTGTCCATTCTGCACCTACGGTATTAACGTTTGGTGTATTAACCGCTATAACACGTACGGCACTTGCATTACCAGCCCTAATTAAATCGCCATTGCCGGCAGGTATTACTACGGCTACTTTCCAAACATTGCTGGGTACGGTTACATTACCACCTGCAATACTGGTTACTGTGGCCGAACTTAAACTGCCAACACCCCCTGTTCCATAGCTACCCATTACAATGTAAACTTCATTACCACCATTTACCAGTGAGCGTAAGTAATTTTCCAAATTTGCCCATGCCTTTTGGTTATTATTAGGTGCTTGAGGTATCATATTGGTCATCAGGAAAGTAGCTGAATTTGCAGCACTTGAGCTGGTACGATCTGCCGATGGACAGTTATGGCCGCGGTCGAAACCTGAACCTTGATAGCTTGTACTTTGTACCTGATAATAACCTGCTGGTAAACCCGAATAACCAGCAAAGTTGTTTAAGCGATCGGTAACATTTGTAGTATTAGTATTATCTAAATGCCAGCTTACCCAGTTAGGTGTACCACGGGTTTTACTGTAAGATTCTACAAAATAGCCTAAATCCAACAAATAGTTTTCGGCAGATACACTGGCTGCAGATGATGGATTACCAAAAAGTAAATTACTATTATCGCCCGTAGCCGGAGGAGCATCGGCACCAACAGTTACGCCCCTGGGGGTAGTTGCTGTTCCGGTACCTGTACCACCAGTACTGCCACCATCATCAGGGTCTGTATCAGATTGAGTAACACCTGATTTGCCAAAACCTCTGATAATGATATCATCAAAGTTTATACGCGTACCACTTGTAGAGGTAGTAGTTTTTTTGAACTGGAAACGTACGGGGCCGGTAGATGCGATATTAACTGAATCTGTGGTCAAGGCATTGGTAGTTTCGTTATAATCGGCACCTAATTGCGAATAGGTTTTACCACCATCTTTCGAAATAAGCAATTGCCAGGCAGATGCTGCATCACTGCCATATTTACCATGTTTAAAAACTATTTTACTAACACCATAAACATCATAGTTCATGCTAAATTTTCCGTTACGTAATCTAACACTCCAGGTTCCGTTTTTAGCATCTGCTGCCAGGTTGCCCACTAAGGCATCGTCAAAGTTCCATGAACCTGATTTTAAAAGCAAGTCGGCAGCTGCATAACCACCTTTGGTACCAGCTTCAAAATCTTCTACGAGTGAATAAGCAGCAGGCTTAACGTTTAAAGAATCGGCCGGGAAATTGGTAAACAAGCTATCATCCTTTTTACAGCTTACCAACACTATAGAGGCACATAAACAAATAAGTAAACTTTTAAATTTCATACATTTTCTTTTTATATACGAAGATGCAGAAATACTATTAACTTAATGTTAATGAACTTGCTATTGTTAGTATTTTCATGAGGTTTCAACCTCTATAACATAAATATTACAGGTAAAGCAAAATGATTTTACCAATAACAAATTACAAAAGACAGTAACTCCACCTTAAAATTGTGTGATACTTTAAACAAAGGCTTTTGTATTTTTGCACTTTAAATAATTGTGCTGCCATGGAGATGTTCGACAACGTAGATAGAACCAATATAGAAGAGTTAGGTGAGTTTGGCCTGATCAAACACTTAACTAAAAACATACAGCTTAATCACCCCAGCACTATAAAAGGTGTTGGCGATGATGCCGCGGTGTTAAACTACGAGGGTAAAAAGGTATTGGTATCTACCGATATGTTGTTAGAAGGCATTCATTTTGATTTAGCTTACACTCCCCTTAAACATTTGGGTTACAAAAGCATACAGGTAAACCTGAGCGATATTTGCGCCATGAATGCTACGCCTACCCAGGTAACGGTATCTATAGGCATGTCGAGTAAGTATACTTTGGAGGCTATTGAAGAACTTTACGAAGGGATTTACCTGGCCTGCGAAAAGTATAATGTTGATATTGTTGGCGGCGATACCAGTTCATCTAAACAAGGATTAGTTATTAGCATTACCGTTTTAGGTGTAGCCAATGAAGAAGATATTGTTTACCGTAACGGTGCCGAAGAAGGTGATCTGATCTGTGTATCGGGCGATTTAGGCGGGGCATACATTGGTCTGCAGTTGTTAGAACGCGAAAAGTTGATCTACCTGGAAAACCCAAAAATACAGCCCGATCTGGAAGGGAAGGATTATATTATTGAGCGCCAGCTAAAACCCGAAGCTCGGCAGGATATTGTGGCCCTGCTACGTGATGTAAAAGTAAAACCTACGGCAATGATAGATGTATCTGACGGTTTGGCATCGGAAGTTTTACACATTTGTAAGCAAAGCGACAAAGGTTGTCAGTTGTACGAGGAAAAGATTCCGATAGATCCAATGACTTACGAAACGGCCCGTGAGTTTAACCTCGATCCTACTGTTTGTGCCCTGAGTGGTGGCGAAGACTATGAATTGCTTTTTACCGTTAAACAAGCCGATTATGATAAGATAAAGAATGATGTGGATGTGAGCATCATTGGTTATATAACCGAGGCTTCTGCAGGCTGTAATTTAATTTCTAAGGCTGGTGCCGTGCACGAGCTAAAAGCGCAGGGTTGGAATGCGTTTAATAATATTAAAACCACTTAAGCTGTTAGTAAGCATAAAGGAAAAACGTAAATTAGTTACTCCTGCGCATCTTCATTATTAGATAGTAAAGAGGAAAACTTATTATCTATTTGCTTATTCGCTTTAGCACCTAAGTTTTTTATCTTTTGAGCGGTAGTAGTGAGGTTACCCCTTCCATCGCTTAATTTATTAATGGCTTTATCATAAGCATCCTGGCTGCTTTTTAAGTTGCGGCCAATGCCGTCCATATCAGTTAAAAAGCCTACAAATTTGTCGTACATTTCGCCGCTGAGGCGGGCAATTTCCATTACATTACGGTTTTGGCGCTCTTGTTTCCACATGCTGGCAATGGTGCGCAGGGTAGCCAGTAAAGTAGACGGACTCACAATGACCACGCGTTTATCCCAGGCATCATTAAACAAGTCGGCGTCTAATTGTACGGCAAAGCTAAAAGACGACTCGATAGGGACGAATAGCATCACAAAATCGGGCGAATTGATCTTTTGCAGATCATGATAGTTTTTGGCCGATAAGCCGTGCACATGGTTTCGTAACGACTCTACATGCGCTTTGGCAAACAGCTTTCTATCTTCTTCCGTTTCGGCATTTACCAGTCGGTCATACGCAATTAACGATACTTTAGAATCAATGATGAGGTGCTTATCGTCGGGCAGATCTATCACCGCATCGGGCTGGTAACGGGTACCATCGATAGCCTGGTGACTGGCCTGTAGGCGATACTCGCGGTCTTTAACCAACCCCGAACGCTCTAACACCTTTTCGAGGATGAATTCACCCCAGTTGCCTTGTTTTTTATTGTCGCCTTTAAGGGCTTTGGTAAGGTTTTGCGCTTCGCTGCTAATTTGCTGGTTAAGCTCCATCAATTGGGTAATTACCCCTTTAAGAGTATTACGTTCAGCGGCTTCCATATTGTAAACCTTCTCTACCTTGTCTTCAAAAGCTTTGATATTTTCTTTTAGCGGGGTTAAAATATGGTCGAGGTGGGTTTTGTTCACATCCAAAAATTCGCGCGATTTTTCTTTCAGCAGCTTTTCGGCAACGTTCTCAAACTCTTTCTGAAAATGCTGGCGTGTATGCTCCAAATCGGCTTTCTGTTCCCTTAATTTTTCTTGTTGAGCTTGGTAATACGAACGGCTGCTTTCTAAGGCCTGGTTAGCCTGCGCCAGTTCGATTCTTATGGTTTGAAGTTGTTGCGCTAACTTATGGTTCTCCTCTTTAAGCAGTTGGGTAATGCTTTCTTTTTCGGCAGAAGCGCTGTAATTTCTATCTTCGGCAATGCCTAATTTAATTCTTAACTGTTCATTATCAGCTTTTAAGAAATCAAAATCGGCTAAAGAGATAGCACCTGCCGCTTCCTTGGAACGGTTGACGAACAAGAAAACAGCAATGATCAATATAACAACCGCAATAGCCAAAATACCTGCTTCCATCTGATAAAAATTTTAGCAAATGAAAGCAGATATTTTGATAAATGCTAATTATTGTTGCGGTTGTTGTTGGTTTTGCCTGGTAGTATCGGTTACAGGACCTGTAGTACCGCTACCTGTGGTACTGGTGTCAGAACCCCCCATAGTACCGGATGTACCCGTTGATAAGCTGGTGTCTGAGGCACCTGAATTACCTGTAGCGCCCGAATCGGCGGTGGCGCCGCCAGTGGAACCAGAGTTGCTGTTACAGGCGGTAACAACTGTTGCTGCTGCAAAGAGCAGCGTGTAAATTATTTTTTTCATGATGGTATATTTATTTAACCAACAAGAAATATTAATAAGAGTTTTATGCTTTATGAAATTATACGGAAATAGATAAATACATCTAAAGTTCTGAGAATTACAAGACTTTCCTTTTTCCACTTTCTGTGAAATGAGAAGAAAACCAGAGCATTAATACAAGTATTTGTGCAGGCAAGTTGTTAAAATATGGACAAGTTCGGGGTCATTAAAGAGGTAGTTATCTTCAATATCCAGTATTATAATTTGCTTATCATTCATCTGCTCCCGAAAACGTTGCCAAATCAATTGCTGGTGTTTACGTTCCATTACAAAAATAAGGTCTGCCCAGTCAATGAGCTTAGCATTCACCTTAATGCGGGCCCTATCACTGGTACCTGCCGACCGGGCCTGATGCTCGGGATGGTTTTTAAACAATCCTTCAGCGGTGGGGCTGCGCCACTGGTTCTTACTGCAAATAAAAAGGAGGTTAGCCAATATTTAAGGTAGATGTGTATGTTAACTATGAGCTTTGTTGATCTGCATTTGCATTCCGATAATTAAATCTCTTACGGTATCATAACCGCCAACTATCTCTTTTTCAGGTTCAAACATACGTCCAACTAAAATTAGGGGAAGCCCCAAACCTAATGTTATAAATAAAGTCCAATGAAATTTCCACACCAGAGGTACTATGATAATGGATAAAATAAATATTACTGTCAAACCTTGCCCTGCTCTTACCATACGATTGTCTGTATATTCAAAATGGCTCAAGGCTCCCGGTGCTAACTTGTTAACCTCTTGTACTATTGTGCCGCCATACTTATTAAATAAAGGCATAAATGGCGAACTGGGTTTTACACCATCTGTTTGAACACCTTTTTTGTGAAGCTTAAACATTAATGTTCTGAAGAGAGTAGCAGTCATACAGGTTTGACCCAACAATGTTATTGGCTGTATAGCATCTTTTATTGCATGTGCTGATACATAGTCACAAAATATCCGTAAGTCGTTATCCTCATCAGCAATAAATATTTGTTGTAAGTCGGTAAGTGGTGTTTGTAATTCAAATAGTTCGTGATAATATTTTGCTAACTGGTTTGGGGCTAACAAATCACAAATGTCGCTATACTCCAAAATTGTAGTATCAAAATCTATTACTTGTCCTCTTAAAACGACAGGATCAAATGCTTCCTGAAAATGATAAGAATCAATCAATATTTGAAGGATTTCGTTAGGTGAATACCGCTTAACATCGTTCATAACCAACTTATTTAGCCACACCTGCCTCGGCCAGTAAAAGTAATAATGCCCGCTGCGTAGCCTCATACCCTTTATCATCTAAAAACCATTCGCCCAGGGCATGGGCTCCGCCCGATTTACCCCCACTGCCAATGGTAACCGCCGGTACACCTTTAGAAATAGGTATATTGGCATTGGTAGACCCTACACCCATAGTGGGCTGCGTTTTAAAATAACTGGTGGCCGCAATGGCACGCTGAACAAAGGGCAGGTTGGTATCTTCTACGCCCGACGGACGATCGCCCACCATTTTCACATCTACGGTTAGGTTAGGGCCTGCCATTTTCATCTGATTTTCTTCAGTCAGAGCTTTTTGTACGGCAGCTTGCAGTAATTTATCAATACCGGCTACGCGCTCTGGGCTTTCCGACCGCATATCCACTTCCATCCACGATTCGAAAGGGATAGAGTTAACCGAAGTTCCACCGCCAATAACACCTACGTTATAAGTGGTTCGTACACCCGGCTGGCGTACAAATTTATCGGCATCAAGTACCCAGTAATGAATAGCCCTGGCCAGCGCATTATGCGGATTAGCTAAACCAAACGCGCCCGACGAGTGCCCGCCCAAACCTTTAAACGTAATACGGTAACGGTGCGAACCTAAGCCACGGTGTACAATGCGATCCATACCAGTGCCATCTACAGCAATGTAAGAATCAATTTTACCGGGACCTTTGTCGCTAAACAAGTTCTTAACCCCGCGCAGATCGCCTTGCCCCTCCTCGCCTACGGCACCCACAAACAACACATCGGCATCGGTTTCAATGCCGTTTTTTTCTACGGTTTTCAACACGGTAAGTACCACGGCCAGGGCACGGGTATCATCGGCTATGCCCGGGGCATACAGGGTATCGCCTTTATGTTTGATCTTTACATCGGTCCCTTCGGGGAAAACCGTATCCAGGTGCCCTTCCAGTACAACTGTTCTTTTACCGGTTTTACCTTTACGTTTGGCTATCACGTTGCCTACATTGTCAATCCATACACTGTCGGCACCGGCGGCTTTCAGCATTTCGGCATACTTTTTAGCCCGGGCCATTTCTTTGTAGGGCGGTGCCGGTATTTCGGTAAGCAGCATATGGTCTTGCAAAGTTTGCGGCTGCAGATCTACAATGGTTTGAAACGCTTTTTTAACCGCCGGTTTAGCAGCTATACTGCTAACTTGTTGGATGTATTGCTTACCGGCTACCGCGGTTTTATTTTCGCCTAGGGCTTCTTCCTGTGCGTATAGTTGGCAGGTTGCGCCGGTTAAGGTTAAGAGTAATGCGGTTTTGAGTAGGTGTTTGTTCATGATGATTAGTCAATGTCCTTTTGTAAATGTTATTTATTTTGGTTTGTCATGCTGAGCATGTCGAAGCATTTGCCGCTCGGTTAAGTCTTCGACATGCTCAGCATGACATTTAATTAACAATAATTTATAAAGTACTCGTTGATAATGCTGTCAATGTTTTGTTGAGTAGCACTATCCCAATACCATTGATGTTCTGAAATTAATAAGTCATCTTTAGCATAGTATAATGAGAAGAAGTCGTACAGGGAACTTTCATAATCAAGTTCAATACATAAATCTTTTAAGGTATTAAGAACATCAAAATGCTCCACTTCATTATTAAGTGCTTTTTCAATTAAATAGCAAGCGTACTTCCTTAATATCGTTTCACAATCTGAGAAATCTAAGTTTAGCTCCTTTAACACTAAAGACGTTAACTTTTGCAATTCGAATTGATTATAAGGCTCCATTTCTCCAGCCAGTATTACCAAATTTTCTGTTTCATAACCAGCCACTAGCATATCAACAGCCCAAATTACCCAAGTCTTGTCAATATTCCTATTCAGCACCTTATAAGCCAGTATTTCGGCGGTTGATTTGATATACTCCACTAATTTGCTCTAACTTGGATCAAAATTGTACATCCAATCGTTTAACTGCCCGTTAGAACTTTCTAGTTCTACACAGTCCATCATCTCTTCAAAATAAAAACATACTTGTTCTCGGTCCTCTGTATCAAGCTCCAAATAAAGGTTATTAAAACGCGCAAGCCCAGTAGCAATGTCGTTTTGGAATTTTTCTTCGCTCGGGTCATGGGCTGCTGTATTCTTAAAATCTTCTGCAGCATTATTAATTAACAAAGTTAAGGATGTCCTAAGCTCAGGATCAGACACGCCAGTATATATCGTTCCCGGAAGAGGGCCAAACTTCGGCTTATTTATGAATGTATTTAAGCTATTTACTGCTTTGTTATTTGATTTCATTGGTTGCCTGTTACAAGAAGCTGTGGTGAAAAGAATAAGGAACAAAATAGGGACAAAAAGGAATTGCATACGCTTATGTCTAACTCTACTTCCCTTTCCCTGCCATATAATCCAGCGTTAGATTACACAAGGCTTTCACGCCCAGACTAAAGCCGCTTTCGTCAATATAAAAATCGGGGGTGTGGTGGGCGGCGGTTTTCAGGGGGTCTTGTCCTTTGGGCATGCCGCCTAAAAAGAAGAACAGGCCGGGTACCTTTTCCTGGTAAAAGCTAAAATCTTCGGCACCGGTTACAGGTGGTTTCAGCATTACATTGGCGGCACCTGCGGTAGCTTGCAGGGTGGGGAGCATTTTTTCGGTTAGGGCGGGGTCGTTATAAGTTACGGGGTAGTGGGTGCTTAGCGGTATCTTCACTTCGGCGGTGGCCCCGGCAGCTTCGGCTGTTTTGGTGGCAATGGTTTTCACCCGCTCAATCATCATTTTTTCGTCGGCACTGCTCAGGGCACGGATGGTGCCTAACATCACCACTTGCTCTGGGATAATGTTTGAGCGGTTGCCACCATTAATGGCGCCTATGGTTACTACGCCCGCGTTTTCGGTCACGTTTAAATTGCGGCTCACAATAGTTTGCAGGTTGTTAATGATCTGTGCCGATACTACCACAGGGTCTACGCTGCTCCAGGGATAAGCGCCGTGCGCCTGCCTGCCTTTTACGGTAATTTGCAAATCGTTCACGGCAGCCATGGTACCGCCGGAGCGATAGGTAATTTTACCCACTTCGGTTTGGGCATTAATGTGCAGGCCAAAAATAACATCTACCTTAGGGTTTTGCAGTACACCTTCTTTCACCATGAGCTCGGCACCGCCTTCCTCGCCAAAAGGTGCTCCTTCTTCGGCCGGTTGAAAGATGAATTTTACAGTACCATGCAGTTCGCTTTTCATCGACGATAATACCTGGGCCACACCCATCAGCATGGCCACATGGGTATCGTGTCCGCAGGCATGCATTACGCCTACCTCGGCATTGTTATAAGTGGTTTTAACTTTAGAGGCAAAAGGTACCGGGGTGCGTTCAATAATGGGTAAACCATCAATATCGGCCCGCAGGGCTACTACCGGGCCGGGTTTACCTCCCTTCAATAATCCTACTACGCCGGTTTTGGCTACACCGGTTTTTACTTCAAGCCCTAATGCCTTTAAGTGGGTGGCAATAATGCCTGCCGTGCGGGTTTCGTGGTTGCCCAGCTCAGGGTGTTCATGCAAATCGCGACGCCAGGTAACCAGTTGGGGTTGCATGGCATCGGCTTTTTTGGCCACCTGTGCCTTTAAAGCATCGGTTTGAGCAAATGCGCCGGAAGCATATAGGGAAAGGGCCAGGAAGTAAAACTTTTTCATACCAGGGAGATTTGGCCTTTAAGGTAGGAAAAAAGGATAAATGTTAATCCATCTACGGCCAAACTTGGTAAATATCTTTTTATGCACCTGTTTGCTAAATGTTATTGCAAGGAGCAATAGCGACGTGGCAATGACAGGTATATTGCTCGGTTTGTTATACCAGTGGTTAAAAAGACTTTTTTTATTTTTTGGGATAAGAAAAGCAGGCGTTGGCCTAAAAAAACATTCAACAGCAAGCTATTGTGTATTTTTACAGCATGAAGCAAAAAACCATACTCTATCACTTAGGCGGCTGGCTTTTGGTTATAGCGTACAACTTCATCAATATATGGCGCAATGGCGGCAAAAATGCATCGGTAAATATGCTTTTGCAGTTCTCTTTTTGCCTCAGTATGATTAGCGTATTTTATTATGGCTTCCTGTTCGTATATCCGCGTTTCTTTAAAAAAGGAAAAACGCTGCAATTTATCCTGGCTTTGTTGCTGGTACCGGTAGTTTTTTCAGCCACCCGCTATTTGCTGGAGCAGGTATTGTACCCGCCGTTGTTTGGGGTGAGTAATTACTATGGCAATGTTAACCTGTGGTATTATTTGCTAGATAACTTGTACTACGGCGTATCGGTAACGGTGGTTAGTGCGGCCATATGGAGCGCGCAACATGCTTTTAAACAGCAGCAGGAAAACGAAATATTGCGGAAAGAGAAACTGCAGGCCGAACTAGCTTTTCTACAATTGCAGATCAACCCGCATTTTTTTATATAATACGCTAAACTATCTCTACTCGCTGGCCTACCCCGTGTCCGATCCGCTGGCTAATGCCATTATTAAGTTATCGCAATTAATGCGCTATATGCTGCACCAAAGCGCCGATGGTAAGGTAGAACTGCAGCAGGATATAGATTACCTGCAAAACTATATAGACATCTATCGCCTCCGTTTTGCAGACCAGTTTTTTGTGGACTTTAAAGCCGAAGGCGAGTTAACCGGCAAGCATATTGCCTCGCTCATGCTCATACCTTTTGTAGGAAATGCCTTTAAACATGGCGTGGTTAACGATGCCCAGCGACCGGTAAAAATCCATTTAAAAGTTATAGGGCAAAGGCTCATGGTTACGGTGAGCAATAAGATCAATCGCAACCCAAATGACCAATTGAGCGGGACAGGTCTGGCTAATACCCGGCGCAGGCTCCAGCTTATTTACCCCGGCCGGCATGAACTTTTAATTGCCGATAACGGCCAATCGTATAAAACCACGTTAAATATAGATCTGTAACCTATAACCAATCTGCACAACGGCCCCTGCTCATCCGTTCAGTTTTGCACAAGGTGTGGATAAATTACCTCCTGAAATTTTTCTTTAGTACCGGCAATTTTGTTTCTATGGTCACACACCAATATAAGCAGTATAATCTATTTGGTTTTAACACTTGTATTTAGATATAAGCTACAGGCGCTTTCCTTAAAAAGGACGTTTATATTTGCGCGGCATAAATCTCCTACTCGATTATAAAGCAACAGTTTTGTTATGACCAAAGCCGAAATTCGTAAAACGTTCATAGCCAAGCGCAACCAGCTATCACAGGCAAATTACGAAGCACTGAATCATAACCTGCTTAACCAATTTAAATTGCTCAATGTTGCAGACATTAACTGCATCCACCTTTTTCTGCCCATCCATAAACGCAAAGAACCGGATACTTTCCTCATTCGTGATTGGCTCGTTGTTCATCATCCTCAAATTAAACGTGTGTTCCCCAAGGCCAATTTTGCGAACCATAGTATGCAAAACTATATTGATGACGAGCAGCTGCAGTTAGCCATTAACGCCTTTGGTATTCCTGAACCTGTTACCGGTAATACGGTAGATGCCTTGCAGGTAGATATGGTATTGGTGCCGCTGTTGGCCTTTGATAAGGAAGGCTACCGGGTAGGTTATGGCAAGGGCTTTTATGATCGTTTTATGGCGCAATGCAAGCCCGGTACCCGCTTTGTTGGCATGTCGTTTTTTGAGCCGGTAGATGGTATAAGCGATGTA
>Ga0265780_10005154_pt1 | contig 16628 bp, 12 predicted proteins | sample P1T30metagenome_FD_192432 | JGI IMG/M metagenome (GOLD analysis project Ga0265780, IMG submission 192432) | Plant litter microbial communities from East Loma Ridge, Irvine, California - P1 T30 | ecosystem: Environmental > Terrestrial > Plant litter > Unclassified | place: USA: California... | reverse complement strand
AAGCGATTATCGCAGGTACGCGGGGATCGAGTCAGCGCGAGCGTTTTGGCATGCGGGCGCGGGAACGGTGGGTTCGAGAACCCACCCTACGAGCGTTTCGAGATGCGGGGGTTGTACCGCGTGGACAGCAGGGCTGGCTAAATGCCAGCACTGCGAATGGCCACCCTACAAAACCTGAATGGTCAGGCGGTGTGCAGTTGCATCGTTGCGGCGTCGAGCTTGCCTTCGACGGCGAGGGGGATGATGCGCAGGGCCTTGTCGATCGATTCCTCGATCAGGCTTTGTTCTTCGCGGCGCGGGCGGTGCAGCACGAAGTCGGCGACGTTCTGCTGCAGGTTCAGGCTGCGCGGGTGGCCGATGCCGAGGCGCAGGCGCCAGTAGTCTTGCGTGCCGAGGGCGGCGGTAATGTCCTTCAGGCCGTTGTGGCCGCCGGAAGAGCCGCCCTTCTTCAGCTTGGCCACGCCGGGCAGCAGGTCGAGCTCGTCGTGCACGACCAGCACTTCGTCGGCGTTGATCTTGAAGAAGCGCGCCAGCGCGCCGACCGACTGGCCGGAGCGGTTCATGAAGGTCAGCGGTTCGAGCAGCCAGACTTCCTTGCCCGAGATGGACGTTTTCGCCAGCATGGCGTTGTAGCGGCTTTCGCGCTGCAGGCGGCAGCCGGGCAGGCTGTTGGCGAGGTTGTCGACCAGCCAGAAGCCGGCGTTGTGGCGGGTTTGTTCGTATTCCGGGCCAGGGTTGCCGAGGCCGACGATGAGGCGGATGGACATAGCGGTCGCGTCAGGAAAAAGAGGATTATCGCCGAAACAGTGCTGGACGAGAAAACAAAAACCCGCCGGGCGCGAGCCGCAGCGGGTTTTTTTCATGCACTGCGCCACCCGAAGGCAGCATCGAAGAATTACTTCGCTTCTTCGGTTTCGGCAGCAGCTGCACCACGTGGCACCGAGGTGGTGACGATGGTCAGGTTCTGGCCGTGGGTCAGCGCGGTCACGCCTTCCGGCAGTTTCAGGTCGCCGGTGTGGACCGAGCCGCCGCTTTCCAGGGCGCCCAGGTCGACTTCGATGAACTCTGGCAGTTGACCTGGCAGGCAGGCAACTTCCAGTTCGTTCAGCACGTGCGAGATGATCGCGCCGCTCAGCTTGACGGCTGGCGAGGTTTCAGCGTTGATGAAGTGCAGGGCAACCTTGGTGTGGATTGGCTGCGAAGCGTCGACGCGCTGGAAGTCAGCGTGCAGGACCAGTTGCTTGTATGCGTGCATCTGGAAGTCGCGCAGCAGGACTTGCTGGGTCTGGCCTTCGATTTCGAGGTCCAGCACGGAACCGTGGAAAGCTTCTTTCTTGAGCGCGTGGTACAGGGCGTTGCCGTCCAGGGCGATCAGGACCGGGGCTGCTGCGCCGCCGTAGATGATGCCTGGGGTCTGGCCAGCCTTGCGCAGGCGGCGGCTCGCTCCGGTGCCCTGCAGGGTGCGGTTGAATGCAACTACTTTCATGTGAAACTCCATAAGTGTGGGATCGCATGCGGGATAAGTTCCCGCCCGATTTCCCGGTTGTGCCCTCCCCCGCGACCAGGGGCTGGCATGGCTGAGCACTGTTACATGCTCAAGAAATACGAATTCTTTACAGCACAAAGGCGCGCCGGCTTGTCAGCCTGGCGCGCCCCGTATGAAGCGTAATTACTTAGTCGACGAACAGCGACATAACCGAGTCGCCCTTGACGATACGCTTGAAGGTTTCGGCCAGCAGCGGAGCACAGGTCAGCTGGCGAATCTTCGGGCAGGCGGCGCCGGCGGCCGTCAGCGGGATGGTGTCGGTGACAACCAGCTCGTCCAGCGGCGAGTTCGAGATACGGTCGATTGCAGGACCCGACAGGACCGGGTGGGTGCAATACGCCACGACCTTCTTGGCGCCGCGTTCTTTCAGGACTTCGGCGGCTTTCGTCAGCGTGCCTGCGGTGTCGACCATGTCGTCCATGATCACGCAGTTGCGGCCTTCGACTTCGCCGATGATGTTCATGACTTCCGACACGTTCGCCTTCGGGCGGCGCTTGTCGATGATCGCCAGGTCGCAGCCGAGGCGCTTGGCCAGCGCACGGGCGCGGACCACGCCGCCGACGTCCGGCGACACGACCAGCAAATCGTCGTACTTCTGCTTCTGCAGGTCGCCCAGCAGGATTGGCGACGCGTAGATGTTATCGACTGGAATATCGAAGAAGCCCTGGATCTGGTCGGCATGCAAGTCCATGATCAGGACGCGCTCGACGCCGGCTTCTTCCAGCATGTTGGCGACGACCTTGGCCGAGATCGCGACACGCGCCGAGCGCGGGCGGCGGTCCTGGCGGGCATAGCCGAAATAAGGAATGGCAGCGGTGATGCGGCCGGCCGATGCGCGTTTGAGCGCGTCGACCATCAGCATGATTTCCATCAGGCTGTCGTTGGTAGGAGCGCAGGTCGATTGCAGCACGAAGACGTCTTTACCGCGGACGTTTTCATTGATTTCGACCATGACTTCGCCGTCCGAGAATTTCGAGACGACTGCTTTACCGAGAGGAATACCGAGGCTTTTTGCGACCCCTTCTGCTAGCGCCGGATTAGCGTTGCCGGTAAAAACCATCAGGTTTTCGTAAGCCATGGGAGTCCTGAGAGAAGAGCGTTGATACTTTTGAAAAACAATCAGCCGGCTATACCGGCTGATTATGCTTTAAGAGCCGTACCGATTAGGTCGGTACCGCCGATTTCATCCGCCGGACACGTTCGTATCGACAGCCAGATAAAACGAATGGCAGGGGAACAAGGATTCGAACCTTGGTATGCCGGAATCAAAATCCGGTGCCTTAACCAGCTTGGCGATTCCCCTACGCAACTTGCAGCTTGCCGCTTTGCTTGACTATTCTAACCGTCATTCGCTGCGACAGGCAAAATTTTATTCTACAACATACTGTTTTGCAAGAGCTTTTTTATCGAATGTCGCGCCAGCGATTTTGCTTTCCACGATTTCCACTTGTCGGGCACCAGGCCCAGCACATGGTTCGCTTCAGCTTCGCCAGGCAGCGCAACAAACACGCAAGCCCCGGAACCCGTCATCCTGGCCGCGCCATATTGGCTCAACCATTCGATCGCTTCCCCTACAGCTGGAAACAACCTGACAGCAACTCCTTGCAAATCATTTCTTCCGAAGCCGCTCATGTTTTGCGCTTCAGGGAAGTCCGTTATTCTGACGGGTTTGCTATCCCTTGTCAAATCCTGCGCGCTAAAAATTGCTGGGGTCGGTACGGAGACGCCCGGCTCGATCACCACATACCAGCAATCCGGGCCCTGCACAGGCTGCATGGCTTCGCCGATGCCTTCCACGAAAGCGGTCTCGCCGTAGACGAAAAAGGGAATGTCGGCGCCCAGGGGCAAGCCGATTGCCATCAGCTCTTCATCGCTGAACCCGCCCTGCCATAAATGGTTGGCCGCCATCAGTGCGGTGGCCGCGTCCGAGGAACCGCCGCCCAGGCCGCCGCCCATGGGCAGCACCTTGTCCAGGCGCACGTCGATGCCGGGCACGGCGCGGCCGTGGCGCTCCTGGAAGGCGGCAGCCAGGCGCTGCAGCGCGCGCACCACCAGGTCGGCTTCTTCCGGCACGCCCGGCACCTCATTAACGCGGCGAATCGCGCCATCGGTGCGCAGGTCGAAATGCAGGGTGTCGCCGCGGTCGATCAGCTGAAACACGCTTTGCAGCAGGTGATAGCCATCGGCGCGGCGGCCGACGACGTGCAGGAACAGGTTCAGCTTGGCCGGGGCCGGGCAATCGTGCAGCGAATTCATGGAGCAACAGGGTTGATGAAGATGCGGATCTCCAGTTCGCCGGAGGCCGTCGTGCGCGCGGCGTCGATGCGCTTGGGCATCGGGCGGGCCGCCGTTTCATCCTGCCAGGCTGCGAAGCGCAGTCGCCAGCCGTCGCGCGTGTAGACGCTGTTGTTGGCTGGCGAAGCGGCGAAGCGCTTGCCGTCGGCGCCCACCGCGTAACCCTGCAGCCAGTCGCGCAGGCCAGCTACCGGCAGTTGCCAGCCCAGCGCCTGGGCGGTAAGCGTGTCGATGTCTTGCGCCACCAGCGGTTCGCGCCCGGCCTGGGTCAGTGTGGCCTGCTGCGGCGTGACGCTGATCGCGGCGAGCTGGCTGAACGACGAGGACAGTGCGACATCGACGCGGTCCGGTTGTTGCGACCAGGTGAAGTTACCGGTCAGCGAGTCCGGCTGGCCTTCCTTCAGGTAGTTCACCGACAGGCGGCCGCTCAGTTCGATGGTCTCGCGGTAATCGGCCACGGTGGATTGGGACAGCGGCGCGCTGGCGCAGCCGGCAAGCGCAGCAAGGGTAGCCACTGCGGCAAACAGGGATAGGCGTCGGGTGATCGGCATCGGTCAGGATAGAAGGTGAAAAACAAACGGCGGAACAGGTCCGCCGCCGGCTGTACGTGTTGTTGAATTATTTCACAGGGACAGGCGCAGGCGCGCCAGCGTGCTGCGCAGGGTGTCGTTCTGCGGGTCCTTGGCGCGCGCTTCCAGCCACAGCTTCTGGGCGTCGGCGCGCTTGCCCTGCTGCCACAGCACTTCGCCGAGGTGAACCGCGATTTCCGGATCGCGGCGCAGGCTGTAAGCGCGGCGCAGGTGGCCTTCGGCGGCATCGAGGTTGCCGAGGCGGTACTGGACCCAGCCCATGCTGTCCATGATGAAGGGGTCATCCGGCGCCATGGCCATCGCCTTTTCGATCAGCGCGCGCGCTTCGTCGAGGCGGATGTTGCGCTCGGCCAGCGAGTAGCCGAGGGCGTTGTAGGCGTGGTGGTTGTCCGGCGCCAGTCGCATCACTTCGCGCAGGGCGGTTTCCATGTCGTCGACGTGGCCGGTCTTTTCGGCCAGCAGCGCGTAGTCGTAGAGCAGGTCCGGGTTGCTTGGGAAGCGCTTGGTGGCGGCCCCCATCAGCGTATAGGCTTGCTCGGCCTGGCCGGCGTCGCGCAGCACCTGCGCTTCGGCCGCCAGCACCTGGGCCTGGGCCATCGGCTCGCCGGGCTTCAGCGAAGCCAGCAAACGGCGCGCAGCCGGCACGTCGCCGCTTTTCCCGAGCAACTGGGCGCGGCGCAACTGGGCGCCGAACAGGGTCTTTTCGTCGCCTTCGGGCAGCTTGTCGAGCCAGCCGACGGCGGCCTGCAGATCGCCGCGCTCCTCGGCCAGCTGCGACAGGATCAGCAAGGCTTTCGAGGGGTCGCGCTCGTCGTCGGGATTGCGGCCGAGTACTTCCACGAAGCGCGAGAAATAACGCTCGGCAGCCGGCGGATCGTTCAGCTGGGTCGACAGCACGCCCAGCGCGTACAGGGTCGTGACATTGTCCGGCTGCTGGCTGTCGAGCAGCAGGAACTGGCGCCGCGCTTCCTCGTACTGCTTGTCGTTGACCAGGATGCGGGCATGGGCGGCGCGCACTTCGCGCGCTTTCGGATTGGCGGCGAGGAACTGCTGCAGGCGCGCTGTCGCTTGCGCCTCGTTTTCGCTCGATTGCGCCAGGGTCAGCATGGCGATTTCGGAGTCCGGCTTCAGGGCCAGGGCGGCCTGCGCCTCGCGCGCACCCTCTTCCCGGGCGCCGCGCGCCAGCGCCGCCTGGGCCAGCACCACGTGGCCCTCGACCGTATCGCGGTAAGGGGCAACCAGGCGCACCAGCATGGCGTTCGCCGCTTCCTTGTCCTTGGCGCGCGACAGCAGTTGCTGCACCTGGTACAGCACCACGCCGCGCACCGCGGGCGGCGAGCCGGCCAGGCGCTTGCTGAAAATTTCTTCTGCGTCAGAGATATTGTCCGACAGGATAACCATCCCCAGATAGTATTGCGTCGCTTCGTCGGACTCCGGATCGAGCTTGCGCCATTCGCGCACGGCCGCCAGGGTATCGTCGGGCTGGCGCGCGGCCAGGGCCATTTCGGCGGCGCGGCGCGCCAGGCGCGGATCGCGGGTCTGCTGGGCCAGGGCCAGCATGGTGATGTAAGGACCTTGCCAGTCGCCATTGCGGAAGGCGAACTCGGCGCGCAGCAGCTGGTTCAGCAGGGTGCTGGTGAGTTCGACCTTGGGCAAACGCGCCAGTTGCGCCGCTTTCTCGGCCTCCGCGGCGGCTTCGGCAGCGGCCTCGGCTGCCTGCTGCCCGGCTTCCGCATCCGCGGCAGACGTGGCGGGCGTGGCCTGTGCAGTCGCCCCGGCAGGCGCGCCGGACTGCGGCTGTGGCGCCACAGCGCATGCCGCCAGCACACCGGAGAGAGTTACAATGACGAAAGCGTTTTTCAAAGCATGTCCATATCGGGAAGGATGTCCCGATTCTACGCCCAAGCCCCGCAACGCGTGCGCGCCCGCAACACGAATTTACAAGTATTTGTCAGATTTTCATGCCTGAACTCCCGGAAGTAGAAGTCACCCGGCGCGGTGTCGCGCCCCACCTGGAAGGCCGCGTGGTCGAGGAAGTCGTGTTCCGCCGCGAGGGCCTGCGCTGGCCCTTCCCTGCCCACATCGCCGCGACCCTGGTTGGCCAGCGCATCGAGCACGTCAAGCGGCGCGGCAAGTATTTGCTGCTGGGCTTTGCCAGCGGCACGCTGATCGTCCACCTCGGCATGTCGGGTCATTTGCGCGTGCTGCCGCCGGGTATCGAGCTGAAGAAACACGACCACTTCGATTTGGTGGTCAGCGATGGCAGCCAGCGACAGGTGCTGCGCCTGCACGACCCGCGCCGCTTCGGCGCCGTGCTCTGGCATGCGGTCGACGACGGCGAACTGGAACAGCACATCCTGCTGCGCGGCCTGGGTGTGGAACCGCTGGAAGACCAATTCTCGGCCGAGCTGCTGTACCGCGCCACGCGCAAGCGCAGCGCGCCGATCAAGCAGGTGCTGCTGGCCGGCGACATCGTGGTTGGCGTCGGCAACATCTACGCCTGCGAAAGCCTGTTCCGCGCTGGCATCAACCCGAAGACGCCAGCCGGGCGCATCAGCCGCGCGCGCTATGAAAAACTGGCCGAGGCGATCCGCGAGATCCTGGCCGCCGCCATCGTGCAGGGCGGCAGCACGCTGCGTGACTTTATTGCAGTAAATGGGCAGTCTGGATATTTCCAGCAGACCTATTTCGTCTATGATCGGGCTGGAGTGCCGTGCAGAAACTGTGGCACCCCGATCCGACAAATCAAGCAGGGCCAGCGCTCCACCTTTTATTGCGCCACCTGCCAGCGGTAAATTCTGAAAAGCGGGTGAGAGAAATGCAACAAATACAAGAATACGGCGCCTGGCGCGCCGCCATTGCGCGTGCGCTGGACGCTTACCGGACCACGCTGCAAGCGCTGGAACTGGGCGACGCTGCGACGCTGGCGCGCGTTGGCCAGGCCCAGGCGCGGGTGCGCGACGACCGCTTGTCGGTGGCCTTTGTCGCCGAATTCTCGCGCGGCAAATCCGAACTGATCAACGCGATCTTCTTCGCCGACTACGGCAAGCGCATCCTGCCCTCGGCCGCCGGCCGCACCACCATGTGCCCGACCGAACTGCTGTACGACGCCGCCCTGCCGCCCTGCATCCGCCTGCTGCCGATCGCGACCCGCGCCAGCAATCTGTCGACCGCCGACTATCGCGAGGACCCGGCCGCCTGGACCGTGATCCCGCTCGACCTCGACGCCCCCGACAGCATGAGCGCCGCCTTCCGCCAGGTGAGCCTGACGCGCCGCGTGCCGGGCGAGCAAGCCCAGGGCTATGGCCTGTACGACCCGCTCGACCCGGACCATGCCGATGCCCTGGGGCCGGACGGCACGGTCGAGATCTCGCAGTGGCGCCACGCCATCATCAACCTGCCGCACCCGCTGCTCAAGCAAGGCCTGGTGATCCTCGACACGCCGGGCCTGAACGCGATCGGCACCGAGCCGGAACTGACGCTGAACCTGATCCCGAACGCGCACGCGGTGCTGTTCGTGCTGGCCGCCGAGACCGGCGTCACGCGCAGCGACATCGACGTCTGGCGCACCCACATCGGCGCCGGCCCGGGGCGCCTGGTGGTGCTGAACAAGATCGACGCCATGTGGGACCCGCTGAAGGACGACGCCGGCAACGAGGCAGAAATTACGCGCCAGCAGCACGGCGTGGCCCAGCAGCTCGGGCTCGACATCGGCCAGGTGTTCCCGGTATCGGCCCAGCAGGCGCTGGTCGGGCGCATCCACGGCGACATGGACCTGTTCGAGCGCAGCCGCGTCGGCGCGCTGGAAGCGGCCCTGCTGCACAGCCTGATCCCGCAAAAGAAAACGATTCTGGCGCGCCAGCTGCGCGACGACCTGGCCACGCTCGAAGCCGCCCTCGGCGCGGCCCTGGGCGCACGCACGCGCGACCTGGTCGAGCAGCTGCAGGAACTGAAAAGCCTGCGCGGCAAGAACCAGGCCGTGCTGGCGCTGATGATGCGCCGCATCGAGGCCGAGCGAAAGGACTTCGACGCCGGCCTCATGCGCCTGCAGGAAGCGCGCACGCGCTTTGCTGCCCTCTCGACCCAGCTCTACACCTTGCTGGGCGTGGACGGCGTAGCGCGCCAGGCCGAAAGCGTGCGCCTGGCGCTGCAGGCGGCGCGCTTCGCCACCGGCATGCGTGCGCCGGTGCGCGCCTTCTTCGACGAAGCGCGCGCGGCGCTCGACGCCTCGGAAGCCAAGGTCGGCGAGATCGCCGCCACCACCGAAGCCATGGTGCGCAGCTTCGCGGCCGAACACGGCCTGACGCTGTCGCCGCCGCCTTCGCTCACCCTGGCGCGCTACCGCGAGGAGATCGACGCCATCGAGGCGCTCTACCTGAAGCAGTTCGGCACCGCGACCCTGCTCATGACCAGCCGCGCGACGCTGATGGAGCGCTTTTTCGATTCCATCGCTTCGCGCGTGCGGCGCGTGTTCCGCGCCGCGAATGCCGACGTCGAGGCCTGGCTGAAGGTGATCATGGCGCCGCTCGAAACCCAGATCCGCCAGCACAAGGAGCAACTGCGCCACCGCCTGGCCTCGATCCAGCGCATCCACGACGCCACCGACAGCCTGGAGCAGAAGATCGCGGCCTTCGAGGCGCGCCAGGGCGAGCTGGAACGCCAGCGCCGCCAGGTGCAGGACTTGGGCGCGGCCGTGTGCACGGCGCTCGACGAGCCGGCCATGCTGGAGGCGGCGTAATGCGTGTGAAGGAATTTTCCCAGTTCGATACGCTGGCCGACCCGACGTTCTCGGAAGCGGTCATCACCTGGCAGCGCGCGCACGGACGCCATACCCTGCCCTGGCAGAACACGCGCGACGCCTACCGCGTGTGGCTGTCGGAGATCATGCTGCAGCAGACGCAAGTGGCCGCGGTGCTGGGCTATTACGCGCGTTTCCTGGAGCGTTTTCCGACCGTGCAGGACCTGGCCGCGGCGCCGGTCGAGGACGTGATGACTTACTGGAGCGGCCTCGGTTACTACACGCGCGCGCGCAACCTGCATGCCTGCGCGCGGCGTGTGGTGGCTGAATATGGCGGCGTGTTTCCGAGCGATCCCTTGCTGCTGGCGGACTTGCCGGGGATCGGGCGTTCCACCGCTGCCGCGATTACGGCGTTCTCGAACGGCACGCGTGCGGCGATCATGGACGGGAACGTGAAGCGGGTGTTTGCGCGCGTGTTCGGGGTCGAGCAGTATCCGGGCGAGAAGCGGGTCGAGGAAGCCTTGTGGCGGCGGGCGGATGCGCTGCTGCCGCTTGATGGGATCGAGGCCTACACGCAGGGGTTGATGGATTTGGGGGCGACGCTGTGCACGCGCTCGCGGCCTGATTGTGGGCGTTGCCCGCTGCAGGCGCGCTGCGTGGCGTATGCGACCGGGCGCACGGCGGAGCTGCCGGTGCGCAAACCGAAAAAGACATCTCCAGAGAAACGGGCGGATCTGCTGGTGGTGGTGTTCGATGGCGAGGTGCTGCTCGAACAGCGGCCGGGGAGCGGGATTTGGGGTGGTTTGCTGTCGCTGCCCGAGGTCGAGGGGCATGTGGCGTTGGGGGATGCGATGCCGGCTTCGTTTGCGCCTTCATCGTCTGTGATGGCGGGTGCGCTGGCGCGGTTTGGCGAGCTCGACGAGGTGCAGGCGCTGCTGCCGCTGGTGCATGTGTTCACGCACTACAAGCTGCATATTTTCCCGCACAAGGTGACGCCGGTTGCGCGGCCTGTGGCGCCGGCGGGGTTTGTGTGGTGGAAGCTGGCGGCGGTCGAGGAGGCGGCGTTGCCGGCGCCGGTGAAGAAGCTGTTGCTGGAGTTGGGACGGCCCAGCCTGTTCTGATTCGTAGAGCGTGTGAAGAAATCGTCAGGGCAAGGCGCCGAGTCGAAGGCAGTACGAGCGTACGGCGAGACGAGGCAACGCAGCCATGGCGGTTTCTTCACACGTTCGTAGGGTGGGTACTCGTACCCACCTTCTGCGTGTGCCTGCCGCGTACGTGTTTTACCGTGGTCATGGTGGGTACGAGTACCCACCCTACAGCGTATCGAGCGAAAAGATCCGCCGGTGCTCTCGGATCGCATACCGGTCCGTCATGCCCGCAATGTAATCCGCAATCTTGCGCGCCTGCTTGTGAACATCGCCCGCGGCCACCTGGTAATCCGGCGGCAGCAGCACCGGGTCCGTCATGAAGGCATCGAACAGCTCGCGCACGATGCGGCTCGCCTTCACACGCATGCGGTTCACCTGGAAGTGCCGGTACAAATTCGCGTACAGGAAGCGCTTCAGGGCCGTGGTCTCGGCACGCATGGCGTCCGAGAAGCGGATCAGCGGCGGCGCCTTGCGCACGTCCTCGATGTCGCGCGGCGCCGCCTCGATCAAACGCGCCGCCGAAGTCTCGACCAGGTCGGCCGTCATCGCCGTGATCATCAGGCGGATCGTCTCGTACAGCGCGCGCCGCCCCGGCAGGCCCGGGTACTGCGCCTCCACCGCGTGGCGGTGGCGCGCGAACAGGTCCACTTCTTCCATCTGCGCCATCGTCAGCAGCCCGGAACGCAGGCCGTCGTCGATGTCGTGGTTGTTGTAGGCGATTTCGTCGGCCAGGTTGGTCAGTTGCGCTTCGAGGCTGGGCTGGGTCTTGTCGATGAAGCGCTGGCCGAGTTCGCCCAGCTGGCGCGCATTGTTCAGCGAGCAGTGCTTCAGGATGCCTTCGCGCGTTTCAAACGTCAGGTTCAGGCCGTCGAAGGCGCCGTAGTGCTCCTCGAGGTGGTCGACCACGCGCAGGCTCTGCAAATTGTGCTCGAAGCCGCCGTAATCCTTCATGCAGTCGTTCAGCACATCCTGGCCCACGTGGCCGAAGGGCGTGTGGCCGAGGTCGTGCGCCAGGGCCGTGGCTTCGACCAGGTCTTCGTTCAGGCGCAGGCTGCGCGCCAGCGTGCGGCCGATCTGCGCCACCTCGATCGAGTGCGTCAGGCGCGTGCGGAACAGGTCGCCCTCGTGGTTCAGGAAGACCTGGGTCTTGTACTCCAGGCGCCGGAACGCGGTGGAGTGGATGATGCGGTCGCGGTCGCGCTGGAACTCGCTGCGTGAACCGGGCGCCGGTTCGTCGAACTTGCGTCCGCGTGACTGCGAGGAGTGCGCGGCGTAAGGGGCCAGGTTGCAGTCGAAGTCGATCATGCGCGCCTCCTTATCGCTGCTCGTCTTGCAAGATGCCGGCCGCCAGCGTGGCCTGCAGCAGGTCCTTCGGCACGCTCGCGATGCTCGGGCTGCCCAGGGGCTTGAGCAGGATGAACTTGATCGCCCCGCCCTCGTTCTTCTTGTCGACTTCCATCAGCTCGATCCAGCGCGCTTGCCCCAGGTCCGGCGCCACGACCGGCAGGCCGGCCGCCGCCACCAGTGCGCGCAGGCGCGCGCAGCTGGCGTCGTCGATCAAGCCCAGGCGGCGCGACAAATCGGCCGCCATCACCATGCCGCAGCCGACCGCTTCGCCGTGCAGCCATGCGCCGTAGCCGAGGCCGGCCTCGATTGCATGGCCGAAGGTGTGGCCGAAGTTCAGCACCGCGCGCAGGCCGCCTTCGCGTTCGTCCTTGCGCACCACGTCGGCCTTGATTTCGCAGGAGCGCGCGATGGCATAGGCCAGCGCGTCCGGCTCGCGCGCCACCAGGCGTGCGATGTTCGCTTCGATCCAGTCGAAGAATTCGCCGTCCAGGATGGCGCCGTGCTTGATCACTTCGGCCAGGCCGGCCGACAGCTCGCGCGGCGGCAGCGTGTCCAGCGTGGCGGTGTCGGCCAGCACGGCGCGCGGCTGGTAGAAGGCGCCGATCATGTTCTTGCCGAGCGGGTGGTTGATGCCGGTCTTGCCGCCCACCGAGGAATCGACCTGGGCCAGCAGCGTGGTCGGAATCTGGACGAAGGGCACGCCGCGCATGTAGCTGGCCGCCGCGAAGCCGGTCAGGTCGCCGATCACGCCGCCGCCCAGCGCCACCAGGGTGGTCTTGCGGTCGCACTTGTTGGCCAGCAGGGCGTCGAAGATGGCCATCAGCGAGCCCCACCCCTTGTGCTCCTCGCCGTCGGGCAGGACGATCTCGACGACCTCCTTGCCGGCCGCGCGCAGCGGCGCCGCCACCCCCTCGAGGTACAGCGGGGCCACGGTGGTGTTGGTGACGATGGCCGCCTTGTTACCGCCGACGTGGCGCACCAGCGCCGCCGGATCGGCCAGCAGGCCGGGGCCGATCGAGATGGGATAGCTGCGTTCGCCGAGGTCGACGTTCAGTACGAGTTGTGATGCGAGTTGTGCTGCGTTGTGTTCCGGGTGAGTCATCGATGCCGCCTTCGCGCGCCGGGCGCGCCCGGCTTCGAGCGCGTCCAGCTGTTCTAGGATAGTCTGGACCATCGATTGTACGTTAGGACGGCCGGTATCGATGACGAGGTGCGCGATCTCGCGGTACAGCGGCTCGCGCTGGGCCAGCAATTGCTCGAGCTTGCGGCGCGGGTCGGCCGTTTGCAGCAGCGGACGGTTCTTGTCGTGCGCGGTGCGCTGCAGGATGCTGCCGATGCTGGCGCGCAGGTAGACCACGGTGCCGCGCTCGGCCAGCAGCGCGCGGCTGGCGGGGTCGAGGATGGCGCCGCCGCCGGTGGCCAGCACGATGCCGTCCTGGGCGGTGAGCTCGCGGATCATCTCGGCCTCGCGCCGGCGGAAGCTGGGTTCGCCCTCGATCTCGAAGATCCACGGGATCGAGGCGCCGGTGCGCGCCTCGATCGCATGGTCGGAATCGACGAAGCGCTTGCCCAGCCGGCGCGCAAGCAGCCGGCCGATGGTGGTCTTGCCGGACCCCATCAGGCCGACCAGGAAGATGTTGTTACTGTACGCCTCGGGCACGATAGTGGGCTCGCCTAAAAAGACAAACGGCCAGTTCAAGCCTGGCCGTTTGTTGTTACGGTCACCCGCTGCGGTTACCCGCTTATGGGCAGCTGAACGTCAGTTTAAACGGAATCGTGGTGACAACGTTACCTGGCGACGTCACGGTGACGTTGAAGGTGGCCGTTACCGGGGCCGTGCAGCTCGCCGCGTTCGGGTTCGAGATCGAGAACGTATGACGCGAACCCTGGGCGCCGGACACGTTTGCGCCGGTGATGTCGTCGGCGCTGGCGCTGTGCGGGAAGATGTTCGGCACGGTTGCCGGCACCACCGGGGCGGCCGCCGCGTTCACGGCGTTGGCCACCTGGACCTGGGTGCCGAACGGCAGCGGGTTCAGGTTGACGTCGTTCAGCTGCAGCACGAAGACCTTCGAATCGACCGCGCGCACGGTGCCCAGGTCGGTCACGTTGGCGCCCAGCGGCGTCGTGCCGTTGTCCAGGAAGACCTTGGCCGCGCTCGATCCGCCGAAGAACAGGCCGATCCTGCTGAAGATCGTGTTGGTGCCGTCGGTGCTGCTGGCGCAGATCGTGGCCAGGCCGGCGCGCGTGCTGTCGTTGCTGACGCCGGCGCCGCTGCCGGTGTTGCACGGCGTGGCAGGCTGGTTCGGCAGCGCGACGCGCGGGTTCTGGGTGCGGAAGTCGACCGAGCAGCCGCCGTTGACGGTGTTGCAGCCGCCCTTGTCCGAGGAACCGATCGAGCCCAGGTTGGTCTGGAACACGATCGGGGTGCCGTCCGGAACCGGGTTGCCGGAGGCGTCGGCGATCAGCACCTGCACGCGGGTGGCCGGCACCGTCGGGCTGCTGTCCTTGGTCCAGCCTTCGAGGTTGTAGTTCTCGGCGCTGAGCGAGAAGGCGCGCTGCACCGGCAGGCCGGTGGTCACGACGATCGAGTCCGACGTGGTCGAGATGTCCGGCAGCGACGCGGTGGCCGTGTTCGGCAGCGTCGCGAACACGCGGAAGGTGGTCGCGACCGGACCCGAATTGACGGTCGTGATCACTTCGCCGTTCTCGTCGGTGGTGTCGGCCAGCTTGTTCAGGTGGACCGCCGAAGGGTCCGACACGCGGAAGTTCACTGCGCGCCGCGCCAGCGGGTTGCCGAAGGTGTCGAAGACGCGGAATTTCAGGGTCGCCGTCTCGGTGCGGTTGATGCCGCCCTGGCCCTGGATCACGATCGACTTGTCGACCGGCTCGGCCGAGACGAACTGCACCGACGACGGGGCTGGCGGCGCGATCTTCAGCGGCACGGTGACCGGCGTCGACACGCCGTCGGCGGTGACGGTGATGATGTCGTCGTTGGCGCAGCCCTTGTCGCGGTAGACCGTCTTGGCGATGCCGCTGTTGGTGGCCACGGTGGCGGCCAGCGTGGCCTTGCCCGCCGTCAGGCAGGCCGAGGTGAAGTTGACGTTCACCGACTGGCTGGTGTAACGCGCGCCGCCGGCCAGCACCTCGGCCGTGATGTCGGTCGAATCGTAGGCCTGGATCTGGGCCGCGCCGGTGCTCACCGTGCCAAAGCTGAGCGTGGTGGCGCCGACCTGGAAGTTGCGCTCGCCGATCACCGTGGTCCCGTTCACCGCCACCGTGGCGGTCAGCTTGCCGGCGCCGGCAGCGGCCAGGCTGGCCGCGCGCAGGGTGATGCGGGCCACGCCCTGGTCATCGGTCAGGGCGGTAGCGGCCGATGGCGAGAACACCGCCAGGCTGGCGTCGGTGGCGAAGGTCACCATCGCTTCCTTGATCGGGTTGCCGCTGGCATCCTTGGCGGTGGCCTGAACGGTCAGCGGGGTAGCGCCGCTGAGCGAATTGCTGGCCTGGCCGCCGGCGCTGACCAGGGCCAGCGACACCGTCGGCGCCGCCGGCACGGTGGGCGTGGTCGGCGCGGTGCCGCCGCTGGCGCCGCCCGGTGCGGCCACCGAGCCGGGATTGCCGCCGCCGCCGCCGCAGGCGCTCAGGGCCGCCGCTGCGATCAGGGTCAGGGCCGCCAGGCGCAGGGGCGAGGCGGAGGAAGAAGTTTTGAAGGAGTGCTGCATCGTCGTTCCAGTTTTTCTCGATTGTTGGTTGTTGGTCACTCATGCAGCCGGCATACGGCCCGGCCCTTGAAACAGCGCAGCGACGCGTTTTGAGGGCGTCGCTGCACGAAAATCAAACAGTCTCAGACATGCACAGGCCTGCTCAGCGCGTCACCGCCGCGCGCTCGGCCACGATCTTCGGCGTGATGAAGACCAGCAATTCGGTCTTCGTGCTCTCGCGGCCGCGGGTCTTGAACAGGTAGCCCAGCACCGGCACGTCGCCCAGCAGCGGCACCTTGCTCTCGTTGCTGCGCTCGGTCTGCTGGTAGATCCCGCCCAGCACCACCGTGCCGCCGTTCTCGACCATCACCTTGGTCTTCACGTGCTGGGTGTTGATGGCGAAGCCGGCGCGGGTTTCCTCGCCCTTCGAATCCTTGCTCACATCCACTTCCAGCACGACGTTGCCGTCCGGGGTGATCTGCGGGATCACTTCCAGGCGCAGGTTGGCCTTCTTGAATTCGATCGAGGTCGCGCCGCTGCTCGACGCCACCTGGTACGGCAGCTCGATGCCCTGCTCGATCACGGCCACCATCTTGTCTTCGGTGACCACGCGCGGGCTGGAGATGATCTTGCCCTTGCCGTCGGCTTCCAGCGCCGACAGTTCCAGGTTCAGGAAGCGGTTGTCGGACGAGGAGAACAGGCTGAAGGCCAGGCTCGGCGCATTGATGCCGCCGATCGCCGCCGCCGGCAGGTTCACCAGGGTCGAGTTGTCGAAGCTGCTGCCGCTGGACTGGCCGGTGACCACGCCGGCGCCGGCCAGGGTGCCGCTCAGGGCCAGGCGGTTGCTGCCGCCCACGCCGTAGCCGGCATCGCCGCCGGCGGCGTTGCGCGCATCGTTGAAGCCGATCTTGGCGCCCAGGTTGCGCGAGAAGCCGTCGTTCGCTTCCACCAGGCGCGCTTCGATCAGCACCTGCTTCGAGGCGATGTCGGTCTTCTGGATCAGCATCCGGATGTCCTCGATCTTCGCCGCGATGTCGGTCACGAACAGCTGGTTGGTGCGCGGGTCGATGATGGCGCTGCCGCGCTTGGACAGCACGCGGTTGCGGTCGCTGCCGCCGGCGGCGCCGGTGCCGGCGTCGAGGCCGAACACGGTGCGGAAGGACTCGGCCTTCTGGTAGTTCAGCTGGAAGATCTCGGAGCGCAGCGGCTCGAGGTCGGAAATCTGCGCGCGCTGCTCGAGCTCGAGCTTTTCCTTGGTCAGCA
>Ga0265780_10005153_pt1 | contig 16629 bp, 18 predicted proteins | sample P1T30metagenome_FD_192432 | JGI IMG/M metagenome (GOLD analysis project Ga0265780, IMG submission 192432) | Plant litter microbial communities from East Loma Ridge, Irvine, California - P1 T30 | ecosystem: Environmental > Terrestrial > Plant litter > Unclassified | place: USA: California... | reverse complement strand
GCGTTACGTCCACGCACGCCCACGCGCAGGAAGATCGCCAGCAGTTCCGCATTCGACAATGCCACCGCGCCTTCGCGCGCCAGCCGTTCGCGCGGCCGGTCCTGTTCCGGCCAGTCGTTGATACCCATGTTGCTCCTTGTGCCTTATAGGATAGGGAAGGGCGGGAACCGCCATGACGGCGGGGCGCGCCGCCACGCATTATGGGCAGTGCAAGGGATGCGGTGCTGATCTGGCGCGCATGTGCGCCGGGTAGGCTGGCGTCAGGACTGGCGCGTGAACGACACCGGCCGGGTCGTCTTGTGGCGGATCACGACGGTGCCGGCCAACTTGTCGTGCCAGCCTTGCTTCTTCGGGTCGATGGCCACCCACAGCAGGCCCAGGCCGAGCGGAATCGTCGACACGTAATAGCCGAAGTAGCGGCCGATCGACTGGCCGGGCGTCGGTTTCAGCCCGGTTTTCGCATCGACCACCTGGGTCGAGAGCAGCATCTTGCCCGGCGTGGCGCCGCGTGCGATCCAGAAGGCGATTACGGCGATCGCCGGCAGTACATAGGAAATGAGAAAGTCGGCCGGTCCCTGGATCAGGCGGTCGCTCATCCAGTAGTCGCTGCCGTACACGGCCATCAGCAAGGGAATGGCGATGAACATCACCAGGATGGAATCGACCACGGCGGCGGCGACGCGAATCCAGAAGCCGGCGTATTCATATTGCGTTTCATCAAGCACCAGCTGGCTCCATGGAAAGCGGCCGGGTGGCCGTGCGGAGCAACGGTAGCATCATGATCGGCAAGACGCAATACGACGCATGGCGCCCTGCCGATTTCGCTGCGCCCTCAGCTGGCTGGTTCATTCAGCGGCTTGTCGAAACGGACTTGTTCCGACATGCCAGCCTTGCGCCGTACGACTACGGTATCGGCAAGTTTGTCGTGCCAGCTTTGCTTGCGGGCGTCGAACACAATCCAGAGGTAGCCAAGAAAACAGGGCAGCGTGGATAGGCCATAACCGAGATAACGGATGAGAAATTGTTTCGTGGTGGGCTTGCCGCCTGTTCTTGCGTCGACGATGACGGCAGCAATGGCCATCTTGCCGGGTGTCGCCGATTTCTTGATCCAGAATGTCATGATCAACGCCGGCGGAAGCGCATACAGGACCAGCACGCCGGCAAGGCCGGGGCTTGCTTCCGGATTGGCGATGTCGCCAATGTCGAAGAAAATCAACAGGATCACGAACAACAAAATGTAAATCAGTAAACTGTCCAGAAACAAGGCGCCAAAGCGCTGCCAAAATCCCGCATACACCAGATCCGATTCATTCGATGCCATGACGCTTCCTCCATAATAAAATTGCCTCTTAGAAATGGATTTGACGATAGCAGCGACAGCACCTTGGCATCCCTATTCGAGCGCATGAAAATTTGAATGTTTGTGCGTCATCATGTCGATGCGCAGGAGCGACACGCAGGATCAAAACGACGCCATGCACCGGTCTTGCTGCCGAAAAAAGCAGCGCCCGGCGGCGGGAAGGGCGGCAGTGCCTTACAATAGCGCCTTGTCCGTCATCGTGTCCGTCACTTCCAAGAACATGTCCAACGCTTCCCCGGCCGTCGTTACCGAATCGGCTTACCTGACCCTGCACTACCGTCTTTCCAGCGCCGATGGCACCGACATCGTCACCACCTTCGGCACCAACCCGGCGACCCTGATGCTGGGCCAGAACCAGCTGGCGCCCTTCCTCGAAGAACGCCTGCTCGGCATGGCGGAAGGCGAGCACAAGACCTTTACCCTCAGCGCCGCGGATGGGTTCGGCGAGCGCAACCCGGAACTGATCCAGTGGGTCTCGAAAGCCACGCTGGACGAAAACTCGGTGCCCGACGCCGACTACAAGGCGGGCGACCTGGTCGACTTCGCCGCGCCCGGCGGCGGCCGCTTTGCCGGCATGCTGCGCGAGATGCGAGACGACGCCGCGCTGTTCGACTTCAACCACCCGCTGGCTGGCCAGTCCCTGCAATTCGAAGTGAAACTGCTGTCGGTCCTGTAAAAGGAAAGTTATGGAAAACGAGATTCTGCTTGCCCAGCCGCGCGGCTTTTGCGCCGGCGTCGACCGTGCCATCGAGATCGTCGAACGCGCCCTGGCGCAATTCGGCGCGCCCATCTATGTGCGCCACGAAATCGTCCACAACGCCTATGTTGTGGCCGATTTGCGCAACAAGGGCGCGATCTTCATCGAGGAGCTCGATGACGTCCCGGCCGGCAACACCCTGGTGTTCTCGGCCCACGGCGTCTCGAAAGCCGTGCGCGCCGAAGCCGAGGTGCGCGGCCTGAAGATTTTCGATGCCACCTGCCCGCTGGTAACCAAGGTGCACGTCGAAGTGTCGAAAATGCGCAAGCAGGGCGCCGAGATCATCATGATCGGCCATGACGGCCACCCGGAAGTCGAGGGCACCATGGGCCAGGCGGAAGAGGGCATGCACCTGGTCGAGACCGTCGAGGACGTGGACAAGCTGCAGGTGGCCAATCCGGAGTCGCTGGCGTACGTGTCGCAAACCACGCTGTCGGTCGACGACACCCTGGAAATCATCGCCGCCCTGAAGCGCCGCTTCCCGAACATCATCGAGCCGAAGAAGGGCGACATCTGCTACGCCACCACCAACCGCCAGGAAGCGGTGAAGTTCATGGCGCCGCAGGTAGAAGTGGTGGTCGTGGTCGGCAGCCCGAACAGCTCGAACTCGAACCGCCTGCGTGAAGTGGCCGAGAAGATGGGCACGCCGGCCTACATGGTCGACGACGCCACCAAGATCGAGCCCTCCTGGATCGAAGGCAAGAAGCGCATCGGCGTCACGGCCGGCGCCTCGGCGCCCGAGGTACTGGTGCAGGCCGTCATCGACCGCCTGAAGGCGCTGGGCGCGGCCAGCGTGCGCGCGCTGGAAGGCGTGGAAGAGAACGTGACCTTCCCGCTGCCGAAGGGCCTGGACGGCGTGCGCGCCGAGGTAGCATAAGCTTTCTTTCGATAACAAACGCAGCACGACAATTTTCCGTTGTTGGTTTTTCAAAAAGCTGGCTATGATGGCGACGCTCGGAATTTTTGTCGTGGCAACTGTTTGACCCTGCTGGCATAAAGATTGCAGCGTCTTTGCCGGTGAAACGACGTCAAGCCATGGAGCGGCACTTCGGGATTCCGAAGTGCCGTTTTTGTTATCAGAAGAAAGAGACAGCGAAACGATGGAGACTTTTGTCCAGCAGATACTCAACGGACTGGTGCTAGGCAGCATGTACGCACTGGTCGCGCTCGGGTACACGATGGTCTACGGGGTGTTGAACCTGATTAACTTCGCCCACGGCGACGTGCTGATGATCGGCGCCATGGTCGGCCTGTCGATCCTGCATGCCCTGGAAAGTTATTTCCCCGGCTTGCCCGGCTACCTGCAGCTGGCCATCGCCATCCTCGGCGCGATTCCGGTGGCGATACTGGTGAACGTATTGATCGAGCGCGTGGCTTACCGCCGCCTGCGCAATGCACCGCGCCTGGCGCCGCTGATCACCGCCATCGGCGTCTCGATCCTGCTGCAGACCTTCGTGATGGCCATGCCGTTCTGGGGCCGCAACCCGCTGCCTTTCCCGCAAGTGCTGTCGTCGGAACCGATCATGATCGGCGGCGCCATGATTTCGCAAACCCAGGTGCTGCTGCTGGCGCTGGCGGCCATTGCCATGTTTGCACTCGTGTTGCTGGTCGAACGCACCAAGATGGGGCGTGCGATGCGCGCCGTGGCGGAAAATCCGCGCGTGGCCGGGCTGATGGGCGTGGACTCGAACCGCGTGATCGTCGCCACCTTCGCCATCGGCGCCGCACTGGCCGCCGTGGCCGGCGTGATGTGGGGCGCGAACTACGCCACGATTTCCTTCACCATGGGCGTGCTGCCGGGTCTGAAGGCCTTCTGCGCCGCCGTACTGGGCGGCATCGGCAACATCTACGGCGCCATGATCGGCGGCCTGCTGCTCGGCATCATCGAAGCGCTGGGCGCCGGCTACATCGGCGACCTGACTGGCGGCTTGCTGGGCAGCCATTACCAGGACATCTTCGCCTTCGTGGTGCTGATCCTGGTGCTCACCGTGCGCCCGTCCGGGATCATGGGCGAGCGCGTTGCCGACCGCGCATAAGGAGCCGACCATGTCCCCCATCACGTTCGACCTCCAGCACCAGCCGCACAAGGCGCGCATCAACATGGCCCTGCTGCTGGCCCTGATGATCGCCTTCCCCTTCTTTGCCTCGCAGTACGGCAATTCCTGGGTCCGCATCATCGACCTGGCGCTGCTCTACATCATGCTGGCCCTGGGCCTGAACATCGTGGTCGGCTTTGCCGGCCTGCTCGACCTCGGCTACATCGCCTTCTTTGCCGTCGGCGCCTATCTCACCGGGCTGTTCGCCTCGCCGCAGTTCGCGGCCCTGCTCGAATCGCTGGTCTATAACTACCCGGTGCTGGGCGAATGGCTGGTGACACTGTTCGGCGAAGAGATCCGGCAGAACGGCATCCACTTGTCGGTGTGGGCCATCGTGCCGCTGGCGGCCCTGGTGGCGGCCTTCTTTGGCGCACTGCTCGGCGCGCCGACGCTGAAATTGCGCGGCGACTATCTCGCCATCGTGACGCTCGGCTTCGGCGAGATCATCCGTATCTTCATGAACAACCTGATCGACCCGATCAATTTCACCAACGGCCCGCAGGGCATCAACATGGTGGACCCGATCCGCATCTTCGGCGTCTCGCTGGCGGGGGAGGCGGGATCGCAATCGACGGTATTCGTCGGCGGCTACGGCATGCCTTCGGTGAACGCCTACTATTTCCTGTTCCTCGGCTTGTGCATCGCCACCATCTTCATCACCAGCCGCCTGCAGCATTCGCGCCTGGGGCGGGCCTGGGTGGCGATCCGCGAAGACGAAATCGCGGCCAAGGCGATGGGCATCAATACCCGCAACGTGAAACTGCTGGCGTTCTCGATGGGCGCCTCGTTCGGCGGGGTGGCCGGCGCCATGTTCGCCGCCTTCCAGGGCTTTGTTTCGCCGGAATCGTTCTCGCTGACCGAGTCGATCGCGGTGCTGGCGATGGTGGTGCTGGGCGGTATCGGCCACATCCCGGGCGTGGTGCTGGGCGGCGTGCTGCTGGCGGCCTTGCCGGAAATCCTGCGCCACGTGGTGGAACCGGCGCAGATTGCCCTGTTCGGCGAAAAGCTGGTCGAGGCCGAGGTGCTGCGCCAGGCGCTGTACGGCCTGGCCCTGGTGCTGATCATGCTGGTCCGGCCGGCCGGCCTGTGGCCCTCGCCGAACAAGGAAGAACGCCCGAACGCGGCCCTGGCGCGCGACGAAGAAGAGGAGGCCAAGGCATGAGCGAGATCCTGCTGAATATCTCCGGCGTGAACAAACGCTTCGGCGGCCTGCAGGCGCTCACCGACGTGGCGATCCGCATCGAACGCGGCCAGATCGTCGGCCTGATCGGCCCGAACGGCGCCGGCAAGACCACCTTCTTCAACGTCATCACCGGGCTGTACCAGCCGGACAGCGGCACGTTCGAGCTGGGCGGCAAGGCCTACTCGCCGTCGGCGCCGCATGCGGTGGCCAGGGCGGGGATTGCGCGCACTTTCCAGAACATCCGCCTGTTTGGCGAGATGAGCGCGCTGGAAAACGTGATGGTGGGCCGCCACGTGCGGACAAAACAGGGCGTGTTCGGCGCCATCTTCCGCCACAAGGCGGCGCGCGCCGAAGAATCCGCGATCCGGGCCCGGGCCCAGGAACTGCTCGATTTCGTCGGCATCGGCCGCTTTGCGCATCGCACGGCGAAGTTCCTGTCGTACGGCGACCAGCGCCGCCTGGAGATCGCACGCGCCCTGGCCACCGATCCGCAATTGCTGGCGCTGGACGAACCGGCGGCCGGCATGAACGCCACCGAAAAGCTGGCCCTGCGCGAGCTGCTGGTGAAGATCAAGAACGAAGGCAAGACCGTGCTCCTGATCGAGCACGACGTGAAACTGATGATGGGCCTGTGCGACCGCATTACCGTGCTCGAGTACGGCAAGCGCATCGCCGAAGGGCTGCCGTCCGAGATCCAGAAGGATCCGGCGGTGATCGCGGCCTACCTGGGAGGGGCGCACTGATGAGCGGCAGCATCCTGAAAATCGAGGGCCTGCAAGTGGCCTATGGCGGCATCAAGGCGGTCAAGGGCGTCGACCTGGAAGTAGGCAAGGGCGAACTGGTGACGCTGATCGGCGCGAACGGCGCCGGCAAGACCACGACCCTCAAAGCCATCACCGGCACGCTGCCGACGGCCAAGGTCGACGGGCGGATTTCCTATCTCGGCGAACCATTGAGCGGCAGCCAGTCCTTCCGCCTGGTGCAGCGCAAGCTCGCCATGGTGCCGGAAGGGCGCGGCGTGTTTACGCGCATGACGATCCACGAGAACCTGCTGATGGGCGCGTATACGCGCAACGACAAGGCGGGGATCGAGGCGGATATCGAGAAGTGGTATGCGGTGTTTCCGCGCCTGAAGGAACGTTCGGCACAGCTGGCCGGGACCTTGTCGGGCGGCGAGCAGCAGATGCTGGCCATGGCGCGCGCGCTGATGTGCCACCCGACCCTGCTGCTGCTGGACGAGCCGTCGATGGGGCTGGCGCCGATCATGGTCGAGAAGATCTTCGAGGTGATCCGCGACGTGTCGCAGCAGGGGATCACGATGCTGCTGGTCGAGCAGAACGCCAAGCTGGCGCTGCAGGCGGCACACCGGGGGTATGTGATGGAGTCGGGCGCCATCACCATGACGGGGAATGCGCAGGACATGCTGCACGACCCGCGCGTGCAGGCGGCGTATTTGGGCGAATAATTCCGGCCCGCGGCTGATGGATATGGGTTGCGGGGGATAAATATGGCCTGCGGCTGATGATGGCCTGCGGCGTGGACCGTACGGTGGGCACGCTGTGCCCACGCGGAATGTGGCGTCGTGTTGGCTGTGTTCAAACCTGTCGGGCCGCGTGTCGCAAACGCGTCCCGGGGCATGCCGCGAACGCTGGTTTCCGGTCGCATGCGTTAACGCCGCGTTTCGACGCCAACGTGGGGCACGCATCCGCGTGGGCACAGTGTGCCCACCGTACGGGACACGCCAACAACACTGGCCACAGCGCGGTAGATCAACGGTAAACAAGAACGGGGCCGGTCGACACTGTCGAACCGGCCCCGCTTTTTACTGCTGCCTGATGCTTACGCTGCGGCAGCGGCTGCGGTGTTGGCAGCGGCGGCCGGCGCCTTGGCGGCCACGTTCGAGTACTGCGAGATGGCGGCGTTCATGTTGCTTTCGATCGCTTCCACGGCTTGCTTGGTGGTCTTGCTGAACTGCTCGTAGCCGGCGTTGGCGTTGCTGATCGCGGTCTTGACGGCGGCGACGAAGGTTTCCGAACCGGCAGGGGCGTTCTTGCTCACTTCGTCGACCAGGGCGATGACCTTGCGGTTGGCTTCGACGATCTGGCCTTCGGCGGCTTTCGAGAACTCGGCGCCGGTGCCGCTGGCGATCGAGGCCAGCTGGCGGCTGTAGGTCAGGGCTTTTTCGGCGCTCGGCTGGGCCTGGGCGGCGGACAGCTGGAAGAATTCCTGCGGGTCCTTGGCCGACAGCAGCTGGCGAGCGGTGCTCGAGCTGTCCGACAGGGTGGCGCGTGCCGTGTTGATGTTCAGTTCAACCAGCTTCTCCATGCTTTCGAAGGTTTTCGAAGTCAGCGACGACAGCAGGGCGAATTGCGATTCGAGGTTTGCTTTGGTGGCATTCGAGAACTGCTCTGGGATTGCAAACATGGGGTTCTCCAAACAAGACGTTATAGGATTGAATGCTGCTTAAGAATGCTGCTAGGAATGCTACGGGACCGGTGAAGCGGAAAGCTGGCCGGTGCATCTGAATGATTGTGCACCGCAACAGAGCGAAGTTTTCCTCACTTTGGCGTTCAGGTCAAGCGTTTTTGGTGCGACGCACCATCATGGTCGGGTTTGTTGTGTTCTTGCATCGAATGAAATACTTCTCAACAAGAAAAGGTGTGCCTCTGCCATTCCTTTCCATGCATGCTGCATTTTTGCCTTCATGCAAACCTGTGCGGGCACTCATGCTAGACTTGCCATTCATGCCATCCAGCCGTTTGCGGCGCTTCCCATGTCCGAGACTACCGCCACACCCGGCGCGCCGCGCCAAGCCCAGCGCTGGCTGGCGCCGTTGCCGCTGTTCTTCGTGGTCTTGTGGAGCACCGGTTTCATCGTTGCCAAATACGGCTTGCCGTTCGCGCCGCCGCTCACCTTCCTGATCCTGCGCTGCCTCGGCGTATTGCTGGTGCTGCTGCCCATCGTGCTGGTCTGGCGCGCGCCCTGGCCCAAGGGGCGCATCGCGCACGTGGCCGTGGCCGGGTTGCTGCTGCAGGCGGGCTACCTGGGCGGCGTCTGGAGCGCGATCAAGATCGGCATGCCGGCCGGGTTGTCGGCCCTGATCGTCGGCATGCAACCCATCCTCACCGCCGTAGCCGCGCCGCTGATCGGCGAACGGGTGCGTCCGCGCCAGTGGCTGGGCCTGGCGCTGGGCCTGGCCGGCGTGGCCCTGGTCGTGTATGCCAAGCTGGACATGGCCCATTTGTCGGCCCTGCCGATCGTCTATTGTGTGCTGGCCCTGCTGTCGATCACGGCCGGCACCATGTACCAGAAGCGGTTTTGTCCGCAGTTCGATCTGCGTACCGGCACCGTGATCCAGTTCGGCGCCACGGTGGCGGCCCTGCTGCCGCTGGCGTTGCTGTTCGAAGACTTCGACCTGGCCTTGTCGACGGTCAGCTGGACTCCCCAGTTCGTCAGCGCCTTGCTGTGGTCGGTATTCGCGCTGTCGATCGGCGCCATCTTCCTGCTATTTCGCCTGATCAGCCGCAGCGCCGCCACCGAAGTCACGAGCCTGCTCTATTTGACCCCGCCCACCACCGCCATCATGGCCTGGCTATTGTTCGGCGAGGCCCTCGGCCCGCTCGGGCTGGCGGGCATGGCGGTGGCGGTGGCCGGCGTCGCATTCGTCGTCAAGAAGGAGAAACCATGATGTCCCAGCCCCAGCAAGCAGAAGTAAAAAAAGCGGCGCAGGAAGCCGTCGATGCCGCCATCACCTCGCGCCGTTCGATCCGCGCCTTCCTCGACAAGCCGGTCGCGCGCGAGGACCTGGAACGAATCCTGGAAGTGGCGGCGCGCGCGCCCTCGGGCACGAATACCCAGCCCTGGAAGGTGTACGTGCTGACCGGCCAGGCGCGCGAGGACTTGTCCAACGCTATCCTGGCCGTGCACACGGACCCTGAACGATCGCGCCAGCACACCGAGGAATACGCCTATTACCCGCGCGAGTGGGTTTCTCCGTTTATCGACCGCCGGCGCAAGGTCGGCTGGGACCTGTACAGCCTGCTCGGCCTGACGCGCGAGAACAAGGCCGGCATGGCGGCCCAGCATGCGCGCAACTTTGCTTTCTTCGACGCCCCGGTCGGCCTGATCTTCACCATCGACCGCGTCATGGAGCAGGGCTCCTGGCTCGACTACGGCATGTTCTTGCAGAACATCATGGTGGCGGCGCGCGGGCGCGGACTCGACACCTGCCCGCAAGCCGCGTTCACCCAGTACCACCGCATCATTGCTGAACAATTGCAATTGCCCGCCAACGAAACCGTGGTCTGCGGCATGGCGCTGGGCTGGGCCGACCCTGGCAAGATTGAAAACTCGCTGGTCACCGAACGCGAGCCACTGGCCAGCTTCGTGCGTTTCCTGGAATGACACATTTCGTGTAAATACTTGAATCAAAAGGCGCTTTTGTCACGTGTGCGTGCGCCGTTTTGCGTTGAAGTGCGGCAAAATGGTCACGAAAACGTGAATCCTGCTTGTGCCGCGGGCTGGGCAGGCTACACTTGAGTCGCACCTCAGCAATACGCAATGTATTGCCGGGGGCAGTCCGGTCAGCAGTTGGAAAGGTAAAGTAGAAATGATCAAGCTTGCATTGGCGATGCTCGTATCGCTGTTCCTGATGGTGGAGCCGGTCTCCGCGGCGGGAGCGGGCGCAGGGGCGCAGGCCGGTTCGCAAGCCGGGTCGAAAGCCAAGCAGGCCAAGCAGAAGCGCCAGGCCGCCAAGAAACCGGCCAAGAAAAAGGCAGTGGCCAAGTCCCAGCGCGCGCGCAAGGATGTGGCGGTGGCCGAGAACAAGCGCGGGCGCCTGGTGCGCCGCGTCGAGGTGGTCAACGGCAAGCGCCGTGTGACCTACCAGGGCGTACGCAAGGCGGCCCCGGCCGTGGCTGCGCTGCGCACCGCCGGCGATATCGCCGGCCTGCACAAGACCGACGATCCGCTGTCGCTGCGCTCGAACGTGGCCTTCGTGCTCGACCAGAACAGTTCCGAGGTGCTGTTCGAAAAGAACGCCAACGTGGCGCTGCCGATCGCCTCGATCACCAAGCTGATGACTGGCCTGGTCGTGGTGGAAGCCGGCCAGAGCCTGGACGAAACGCTCACCATCACCAACGCCGATGTCGACCGCCTGAAGTACAGCAGCTCGCGCCTGCCGGTCGGTGCGCGCATGACCCGTAACAACCTGCTGCATATCGCCCTGATGAGTTCCGAGAACCGCGCCGCCGCCGCGCTGGGCCGCAACTATCCGGGCGGCACCCAGGCCTTTGTCGCCGCGATGAATGCCAAGGCGAAAGAGCTGGGCATGAACGATACGCGCTACGTCGACTCCAGCGGCCTGTCGAGCCAGAATGTGTCGAGCGCGCGCGACCTGGCCAAGCTGGTGGCGTTTGCCCACCAGAAGCCGCTGCTGCGCCAGTATTCGACCGACCCGAACTGGGTGGTGGAAGCGAGCGGCCGGCCGATGCGCTACTCGAATACGAATTACCTGGTGGCGCTGCCGGACTGGAACATCGGCCTGCAAAAGACCGGCTTCATCAACGAAGCGGGGCGCTGCCTGGTGATGCAGGCCATGATCCAGGGCCGCAACGTGATCATGGTATTCCTGGATTCGAAGGGCAAGATGTCGCGTACCGCCGACGCCGGCCGCATGCGCCGCTGGCTGGAAGCGCTGACGCCGGACAGCATCGTGCCGCCCGTGCATGCCGCCGCGCCGGCGGTCGGCAATCCGACCTCGTTCTCGACGGTATCGGCAGCGACGGTTCTTCAAAAGCGCTGAGCCAACAGCGCTTCAAGAACGCTCAGGCTGCTGAAGCGGGACGAAATCCCAGGGTAGCCGAAATCTGCCCGGCAGTCTGCACCAGGTCGTCGAGCCAGTCTTCCTGCAGGCGGTCGGCCGGGGCCGAAATCGACAAACCCGCCACCAGCTTGCCGCCGTCGTCGTAGATGCCGGCGGCCATGCAGCGCACCCCCAGTTCCAGCTCCTCATTGTCGCGCGCATAGCCGCGCGCGCGCACCAGGCCCAGTTCGCGCTCGAGCTTGCTGAGATCCGTGATCGAATTCTTGTTGTGCCCGGCCAGCCCGGTGCGGGTGGCATAGGCGCGGATCGCTTTCGCCTCGTCCACCGACAGGAAAAGTTTCCCGGTGGAGGTCAGGTGCAACGGACCGCGTCCGCCGATGGCGCGCACCACCTGCATGCCCGAGCGCTCCGAGAACGCGCGGTCGATGTAGACGATCTCGTCGCCCTGGCGTACCGACAAATTCACGGTCTGCTGGGTCTTCTTGTGCAGGGCGCGCATGAAATCGAGTGCTGCTTCGCGCACCGAGAGCCGGCTCTTCACCACATTGCCCAGTTCCAGCAGGCGCATGCCAAGGCGGTAGGTGCCGGGCTCGACACGGTCGACGAAGCGCGTGACCACCATGTCGTTCAGGATGCGGTGCGCGGTCGACGGGTGCAGGCCCGAAACCCGGGACAATTCCTTCAAACTGACGGGGTCCGGATAGGTCGCCAAGGCGTCGAGCAGCGCGACCATGCGTTCAATCACCTGGATCGAAGTCTTGGCCGGTTCAAGGGTGTCGATTTTCATGATGTGGTTGGTGCAGTGCAGTATCGTTTTACTTTATACCATAATGCGAAAAACGGCGACCGATTCGCTAGTGTCCGGCGTCTAATGCATAATGACAGTTCTGCATGTCATGATGGAAATAAAATGGAAGAGCCAGTCAGCGAGTTCAAGAGCAAGAGCGGGTTCCGGCGCATCATCAATGCCTCCAATTATTCGATCCAGGGCCTGGCCACGGCCTGGCGCAGCGAGCACGCCTTCCGCCAGGAATTGCTGGTGTTCGTGCTGGGCGTGGTCTTCGCCTTCGTGCTGCCGGTGTCGGGCTTCCAGAAGCTGGTGCTGATCGGCGTGCTGCTGCAGGTGCTGATCGTCGAACTCATCAACTCGGCCTTCGAGGCGGTGGTCGACCGCATTTCCCTCGAGCGCCATCCCCTGTCGAAGAACGCCAAGGACTTCGGCAGCGCGGCCGTCGGCCTGACGGTTGTCTTGGCGGCGATCACCTGGGCGACGATTCTTTATAACCGGTTTGGGTGATAACTCGACAAGCTTATATAAAATGCTCCACAATAGGCACGATGTCTTTCGGCGGCGTCATGGTGGCGCCGTCTCAACACTGTCCTGACACGGAGATGAACATGAGCTTACGCCTCGGCGACACCGCACCTGACTTTGAGCAAGATTCCAGCATCGGCCGCATCCGCTTCCACGAATGGGCAGGCGACTCCTGGGTGGTGCTGTTCTCGCACCCTGCCGACTTCACCCCGGTCTGCACCACCGAACTCGGCCTGACCGCCAAGCTGAAGCCGGAATTCGACAAACGCAACGTGAAGGCGATCGCGCTGTCAGTGGACGCCGCCGAACAGCACAAGAGCTGGATCAAGGACATCGAGGAAACCCAGCAGACCGTGGTCGGCTTCCCGATCGTTGCCGATGCCGACAAGTCGGTCTCCACGCTGTACGACATGATCCACCCGGAACAATCGGCCACCGCCACCGTGCGCTCGCTGTTCGTCATCGATCCGAAGAAAAAAGTGCGCCTGACCATCACCTACCCGATGAGCACCGGCCGTAATTTCGACGAAGTCCTGCGCGTGATCGACGCCCTGCAGCTGACCGACGGCTACACCGTGGCCACGCCGGGCAACTGGAAAGATGGCGATGACGTGATCATTCCGCTGACGGTGCAGGATCCGGCCGTGCTGGCTGAAAAATATCCGAAGGGCTTTACGTCGCCGAAGCCGTATCTGCGCCTGACGCCGCAGCCGAACAAGTAAGTTCGCCGGCATCCTCGGCCGTTGAACGGTCGAAACCCGTAGGGTGGGCACTCGTGCCCACGCGGTACCACGGCAATATGTCGAAACCCATCCCGGTAGGGTCGCGTACGTTAGCGTCCCGGTTGCGCCGCATGGTATCAAACGATGAGACCGCGTGGGCTCAAGAGCCCACCCTACAAAATCCCCACCCCAAACTCAGCCTCCGCATAAGCAAATAAGGAAGCTGTCGTTTGTCCCACGGCTGACCCGGCTTACTCTTGGGTTCACCTCAGGGACCATGCATGTTAATTACCTATATCACCGCCGGCTTCGCGGTTGGCCTGCTGGTGGGCATGACGGGCGTTGGCGGCGGTTCGCTGATGACGCCGCTGCTCACGCTGCTGTTCGGCGTCTCGCCCACCGTTGCCGTGGGCACCGACCTGGCCTTCGCCTCGATCACGAAGGGCGCCGGCACCATTACCCACCGCTTCAACAACACCGTCGACTGGACCATCGTGCGCCGCCTGTGCCTGGGGGCCTTGCCGGCGGCCCTGGTGTCGACGCTGGCGCTGCGCCACTTCGGCGCCCTCGACGCCCATATCGGCCAGGTGATCCGCTACTCGATTGCCGGCTCGGTGATGCTGACGGTGGTCGCATTGCTGTTCCGGCGCCGCATGATCGCCTGGATGACGGCGCACCCCGAACGCCAGCTGCAGGGCAAGGCGCTGACGACCGCGACCGTGGTCTCCGGCGCCATCCTCGGCGTGCTGGTGACGGTGTCCTCGATCGGCGCCGGCGCCATCGGCGCGACCCTGCTGGTGCTGCTGTACCCGAAGCTGACCCCGGCCGAGGTGGCCGGCACCGACATCGCCTACGCCGTGCCGCTGACGGCGATTGCCGCGCTTGGGCACTGGTGGCTGGGTTCGATCGACTGGATGCTGTTGCTGACCCTGCTGATCGGCTCGCTGCCGGGCATCACCCTGGGTTCGATGCTGGCGCGCAAGGTGCCGGAACGCTTCCTGCGCGCGCTGCTGGCGGTCACGCTGACCGGTGTCGCCGCCAAGCTGGTCTACTGAGTCAACGCTGAGATATCAGAACTGGAAATAAATGAAGCCGCCCTGGCCGCGCGTCATGGCGGCCACCATGTACAGGGTAGCGAACAGGCCGATGCCGAACAGCCGGGCCGGGGTGTGCCCATTCAGGTGTGCCCAATCGTTGGCGCCTGGTTAATAGCGTATTCATCTATGCAAATGACGTTTCTTTCGTTTGTTTTATGAGTAGCAAGTGAGAATATGGACGCCTATTAGAAGAAAATGTAATAAGGCATCCATGACTTTCTTGCAGACACGCGCACCCGGCCGGGTCATTCCCGGCTTCGGGCTCTCGCTCGGGTTCACGATCTTTTATCTCGCATTGATCGTGCTGATCCCGCTGTCCGCCGTGTTCCTGAACACCTTCACCATGAGCTGGGAAGCGTTCTGGCGCGCCGTCACCTCCGAACGCGTGATCGCATCCTACAAACTCAGCTTCGGCGCCTCGCTGATCGCAGCCAGCTTCAATGTGGTGTTCGGCGGCATCGTGGCCTGGGTGCTGGTGCGCTACCGCTTCCCGGGCAAGCGCTTTGTCGACGCCCTGGTCGATCTGCCGTTCGCGCTGCCGACCGCCGTGGCCGGCATCACCTTGACCTCGCTGTACTCGGCCAACGGCTGGATCGGCCAATACCTCGATAAAGTCGGCATCAAGGTTGCGTTCACGCCGCTGGGCGTGGTGGTGGCGCTGACCTTCATCGGCCTGCCTTTCGTGGTGCGCACGGTGCAGCCGGTGCTGGAAGAAGCCGAGCGCGAACTGGAAGAAGCCTCGGCCAGCCTGGGCGCCAGCCCGCTGCAAACCTTCATTCGCGTGGTCTTGCCGGGGATCGTACCGGCGCTGCTGACCGGCTTTGCGCTGGCCTTCGCGCGCGCCACCGGCGAATACGGCTCGGTGATCTTCATCGCCGGTAATTTGCCAATGGTGTCTGAGATCACGCCGCTCTTCATCATCACCAAACTGGAGCAGTACGATTACGCCGGCGCCACCGCGATTGCGGTCGTGATGCTGATCTTCTCGTTCATCCTGCTCCTCACGATCAATCTGCTCCAGGCATGGACGCGCAAACGGGCAGGGAAGAAATGAGCGCTGTATTTGACAAGCCAACCGTGGTCGCGCCGCGCAGTCTCGCGCGTGCCCCGCAAACGAATACCTTCGAGCCGCGCTGGGTGCGCTGGACGCTGATCGCCATCGCGCTCGCCTTCCTGACCCTGTTCCTGTTCGTGCCGCTGGTGGCCGTGTTCACCGAAGCCCTGAAACGCGGCTGGGACACCTACATCGAAGCCATTATCGACCCGGACGCGATTTCCGCCATCAAGCTGACCCTGATCGCGGCCGGCATCGCCGTGCCGCTGAACCTGGTGTTCGGCGTGGCCGCGTCGTGGGCAATCGCCAAGTTCGATTTCCGCGGCAAGAGCGTGCTGCTCACGCTGATCGACCTGCCGTTCTCGGTGTCGCCGGTGATCGCCGGTTTGATCTACGTGCTGCTGTTCGGCGCCCAGGGCTGGTTTGGCGAGTGGCTGGCCGAACACGACATCAAGATCTTGTTCGCGGTGCCGGGCATCGTGCTGGCGACCGTGTTCATTACCTTCCCCTTCGTGGCGCGCGAGCTGATTCCGCTGATGCAGCAGCAGGGCACCGAGGAGGAGGAAGCCGCGCTGGTGCTGGGCGCCTCGGGCTGGCAAACCTTCTGGCGCGTGACGCTGCCGAACATCAAGTGGGGCCTGCTGTACGGCGTGATCCTGTGTAACGCCCGCGCGATGGGCGAGTTCGGCGCGGTGTCTGTCGTGTCGGGCCACATCCGTGGCGAGACCAACACCATGCCGCTGCAGGTCGAAATCCTCTACAACGAATACAACTTCACGGCCGCCTTTGCGATCGCATCCTTGCTGGCGCTGCTCGCGCTGGTGACGCTGGCCGTCAAGTCCTTTATCGAATGGCGTCTGCACCAGTCCCGCAGTGCAGACACCGGTACCACGGAGCGCACGCAATGACGATCGAAGTCCAACATATCCGCAAGCAGTTCGGCCAGTTTACGGCGCTCGACGACGTTTCGCTGCAGTTCCCCGACGGCCAATTGACCGCCTTGCTCGGCCCTTCGGGCTGCGGCAAGACCACGCTCTTGCGCTGCATCGCCGGCCTTGAACATCCGGATTCGGGTTCGGTCCTGCTCGACGGCCAGGATGCCTCGCACCGCCATGTGCGCGAGCGCCAGGTCGGCTTCGTGTTCCAGCACTATGCGCTGTTCAAGCACATGACCGTGTTCGAGAACGTCGCCTTTGGCCTGCGTGTCAAGCCGCGCAAGGA
>Ga0265780_10005152_pt1 | contig 16631 bp, 13 predicted proteins | sample P1T30metagenome_FD_192432 | JGI IMG/M metagenome (GOLD analysis project Ga0265780, IMG submission 192432) | Plant litter microbial communities from East Loma Ridge, Irvine, California - P1 T30 | ecosystem: Environmental > Terrestrial > Plant litter > Unclassified | place: USA: California... | reverse complement strand
CCACGTCGCCCTGGCCGGTCGCGACCCGGATCGCCATCCCGACGAAGACGGTGAGGACCCACACCACGACGCCGGTCGGCCAGGAGCGCAGCGGCCGGGCCCACGCCCCGCTCGTCACGTAGGCGATCGCCCAGCCCGCCAGGAACGGGTACGCCGTCGTCCACAGTCCGAGTGCGGAGCCCGACTCGCCGTGTGACGACCGCCCGACGAGGGCGAAGAGGACGATGAGCAGGACGTCGACGACTGCCGCGAGCCAGCCCCAGGTGCGTTCGGTCACCCCGCCATCCTCGCAGGCCGTCGTGCCAGCTCGCAGACCGGGCGTGCTCCGCGCTGTTCACGCGCTCGTCACCCCGGGTTCGTCCACGTCCGGGACGATGCGCGGATGACGTTGCACGCAGACGCCCCGGCACCGCAGGCGGCGGCACCGCAGGCTCCGGTACCGCAGGCGCCCGCCTCGACACCGGCCGGGAGGCTCGGCGTGCGTGCGCCGCGAGAACACCATGCCCGGCGTCGCGGTCGCGGAGGCGCTCGGCGCGGACGCGGTCGAGCTCGACGTCCGGAGCACCGCCGACGGTGTCGCGGTGCTCCTGCACGACGCGACGCTCGGCCGGATGTGGGGCGACGCCCGGCGCCTGGCCGAGGTGGACTGGTGCGACGTCGCGCGGATCGGGAACGGACTGGACCGGATCCCGCGGCTCGACGCCGTCCTCGAGCGGCTCGAGGGCGGCCGGACCGCGCTGCTCCTGCGCGTCGTCGACGCCGGGGACGCGGTGGTGGCCGCCAGGACCGTCGCCGGTTCCCCCGGGCCGACGAGCGTCACCTGGTGCGGTGCACCCGAGGCCGTGGCAGCGGTCCGCTCGGTGCTCCCCGAGGCGCAGGTGTCGCTGACCTGGGAGTCGCTCGAGCCGCCGGCACCGGAGGACCTGGCGGCGCTCGGCCCCGTGCTGCTCGACGTCGAGCTCGCCTTCCTCACCCCGCGGACCGTCGAGGTCGCGCACGCACTGGGCCTCCGGGTCGGCGTGCGCACCGTCGACGACCCGGAGCCCGCGGTCTGGGCGGCGACGATCGGCGTCGACGCCATCACGACGAACGACGTCGCGACGCTCCACGCCGCCCTGGCGGCCGGGTAGCGCGACGGGTGGCCGGAGCGCGGTCGGGAACCGGCCGAGCCCGAGGTCGCCGCGCGAGCACAGGCGCTCGCACACCGCATCGCCCACGAGGTCATCGCCTTCACCCGTGAGCACCCGGTCGGCTCGGTCGCCGCGAAGACGCACCCGGCGGACCTGGTCACCGACGTGGACCGCGCCGTCGAGCAGCACGTCCGTTCGCGGGTGCGGGCGGCGTTCCCGACGCACGGGTTCACCGGCGAGGAGTACGGGACCGCCCCGGGCGACCGGCACCACTGGTACCTGGACCCCGTCGGCGGCACGGTCAACCTGGTGAACGGGCTGCCGTGGACCGCGACGTCCCTCTGCCTCACACGCGGCGACCGTCCGCTCGTCGGCGTGGTGGCCGACCCGTGGCGCGGCGAGGTCCTCGAGGCCCGCCGCGGTCGCGGGGCCCTGCTGCGCGACCGCCCGCTGCACCTCGACGACGCGCCGCGGGCCCTGGCCGGCGCGGTGGTCGGCACGGAGCTCGACGGTCACCGTCCCTGGCCGGGCCTCACGGACCTCGTGCAGGCCCTCGCCGACCGCTCGTGCACGCTCCGCGTGCAGGGTTCCGGGACGATGACGATCGCGCAGGTCGCCGCCGGCCGGGGCATCGGGGGCTGCGTGCCCGCGTTCGACCCGTGCGAGCACGGCGCCGCGGTCCTCCTGGTGCACGAGGCCGGTGGCGTCGTCCTCACCCGGGAGGGGCCGGTCGACGGGTTCCCGCCGGTCGGCGAGCCGGTCCTCGTCGCCCACCCGGGCGCGGCGGACGAACTGCACGCGGTGTGGACGGCGGCGCTCGCCGCTCACGGCTGACTCTGTGCGGGCGTTCAGTCACCGGACGCCGGCGATCCCTAGGGTGGCAGTCCACGGACCCCGCCCGACCCGGGCGGACCGCACCGAAGGAGCATCGACCATGGGATTCCTCGACCGCCTGCTCGGACGACCGGACCGCGACCGGAACGGCTCGACGCAGAACCAGTGGGGGCAGCCACAGCAGCAGGGCTACCAGTACGGCCAGCAGTCGTACCACCAGCCCGCTCCCGCAGGGGCGCAGCAGTACGGGGCCCCGCAGTGGGGCGGCCAGGCCACCGGCGGGGCCCAGGGCGACGACGAGCGCGCGGTGGAGCGGTACCGCTACCTGCTGCGCACCGCGCCGCCGGAGCGCATCGAGGAGGTCCACGCCGAGGCCTTCGCCACCCTGACGCCCGAACAGCGCCGGATGGTCTACGACGAGTTCACCCGGACCGCCCCCGACGGCGAGGCACCCCGAGGGGACGACCCGCGCTCCCTCGCCCAGGCGGCGACGCGGTCCGAGATCCGTCAGCCGGGCTTCATGGAGCGGTCGCTCGGCGGCGTCGGCGGAGGCCGTGGCGGCTTCGGCGGTGGTCCTGGCGGCGGCTTCGGACAGCGCTCCGGACCGTCGTTCGGCAGCATGATCGGGGCGTCCGTCCTCGGCACCGTCGCCGGCTACGTCATCGGGTCGACGCTGATGAGCGCGTTCCTGCCCGATCCCGGATCGTTCGACGGCGGTACTGATGCTGCGGGCGACGGCGGATCGGAGGACACTGGTGGCGAATCCGGTGACGGCGGCGGGTCCGACGGTGGCTCGTTCGACGGCGGCGGGTACGAGAGTGCGGGCTGGGGCGACGGCGGATCCGACTTCGGCGGTGGCTTCAGCGACTTCGGTGGCGACTTCGACGTCTGAGTGACGCCGCGGCTCCCCACCGGCCACCTGACACGTCCCATGGTCGACGAGGGAGCGACATGGCCATCATCGAGGCCTCCGGGCTGACCAAGACCTACCGGGCGGCGACCGGACCGGTGCACGCCCTCGCCGGGCTGGACCTCTCGGTGCCGCAGGGCACCGTGACGGCGCTGCTCGGGCCGAACGGCGCCGGCAAGACCACCACCGTCAAGGTCCTGACGACGCTGATCACCCCGGACTCCGGGACGGCGACCATCGACGGTGTCGACGTCGTCGCCGACCCGCAGGCGACCCGCCGGAACATCGGGGTGTCCGGGCAGTACGCGGCGGTCGACGAGAACCTGACCGGGTTCGAGAACCTCGAGATGATCGGGCGGCTGTACCACCTCGGTCGCCGGGCGGCCCGGGAGCGTGCGCGCGAGCTGATCGACGTGTTCGACCTGTCCGAGGCGGGGGACCGGCCGGTGAAGGGCTTCTCCGGCGGCATGCGGCGCCGGATCGACCTCGCGGGCGCCCTCGTGACGAACCCGCGCGTGCTGTTCCTCGACGAGCCGACGACGGGCCTCGACCCGCGCAGCCGTCTCGCGCTCTGGGGGATCATCGAGGGGCTCGTCGCGGACGGCACGACCGTGCTGCTCACCACGCAGTACCTGGAGGAGGCCGACCGGCTCGCCGACGACATCGCCGTGATCGACGACGGCGCCGTCATCGCCGAGGGCACCGCCGACCAGCTCAAGGCCCGGGTCGGCGGGCACCGCGTCGTCGTGACCCTGGCCGACGAGGCCGACGGGGACGCCGTGACCACGGTGCTCCGCCGGCACGGCGTCGGCGACGTCGAGACCTCCGGGGACGGCCGGACCCGCTCGGTCGCCGTCGAGGCCGGTCCGTCCGCCCTGCAGCGGGTGCTCGCGGACCTCGGCGAGGCCGGCATCGACCTCCACGACGCGGGCATGCGGCGCCCGACCCTCGACGACGTGTTCCTCCGGCTGACCGGCCACGTCGCCGCCGAGGACGCCGCCGCCGCCGACGCCACCGGCACGGACCGCGCGGAGGACGCGCCCCGGGAGCAGCAGCGGGAGACGGCGCGATGACCGCCGGCACCACCGCGCTCGGCCGGCAGCTGCCCGTCGTCGTCACCTCGCCCGTCGCCGTCTGGTTCGAGGACGGGTGGACCGTCACGAAGCGGAACCTCGTCAAGATCAAGCGGTCGCCCGACATGCTCGTGTTCGCGGTGCTGCAGCCGATCATGTTCGTCCTGCTCTTCAGCCAGGTCTACGGCGGCGCCATCCGGGTGCGGGGGACCGACTACACGCAGTTCCTCATGGCCGGCATCTTCGCCCAGACCGTCGTGTTCGGGGCCACCTTCTCCGGGTCCGCGATGGCGCAGGACCTCAAGGAGGGCCTGATCGACCGGTTCCGCACCCTGCCGATGTCGGCCTCCGCCGTGCTCATCGGGCGCACCAACTCGGACCTCGTCCTGAACGGGATCTCGATGACGATCATGATGGGCACCGGGCTCGTCGTCGGGTGGCGGGTCGAGTCCTCGCCGCTCGAGTTCCTGGCCGGGGTCGCGCTGCTGCTGCTGTTCAGCTACGCGTTCAGCTGGGTGATGGCGCTGCTCGGCATGAGCGTGAAGACGCCGGAGGTGATCAACAACGCCTCGTTCATGATCCTGTTCCCGCTCACCTTCATCTCGAACGCGTTCGTGCCGAGCGAGACGCTGCCGCTCGTGCTGCGCGTGTTCGCGGAGTGGAACCCGGTGTCGTCGCTCGTGCAGGCCGCGCGGGAGCTGTTCGGCAACGTCGGAACCGCACCGGTGCCGGACGTGTGGACGATGCAGCACCCCGTCCTCACGGTGCTCGTCGGCATCGCCGTGATGCTCGCGGTGTTCGTGCCGTGGGCGGTCGCGAAGTACACCCGGATCAGCACGAAGTAGCCCGCGACCGTCGGGGTGCGCCGCGTGGTCACCCCGACGGCTTACCATCATCTCCGTGACCGCGACTGACGCCGAGCGGACCGTGAGCCGCGGCGCGACCGACCCCTCCCACGACCGTGGCGCCCGCCTGCGCCGCTGGATGCTGCACGGCGCCGACCAGGGGGCCTCGCACCAGGGACCGCACCAGGTCGAGGTCGAGAAGACGCACCCCTGGTGGCGGGTCATGTGCCTCACCGGCGTCGACTACTTCTCGACGCTCGGTTACCAGCCCGCCATCGCCGCGCTCGCCGCCGGGCTGCTGTCGCCCATCGCGACGATCGTGCTCGTGCTCGTCACCCTGTTCGGCGCCCTGCCCGTGTACCGCCGGGTGGCGCACGACAGCTTCAAGGGCGCCGGGTCGATCATGATGCTCGAGAAGCTGCTGCCCTGGTGGGCCGGCAAGCTGTTCGTCCTCGTGCTGCTCGGCTTCGCCGTGACCGACTTCATGATCACGATGACGCTCTCGGCGGCGGACGCCACGGCGCACATCGCCGAGAACCCCTTCACCCCGCACTGGTTCACCGAGATCCCGGTGCCGCTCACCCTCGCGCTGCTCCTGCTGCTCGGGATCGTCTTCCTGCGCGGCTTCCGGGAGGCGATCGGCATCGCGGTCGCCCTCGTCGCCGTGTACCTGACGCTCAACGCGGTCGTCGTCGTGGTCGCCCTCTGGCACGTCTTCGCGCACCCGATGGTGGCGAGCGACTGGTGGTCCGGGCTCACCGCCCAGCACAGCAACCCGCTCGTGATGATCGGCATCGCGCTCGTCGTCTTCCCGAAGCTCGCGCTCGGCCTGTCCGGGTTCGAGACCGGGGTCGCGGTGATGCCCCAGGTGCGCGGCGAGGCGGCGGACAGCACGAGCGCGCGGCCCGAGGGACGGATCCGCGGCACCCAGCGACTGTTGACCGTCGCGGCGATCATCATGAGCTCGTTCCTCATCACGTCGTCCGTCGTCACCACGTTCCTCATCCCGCAGCGCGAGTTCCTGCCGGGCGGTGGCGCGAACGGCCGCGCGCTGGCGTACCTGGCGCACGAGTACCTCGGCGGCGTGTTCGGCTCCGTCTACGACTGCTCCACCGTCGCGATCCTGTGGTTCGCCGGGGCGAGCGCGATGGCCGGCCTGCTCAACCTGGTGCCCCGCTTCCTGCCCCGCTACGGCATGGCACCGCAGTGGGCCCGCGCGACGCGCCCGCTCGTCGTCATCTTCACGCTCATCGCCTTCGCGATCACGATCATCTTCGAGGCGGACGTCGACGCGCAGGGCGGTGCCTACGCCACCGGCGTGCTCGTGCTCATCACGAGCGCCGCCGTCGCCGTGACCCTCTCCGCCCGGCGCAAGCAGCAGCGGAAGCGGACCATCGGCTTCGGCGTCATCGCCGTCGTGTTCGTCTACACGACGGTCGCGAACGTGATCGAGCGGCCGGACGGCGTGCGCATCGCGGCGGTCTTCATCATCGCGATCGTCGTCGTGTCGCTCGTCTCGCGGGTGCGCCGGTCGTTCGAGCTGCGCGCGTCGTCGATCGAGCTGGACGCCACCGCCAGGCAGTTCGTCGAGGCCGACGCCGACCAGTTCTCGTCGGTGTGCATCATCGCGAACGAACCCGGCGCCGGCACCGCCGAGGCCTACCGGTCGAAGGGACGCGAGGAGCGTCGCGACTCGGGCATCCCGGCGCGGGTGCCGACGATGTTCCTCGAGGTCCTGCCGGCCGACTCGTCCGACTTCGAGGAGGACCTGGTCGTCGAGGGGCACGTCGTCCACGGACACCGCGTGTTGCGCGTCCGGTCCGGGAACGTGCCGAACACCATCGCGTCGACCCTCCTCGCCATCCGCGACATCGCCGGTGTCGTGCCGAGCATCTACTTCGAGTGGAACGAGGGCAGCCCGATCCGCAACGCGCTGCGCTTCGTCTTCACCGGCGTCGGCGACGTCGCCCCGGTGACCCGCGAGGTCCTGCGCGAGGCCGAACCGGACGTGGCCCGACGACCGAGCGTCCACGTGTCGTGACCGGCGGGGCGGACGCGCACCGCGCCTCCCGGCCGGTCGGCGGTGCCGCAGCGGTCGTCGTGGCGGCCGCCCTCTGGGGCACGACGGGCACGGCGACGCACTTCGCGCCCGGCGTCCCCGCGTCCGTCTTCGGCGCGGTCACCTTCGGCGTCGGCGGGCTCGTCCTCGCCGCGCTGGCGGGGCGTGGTGCGCTCCGCGCGGTCGCCGCCGTCGGCACCCGGCGCTGGGTGATGCTCGGCGCCGGGTCCCTCGTCGTCTACGCCGTCGCCTTCTACGCGGCGCTCGCCGACGCGGGCGTCGCGCTCGGCACCACCGTCGCCATCGGCTCGTCGCCCGTGTTCGCCGGCCTGGTCGAGTGGGCGGCGGCCGGGAGGCGCGTCACGCCGCGGTGGGTCGTCGCCACCCTGGTCAGCGTGGCCGGGATGGTCCTCGTCACGCTCGCGCGGGCGGGCGACCCGGTGGCCGACGGGTCGCTCGCGCTCGGCCTCGTGTGGGCGCTGCTCGCGGGCCTCACCTACGCGCTGTACTCGTGGGCGGTGGCCGGCGGCATGCGCGCCCTCCCGAGCGCGGGGGCGCCGCGCGGCGGACGGGGCCTCGTCGGCGCGGTGTTCGGGCTCGCGGCGGTCCCGCTCCTCGTGCTCCTGGCGGTGAGCGGCGGGCCCTCGCTCGCCGACCCGGACCACTGGGCGGTGTTCGTCTACCTGGCGCTCGTGCCGACGGCGGTCGGACACGCGCTGTACGCCGCCGGGCTGCGGTCGGTCGACGCCTCGGTGGCGACGCTGCTGTCGTTGCTCGAGCCGGTCGTGGCAGCGGTGCTCGCGGTGCTCGTGGTGGGGGAGCACCTGGGCGCCGCGGGCTGGGCGGGGGTCGTGCTCGTGGTGGTCGGCCTCGCGGTGCTCGGGCTCCCCGGGGCCCGGGTGCGCCGGCGGTAGCCCGCGTCGGCGCGGAAGCCGGGCTACTTCCCGAGGATCTGGTCCCGCACCTTCCGCCGCAGCACCTTGCCGATCATCGAGCGCGGAAGGTCCTCGACCACGACCACACGCCGCGGCACCTTGTACGCCGCGAGGTGCTCGCGTCCCCACGCCCGCAGCGCGTCCGCGTCGAACGACGACGGGTCCTCCGGGACCACGGCGGCGACCACCTGCTCGTTGCCGCCCTGCGTGATGCCGACCACCGCGACCTCCCGGACGCTGGGGTGCTTGAGCAGGGCGTCCTCGACCTCGGACGGCGACACGTTGAAGCCGCCGGTGATGATGAGCTCCTTGAGGCGGTCCACGATCCGGACGTACCCGTCGGCGTCGAGGGCGACGACGTCCCCGGTGCGGAACCAGCCGTCGGTCGTGAACACCTCGTCCGTGGCCTCGGCCTTGCCCCAGTAGCCGCGGAACACCTGCGGACCCCGGACCTGCAGTTCGCCGGGCTCGTCCGTGCCGAGCACCTTCGTCGGGTCGTCCGGATCGGCGACACGGACCTCCGTCGAGGGCAGGGGGAGCCCGATCGACCCGAGCCGACGGGCGTCGGACACCGGGTTCGCGGTGATCACCGGGGAGCACTCGGACAGGCCGTAGCCCTCGACGAGGTACCCGTCGGTGCGCGACTCCCACGGTTCGACGACGTCCTGCGAGAGCGGCATGGCGCCGGAGATGCCGATCTCGATGCCCTGCAGCGACACCTTCGCCGAGTCCGCCGCGTGCTGGAGCCGCGCGTAGATCGGCGGCACCGCCGGCAGGAACGTCGGCGGGCGCTTCTTCATCACGGCGAGGACGAGGGCGGGGTCGAACGACGGGAAGAGCACGAGCCGCGACGCCATGCTCATCGCGAAGGTCAGGCAGAGCGTCAGACCGTACGCGTGGAACATCGGCAGGACCGCGTAGACCACGTTGTCGCCACGGCGGATCTGCGGCACCCACGCCCGCGCCTGCGCCGCGTTCGCGATGAGGTTGCGGTGCGTCAGCACGGCGCCCTTCGGGGTGCCCGTGGTGCCCGAGGTGTACTGGATGAGGGCGACGTCGCCGGTGTCCGGGCGCGGGTGCCGCTTCGACAGCTTCCGGTTGGACACGAGGTCGTCCCACCGCGTCGTGCCACGGACCGTCGTGGTCAGCCTGGCGCGGGACTCGCGTGCCTTCGCGACCGGCAGCGCGAGCGCGAGACGCGTCGAGCGCGGCATCGCCCGCGTGAGGTCGACGGACACGATCGCGTCGAGGGCGACGTCGGCGGGGAAGTCCTGCAGCGTCGCGACGGACTTGTCCCAGACGACCGCGACCTTCGCGCCGTGGTCCTCGAACTGGTGGCGGAGCTCGCGCGGCGTGTACAGCGGGTTGTGCTCGACCACGATCGCGCCGAGCCGGAGTGCCGCGTAGAACGCCACCACGTGCTGCGGGCAGTTCGGCAGCACGATCGCCACGCGGTCGCCGGCGGTCACCCCGAGCTTGCGGAGACCGTTCGCGGCGCGGAGGATCTGCTCCTCGAGCTCGGCGTACGTCGTCGTGCGCTTGAAGAACTCGAGCGCGACCGACTTCGGGTAGCGCTTCGCGGACTGCTCCACGATGTCGTAGAGGGAGCCCGTGGGCTCCTCGATGTCGTGCGGGACCCCCGGGGCGTAGGCGGCAAGCCAGGGACGAGGCGTGTCGATGCTCACGCGGCCAACCTATCGGCAGGTCGCGGCTGGTTGTCAGGGGCACGACGGACGATGACGACATGCCATCCGTCGCCGACGCGTTCCGCTCCCGCCTGAACGACACCTTCACCGCCGGCGCGACCGAGCAGCCCGCCTGGATCGCCGAACTCGAACAGGGCACCGACGCCGGGTTCTTCGGCCCCGGCTCGGCCACCTGGGCGGTGCACGGCGGGAAGCAGACGATCCTCGCCGGCGTCCGGGCCCTGCTCGTCCAGGCGCTGCACCCCGGGGCGCTCGCCGGCGTCGCCGACCACTCCCGCTACCGCGAGGACCCGTTCGGCCGCCTCGCGGGCACGATCCGCTGGATCTACACGGTCTCGCACGGCGACACCGCCCAGGCGACGCACGCGAGCGAGTGGGTCCGCCGGTTGCACGAGCGGGTCCGCGGGGAGTACGTCGACGGACACGGCGTCACCCGCCCGTACGCCGCGAACGACCCCGACCTCGCCCGGTGGGTGCACCTCGCCTTCACTGACGCCTTCCTCCGGAGCGCCCAGCTCTGGGGCGGCCCGATCCCCGGCGGAGCCGACGCGTACGTCCGCGAGTGGGCCATCGCCGGTCGGCTCATGGGCGTCGCGGACGCGCCGGAGTCCGACGCGGAGCTCCGCGAGCAGATGAACGGCTACCTCGACCGCGGCGAACTCACGGCGGACGCCCGCACGCACGAGGTCGTGCGCTTCATCAAGGACCCGCCGCTCGCCCGGCTCCTCCGGCCGGGCTACCGGGCCGTGTTCGACGGCGCGGTCGCCTCGCTCGACCCCCGCCACCGGTCGATGCTCCGGCTGCGGACGCCGCGCGTCGGGCCGGTCACGTTCCCGGTCCGGCGGACCGCCGGACTCGTGCTCGGCGGGGTCGGCGCCGTGCTCGGCGAGCAGACGGGGACCGAGCGCGCGGCGCTCGTCCGCATCGCGCGGTTGGCGCGCGAGCAGGCCGGGCCGGCTGCGGTCGGCGAGGTGGACGCGACCGCCTGACGGTCGGGCGCGCCCCGCTCAGCGGTGACGCGCCAGCGTCACGCGGCGCGCGCCGACCGAGCCCGGACGGGAGGCGCGGTGCGGGCCCGCACCGCGCCTCCCGTCCGGCAGTCGGGTGGTGCGTCAGAAGCCGGACGGCACCCGGGGGGTGTAGGCGGACTCGAGCCGCGCCACCTCGTCGTCCGACAGCTCCAACGAGGCGGCGGCGACCGCGTCGTCGATGTGGTGCTCCTTCGTCGCACCGACGATCGGCGCCGACACCGCGTCCTTGCCGGACACCCAGGCCAGGGCGACCTGGGCCATGCTCACCCCGCGGTCCGTCGCGACCTGCTCGACCGCGTCGACGATCGCGCGGTTGGCGTCCTCGTCCTGCCGGTATAGCGTCTTCCCGAACTCGTCCGTCTGCGCGCGGCCGCCGGAGCCCTGGTCGCCCCACGGACGCGTGACCTTGCCGCGGGCGAGCGGGCTCCACGGGATCACGCCGACGCCGGTGTGGGCGCAGTACGGGTGCATCTCGCGCTCCTCCTCGCGTTCCAGGAGGTTGTACTGGTCCTGCATGCTCACGAACCGCGTCCAGCCGTTCAGCTCCGCGACGTGCTGCATCTCGGCGAACTGCCACGCCCACATGCTGCTCGCGCCGATGTAGCGCGCCTTGCCCGCCTTGACGACGTCGTGCAGGGCCTCCATCGTCTCCTCGACCGGCGTGACCGGGTCGAACCGGTGGATCTGGTACAGGTCGACGTAGTCGGTGCCGAGACGGGTGAGCGACGCGTCGATCTCGTGCATGATCGCCGCCCGCGAGAGGCCGGCGCCGTTGCGGCCCGGGCGCATCCGGTTGAAGACCTTCGTGAAGACCTGCACGTCCTCACGCGGGGCGAGCTCCTTGAGCAGCTCGCCGGTGATCTCCTCGCTGCTGCCCGCCGAGTACACGTTCGCCGTGTCGAAGGTCGTGATGCCCGCCTCGAACGCGCGGCGGACGAACGGCCTCGCGTCGTCGATGCCGACGCTCCACGCGTGGGCGCCGCTCTCCGGGTCGCCGTAGGACATCATCCCGAGGACGACGTCGCTGATCTCGAGTCCGCTGGCGCCGAGGCGCACCGTTCCGATCGTCATACCGTCAGCCTGGCATCGCGACCTGTGATCGCGAGCAGGCGGACCTGGAGCGGGGCGTCGTCGTCCACCTCGACCGGGGCCGCGTAGAGGCCGGTGTCCGCGAGGTCCTCGACCTTCGGCTCGAAGTACTCCCACACCGCCCGCACGAGCTCGTCCGGCAGGGACTCCTCGCTCCCGGTCGCGCGGGCGAGGTCCCACGTGTGGATCGTGATGTCGCTCGTCTGCTCGGTGAGGTACTCGCCGGCGGGCACGACGTCGGTGCTGAGGTGCACCGGCGTGTCAGCGGGCGCATCCCGCCACGCCTCGGTCGCCCGGGCGGCGAACTTCGCCCACTCGGCGACGAGGTCCTCGCCGATCTCCTCGAGGTCCGCCTCGGCCTGGGCGTAGTCGCACCCGGTGAGCAGGAGCGGGATCCAGCGCTGCTCGTCGACCACGTGCGCGACGAGGTCCCGGGTGGTCCACTCCGAGTCGGGCGTCGGGGCGTCCCAGTCGGTCACGGCGGCGACGCGGCGGCCGAACTCGGTTGCGGCGAGGGCCTGCAGCGCGATCCAGTCGGTGGCCATGGCTGTGCTCCTGTTCGTCGGGATGTGCTCTGCGCAGAACCCGTGGGGCGTGCCGCGGATTCCCGGGGTGCGGGACCACGGTACGCCCGCGGGCGCGGGGCCGCGGGTGCGGGCGCGGCGCGCGGGTGCGGGCGCGGTGGCGTCCCGACCCCGAACGGGCGGAATCGGGCTTCATCCGCTCGGTCGGACACCGACTTCGCCCGCTCGGTTCTCGCGCGGAGTGCGGGCCGCCGTACGAGGGGAGCGTCGGGCGGGCCTCGGTGCCAGCGGGCGGAAACTACCCTCGGCGGCCCTGCTCCGTCGCGGTATCAGCCCGCTCGTTCGTGGTGATCGTGCGGGCGGGCGCGAGCGTCTCAATCGTGCGGGCGCGGGGCGCGGGCGCGGGTGCGGTGGCGTCCCGACCCCGAACGGGCGGAATCGGGCTTCATCCGCTCGATCGGACGCCGACTTCGCCCGCTCGGTTCTCGCGCGGCCTGCGGGCCGCCGTGCGAGGGGAGCGTCGGGTGGGCTCGGTGCCGGCGGGCGGAAACGTCCCTCGGCGGCCCTGCTCCGTCGCGGTATCAGCCCGCTCGTTCGTGGTGCGGGCGTGCGCGAGCCTCGGGTGCGGAGGCGAGCGGGTGGAATCCGCGCGGGACACTGAGCGACGGCGCACGTTCGGCCCGTTCGGGGCGCAGGCGGAGACGTGCGGAACGGACGAACGGCCCGGCTCCCGTTGCGGGAACCGAGCCGTTCGTCTCGGGTTGGGCAGTGCTTCGTTCGGTGCCCTCAGGCGGGACGAGGACCGTCCGCCTGCGGATCGTGTGTGTGCTTACAGGCCTCAGGCAGCCTGGAGCACGAACTGGACGTCGAGGTTGATCGTCACGTCGTTGCCGAGGGTGAAGCCGCCGGCCTCGAGCGCCGCGTTCCAGTTCACGCCGAACTCGGTGCGGTCGATCTTGGTGGTCGCCTCGGCGCCCAGCTTGACCTGGCCGTAGCCGTCGGTGGTCACGCCGCCGAACTCGGTCTTGAGGGTGACGTTCTTCGTGACGCCACGGAGCGAGAGCTCGCCGTCGATGAGCATGTCGTCGCCGTCCTCGCGGATGCCGGTCGACTTGAAGGTCATCTGCGGGTGCTCCTCGGTGAGGAAGAAGTCGCCCGTGGCGAGGTGCTGGTCGCGCTGCGCCTGGTTGGTGTTGATGCTCGCGACGTCGATCGAAGCCTCGAGGGTCGAGTCGAGCGGGTTCTCGGCGGTGACGAGCGTCGCGTCGAAGCGCTCGAACGTCCCCTTCACCTTGCTGATCGCGAGGTGGCGGACCGAGAAGGTGACCTCGGAGTGGGTCGGGTCGATCTTCCAGGTACCGGTCTGGTAGCCGGGGATGGCGGAAGCGGTGAGCGTCATGGTGACTCCTTCGAAGCGTGTGGTCTGCGTTCCCGAGCAGGCGTCGACCGGAACTCAGTTCCATGCGCCTGCATCGAAGCTGATGCTAGCCCATTCTGCACCCGTTTGGTTGAAGCGTCAACCAATGTTCATCTCGTGGCGGCGACCATGACTCTGGGACGCGGGTCGTGCCTCCCGGCCGACCCCACTGCGAGCAGTCGGCGGACGCGCGCGACGAACCGCTCGACGGCTGGCCCGACGTCATCGCTGGTGGCTCGGATGAGCCACCAGTCGGCGTCCTTCAGGTGCTCGCCGCGCGTCAGGTCCTTCCGGAACGCCCTCGGGTCCGTCCGGTGCAGGTCACTCTCGTACTCGATGGCGAGCCGGGCCGCCGGGTACGCGAGGTCGACGCACGCGATCCAGCGCCCGCCGACCACGACGTCGTGGTTCCGCTCCGGCTCCGGCAGGCCCCGTCGCGTCAGCGCGAGCCGCAACCGCGTCTCGCCGGGGGACCGGGATCCGGTGCGGACCTCGCAGAGGGCGGCCCGAGCGTTCCGGATGCCCCGGGCGCCGCGATGTCGTCGGACGGCGGCGGCGAGCTCCTCGCGATCGCACCAGCCCAGCCAGCCGACGAGTGCGTCGCCGACGACGATGAGCTCGTCGAGCGTCAGTACCAGGGCGAGGGCGACGAAGGTGTCGGCCGGGTGGGTGAGCGCGGCCGTCCCCGAACGTACGACCCGGACCAGTCCGGCTCGACTGCGGTGGCCGACGGTCCCGCGGACGCGGAGCGCCTGATCGGTACCGATCGTGGTGACGTGGACGTGGCGGTCCTGCTCGATGCGCCGGGGGAGCGGGATGCCGAGGATCGCGGCGGCAGTCGTGTGACTGAACACCTGGTCGGGACGGAGGCGGGGCTGCACCGCGCGCGCCAGCTGGTCGTGCGTCATCGGCGGTGTCCAGCAGCGCACGCCGTGGAACGGGCGCAGGAGCCTGCGCGTGCGGAGCTGTCCGGCGGTCACCCCGCGGCGGAGTGCCTCACGGACGCGGAACGGGCGGTTCCGGAGCGCGAAGGGGATCGCCGGCATCGAGGTCATGCGGAAGAGCGTGGCGTGCCTGCGTCCGGCCCGCTGCCAGGAGCCCGGCACTGTGGATGGCCGACGCCGGTGGCGCCTTGGGGAGGAGTGTCGCGCGCACGGGCGGGCGGAATCGGTTCAGGACGGGAGGCACGGTGTGGGCTTTCCGCCCGCTCGCGTGTCCGGTGGCTCGCCGGCCGGGGCTGCGCGCACGGGCGGGCGGAATCGGTCGGGTACGGGAGGCGCGGTGGGGGCTTTCCGCCCGCTCGCGTTCTCGGGGTGCTCGCCGGCCGAGGGCGCGCACGGGCGGGCGAGATCGGTCGGGTAGGGGAGGCGCGGTGTGGGTGTTCCGCCCGCTCGCGTTCTCGGGGCGCTCGCCGGCCGACGCAAGCGCCCCCCCGCGCGGCCGCCGGCCGGCCCCCGGCAGGTACTCGCACACCCCCTCACGGGGGCGCCCGCTCCGCTAGCGTCGCCACCATGGAATTCAGGTACCTGGGCAACTCCGGACTCAAGATCTCCGAGATCACCTACGGCAACTGGCTGACGCACGGCTCGCAGGTCGAGAACGACGTCGCCACCCAGTGCGTGCGGGCAGCGCTCGACGTCGGCATCACGACGTTCGACACCGCCGACACGTACGCCAACACGGCCGCCGAGACCGTCCTCGGCGAAGCGCTCAAGGGGGAGCGCCGGCAGTCCCTCGAGATCCTCACGAAGGTGTACTGGCCGACCGGGCCGATGGGGCACAACGACGTCGGCCTCAGCCGCAAGCACGTCATGGAGTCGATCAACGGCTCGCTCGAGCGTCTGCAGACCGACTACGTCGACCTCTACCAGGCCCACCGCTACGACTACGAGACCCCGCTCGAAGAGACCATGCAGGCCTTCGCGGACGTCGTCCGACAGGGCAAGGCGCTCTACATCGGCGTCAGCGAGTGGACCGCCGAGCAGATCCGCGCGGGTGCCGCACTGGCGAAGGAGCTCGGCTTCCAGCTCATCTCGAACCAGCCGCAGTACTCGATGCTCTGGCGTGTGATCGAGGGCGAGGTCGTCCCCGCCTCGAAGCAGCTCGGCCTCTCGCAGATCGTCTTCTCGCCGATCGCGCAGGGCGTGCTCACCGGCAAGTACAAGCCCGGTCAGCCGCTCCCCGAGGGCTCCCGCGCCACGGACGAGAAGGGCGGCGCGGACATGATCAAGCGGTACATGCGCGACGACGTCCTCGAGGCCGTCCAGCGCCTGCAGCCCGTCGCCGACCAGGCCGGCCTGACGCTGGCCCAGCTCGCGATCGCGTGGACGCTGCAGAACGACAACGTCGCGTCCGCGATCGTCGGCGCCTCGCGTCCGGCGCAGGTCACCGACAACGTCAAGGCCGTCGGCGTGCAGCTGGACGCCGACGCCCTCGCGGCCATCGACGACGCCCTGGGGGACATCCCCGAGCGCGACTCCTCGAAGAGCGTCAGCCCCACGGGCCGCCCCGCGTAAGCGAGCAGCCCGCAACACGCAGCAAGCGACAAGCAACACGCAACACGCACGACCCACCCGACGGGAGGCTCGGTGCCAGCTGGCACCGTGCCTCCCGTCCGTCGTTCCCCGGCCACGTACACGACGCACCGCAGTCCCGCGTCTGAACGTCCGCAACACGACGCAACCCGCCCACCGGACGTACCCCGTGTGAACGGCCGGAGTCCGGTAGCTGGCAGACGCCTGGGCAACCGCGTACCCCACCCAAACCACCACCCCGTTACCCCCGAATCGGGGGCATGACCTCGACCGACACCCTCGTTGTGGTGCCACCCGAACAGGTGGTCCCCACGGGCCGTCTGACGCGGCTGATCGCGACCTCGCGGCAGCTGGTGTCCTTCGGCGCCATCGGCGCGTTCTGCTTCCTCGTCGACCTCGGCGTCTACAACCTGCTGCGCTTCACGGTCCTCGACGACAAGCCGATCGCGGCGAAGGTCGGTTCGGCGGTCATCTCCACGGCGGTCGCGTGGGTCCTCAACCGGTCCATCACGTTCCGGGCTGAGCGCACCTCCGGACGCCGCGA
>Ga0265780_10005151_pt1 | contig 16636 bp, 19 predicted proteins | sample P1T30metagenome_FD_192432 | JGI IMG/M metagenome (GOLD analysis project Ga0265780, IMG submission 192432) | Plant litter microbial communities from East Loma Ridge, Irvine, California - P1 T30 | ecosystem: Environmental > Terrestrial > Plant litter > Unclassified | place: USA: California... | reverse complement strand
TTACCTGTACAGCCAGAGAAATCGATATCCATCACTCTTCGTCCGTGGTCGTCATCCGACGACCGCGACAGTAAGGTGGCTTGCAGCAACCAGTGCTACCGCCAACAACCTACCGCCGCCGCTCTCTTGGTGGAGAGAGCCTTTCATCCCCTAGAATTCGCCTCTCTTAACGGCAGAAGCGCGAGAGGAAGCCTCTCACGTAGCCGTTAACAGAGCTGCACCTGCTACAAGATCTGTGGCCAAAGCGACGACAGCCGCCGCCGCTGGAGTTAGCAGAGCCACACCCACAACAGACCCACATGTTGAAGGCGGAAGTGGTTGGAGGTTTGGTTGGAAGGGGGTTTGGGGGGTTTTCGGGAGTGTAAAGAGTCTGACGGCTGGTCTCGAAGGCTTTTGGTGTAAAGCTTTCAGGATCTTCTGTCAGATGGATGGTAGGTGGAGAGAAAAGAGTTGTTGGTTTACTTGCACAGTGTGTGGGCTTATATGTGATTCGGACGCTGCGAGCGAGGGTCGACCGAATGGCATTGTGTCGACTGGTGAAGGTATTATTGCTGCTGAATGGTGTTGTGCGGTCTTCTGGGTAAGCGGAGTTTGTGACAAAATGGCGTTCTGAAGTAATGTAGGTGAGTGACTTCCTTGTCAGAATGGCATTGTTTTCGCCCTGTCGGGTGTAGAAGCCTTGGGCATGATCTTACCACAAAGACTTGTTGATCTGAATACAAAGAACAGTGAGCACAACCCCTTTGTGACTGAGCATTGTAATAGGGAGCTAACAAGCAGATTCTGATCTCGCTCGTGATGTCTTCTTTATCCCTCCGCGTCCACAATGTCGATCGTCGTTACGGCTAAAACGCCTGAGGAGCGTGAAGGGTCGCTGAGATGTCGAAGCAAGCACGTACCAAGATGGCTGCAGACAATGTGATCGCGGTGTATCGTGATGAAGGCCGTTATGATGAAGCGGCGGAGTTTGAGTCACAGTCTACGGAATCCAGGACAAGCGCACTGGGTATTAAGTAATTCTCCCGAGTGATCCAAAGGTAACGCAGCAATGGTTGGCGCTTGAACTCGAACATCAGAGCTCATGCCGACCATTTCTTCAAACAATCACGATGGTGAAGACCTCTTTTGAAGGCTCCGCCTCCCCGCTGCCGCTGGCCTTTGCGCATACTGCCCTGGCAATTTGTTGTCCAGAACGCTCCAGCTCCTGCATGAACTCATGGTAGGTATCGCCATTCACGAGGTCGTCTTTTCTTTGTGGCTGTTCACACTCGAAGCAACCGACACGGCAGAACTCCCCAACCGTACTGCCAGTACGACACAACACCATGCCCTGGACTAGGTTTGGCTCGTACCATTCAGATTCCCCTTCCTCTTTGGATCTGAGGCCTTGCTTCCCCCCTACCAGAGGAAGAAGATAAACTTTGCCATCTTGCAATGAACGATCTTCGTCCAAGGCATCCAAGAAGATTGGCCATTGAAACTCCTCTTCATTGCCTTGCACTACCACCTTGTTGGAACCCACTACCCGTCCAGAGAGGATTGCTGCGCATTCGAGGTGAAGCGTTCCGGCAGAGAGCTGTCCGAAAACATCTCCGGCCAGCGGCGTCACACTGCTGTCTATCACATGGCCATATGTGTTGTCGCAGATGCCATCCTGGGTCGGCATGTACGATGTGCGACCGTCTACCGAAGCCCATGACCAACTTGGCGCACGCCACTCTGTCGGACGTATCTTCGGGTCGAATACACGCCAACACAGCTGGGCCTCGAGTCGTTCATCTCGCCAGAGACCAGCAAGGTATTGGCCTCCCTTTTGTCCATGTATGCGTCGCGCGACTCCGGACAGCGCGGGCAGCTTGTCGCGTGCGAAGGTCAAATCTGCGCCGGTGAACAGATGCACCACCTCCGCCCACCATCCTTGGAGATGCTCCATTTGCCTCATCGTGCGAAGCAACCCCGACCCCAGCCTATCCGTGAAGCCGTCGGGCAGACATTCACTCGCGATCGTGTGCCTGCACTCCCAAAATGCGCCACGGTCGCCCAAGTGGAGAGTCCTCGGCGGAAGCACCTTCTCTTGCAAAGCCCAGGCTCGAGTGGCCAAATGAGAGCTCCAGACGGCACGATCGTAGCAATCTTCGTCCCTGAACTCACGGACGAGCTCGCCGTCTCCAGCCTTTACTCTCGCACGGAAGGCACTATGCATGCCCTCACCTTTGACCCAGCAGCCTCCGTGGACAGATGTGGCAGAGGAAGCGGCGATGTTGAGGTATGATCCGCCGTACACGTACTCCATGAGGGCTGTCTCACGCCGCCAGTCGTTTTCGTCGTCTTGAATGATGCAAAGCGAGTCGATCCAGATGTAATCGACCCCAAGTTTTCGGGTGATCTCGATCGCATCGGCAAAGGTATTTGGCAACTGCTGAGGAGATATGGCGAGGGACAGCGCGGAGATGTTATCCTTGAGCAGCACGGTGAAGTCGTCGGCGTTCCATCTTTGATCGAAGTCTTAATTAGTGGTACATTCTTGATGTGTGAGCGCGTCAGGGTTCAACTCACCTGTGACTCAACGTCGTGAAACGACGGCCGCTTTGCCAGCCTGCAGTAGACACGAGACGAACCTGGTCTTCGCCGACACACAGGAGCCTGGTGGGTAGCATATCCATCCGCTCCTCGTTGCACTCAGGATGGCTGTCGGAGCAATCTTGTATCCATCGTTTCGCGATGTCAAGCGTGTCTCGGCCCTCTTGGTAGGTAGCAGCTTGTATAAATCAGTGTCAAGTACAGAAAGATAGGTTGTCGATCAGGGGCCGAGAGTCAACTTACCCTCACTATTCAGTGCCCCTACAACAAGTTTCTGCGTAGGCCCGGTCCCACCATTGCAATGATCAGAGACCTTTCCGGGCCAGTTCACCCACAACAGCTGATCCTGGTTTCGGCCCCAATTCTGCAGCGAAAGGTGTGCTTTCGCAGTCTCTCCAAGCGATTCGATACGGGCGTCGATTTGATGGAATGTCCGCAGTTGTTCAGTGTCCCTCAGTTTCTGAACGAGCAATGCGCAGAATACGCACCCGTTCCTCGCTGCCGCTTCAAGGTGTATTGTATGGAATGATCTCGCTACGGCATGCTTCCAGTCAGCACCAGCTCCCGGAAAACATTTAGTCCCGTCCGGGTGATCAGTCGTGTTGGAATCGCTCAAGTCTGGCCAGTCGTCGAACAAGGCTTGACAGTCATTGCAGAAGCGTCCTGTGATGGTTATCTTTGGCTTTAAATCTTCAATCCGCTTCTCGACAAGGACGAGGTCATGCTCGTCGTTTTGTACGGCTAATATCAGAGGCGATTCCGATGTCAGCTTTCTGCCGTTGGCGGCAATGTACTCGTCGTACCAGCGACGGATCTCGGTGGAGTCTTGAATTGGGGACATCACGGGAGCGTTTGACGCGTGTGAAGACGGGACTGTTTGCGTTTGTGAAGTTTCGATGATTATGAACGAGATCTCGAACAGCTACGAAACTCCGAAGAGTAGACAGCATCTCATTGGAGATCAGGCAGCAGGATGAGGAACAAGGAACGAAGGATTCCAAATCGGAAGAACGGCACTAAGAGTGGATCGTCAGGGTTAGGGTTGATAGCTCTATCTATCCTGATAAAACTGTTCTTGCAAGCGTCAAAAGAAGTGCTCGAACTTTCCGACTAATAGTTGTCACAACTCGCCGACATCAATGGAACAAAGTACATGTATGTATCATTCGCCAACGGAAGCTAAGCTTTTACCAAGGGGACCCTCAGATCATTGAAAAGCTCGAGGCCAACGCCAGGTGCGCCTATATAGCATTCACTGTCCAGATCGTGGCAGGAAGCAGTTATGCGAAGTCAAAAAAAGATGATCAACATGAAGAATTAGACATCACTGGTCATCTTCATCCGATGTGAAACCCATTTGGGAACATGCTCTGGCTTCTTGGACTACACAAAGCGGTTCAAAACTCGGGATCATTAATCAGTATTCGGCCTCGGCAGGTCCGAGAGTTTTGGCCGATCAGTGATCACCGGAGATCGAACAACATAATATCACGCAGACATCGTGAGCTGTTCACAATTGTACAACTAATCTACCTCGATACCTCTTGAATCCATCAAAAGATATGTCTCTCAACAACACAAAGAAGCCAGTGATGGCGGTAGTCGGTGCCGGCCCAGGAATTGGCGAAGCAGTCGCCCGCCGCTTCGCTGCAGAGGGCTTTGCCACGGCACTCCTCGCCCGCACCGAAGACAAACTACAAACCATGGCTCAAGGAATCAACGATGACTACGGCCAAGGCACCGCACGATACTACATCACTGACCTCCGAGTGGAGGAGTCCGTCATTGCGAGTTTCGACAAGATAGCCAGCGAGCTCGGCCCAGTACAAGTGCTCGTCTACAATGCTGGCGCCCGCCGTGTCAATGGCCGAAAGATCCTGGACACTTCATCAGAGGAGTTCGAGAACTTCACCAAGATCAATCTCCACGGGGCGTTCTGGTCGACCAAGTGTGTGCTGCCTTCTATGCTGAAGGCTCAACGAGGGACAATCTTGTTCACCGGCGCGACTGGCGCTCTTCGAGGCACTCCCGGCCTTTCGAGCTTTTCTCCCGGCAAGTTTGGACTAAGGAGTCTCTGCCAGATCATTACCCGGGAGTACCAAAGCGAGGGCATTCACGCTGCCTTTGTCATCGTCGACAGTCCCGTGGACGGCAAGCTCATTGGAGGTGTCAGGCGCAGGCAGTGGGAGCGTGAGGGGGCCAAGGAGAAATTAGAAGACCTGGACGCCTACCTTTTGCAGCCAACAGACCTTGCGGAGACCTACTGGTTCTTGCACGTCCAGAAGCGCAGTGCGTGGACCCACGAGATTGATGTTCGGCCTCAGAAGGAGGGCATGTATAGTAAAATATAATTTGAGTAAGATACGATCTTTCTTATATAGCCAGAGGTATTAATTGGGCATGTGATCGGATACCATCTCAGTGACTTCAGATATGGGGTTATCACGATAGTTCTGGGGCTCAAATACCATCTCAGTCACTGTTGGAACCTGAAGTAGCCATAACAAGCCCAAACCACAAGCGTCCCACATCATCACAACAAGGACCTAAAAGCTCGATCACCTCCCCTCTCTAACCCCAAGAACTCAATCATCAACCCCAAATGATTGATCCCCCAGAACCCCTGCTTCTCCCCCTTCGAATTCACCGCCTCGAACCAAGGCGCTCCAAAAGACCCAGATTTGAACGCCTCTTCCGTGTTCGCCTTCAACAAATCCTTCGCCTCCGCTTCCGTCATCTTCCGCAAAATCTCCTTCGCCTCCTCCTCACTCCCAAGCACCTCGGCGAGAACCTTGCCAAACACCTCCGGCTTGGAGACGGGTTCCAGGTCGACCCAGAATTTCTTGCACAAGGCGGTCAAGTACTCGCCTAGTTTGTCTGGACGGGCGAGTTGCAAGGCACACATGGAGCGCATTGTTGGCAGGGTGTTTTGGGGGAAGGGTTCGGGGGATTTGCCGGAGGGGGCAAAGGGGACTTGGAAGCGTTTGGCGAAGTATGCTCGCTCGAAAGATGTGTAAGGGCCTTTGTCTGTTGGGGCACCGTGAGATGGATGTTTAGTGGAATGTGGCGGAACATGTCGCAGTAAAGACGGGACAAGTATGGGTTGACGTACTTTTCACGGTGAACGGTGGGCGGTTGTCGTTCATCTGCATGATTCCGCCCTGGAAAGTTGGGACGAGAATTATGTTGGTGTTGGCGAAGACCGGAGAGTTCTGGTACGCGTCAGTTGCCTTGATACGTATGTTCATGAATCTTTTCAGGATAAGCCGTACGTTCAAAATATGCCACGCCAGGTATCCGAAGGGACTGATCACGTCCGTGTAGAGGGTGACTTTTGTTTCCGGCATCTTGTCTTTCTTTCGACCGTAAAGTCCTTTTCAGTTGTGTGTTCTAGTGAGACGAGTGTAGAGATGCACCCTGCTTTACTATGTGTACAATTTAGATGGTATAGAAGTGTAAGGTCGGCTTGATTACTCTTCACATCATTGCCGAGGCATGTAGATCGCGAAGCTCACAGTACCCACCTTTGATCGACACGGGCCGTGTTATAACTATATTCGACGCTCTAATCTAGAATATACTTTATATTCGGCTCTGCGGCTCAGGACAAACAAATATGTTCGGTAATCCGTGCAGAAAAGGTTTCCTGGGATTCGATGCCAATTTTCGATTCCTCTTCACTGCCGAAAGAGCGTTCGTTAAGGAGCAGAGAAAAGATGCAACCGAGTGTGTGAAGTCTTCTCACCACACAGGGTCGAACAGGTTGCAAGTAAGGTGAAGTCATAAGATCACATGTATTCGCGTTCTCAAAATCTACAGTTTCGATGTACGTTTGTTCTCTTCCTGTTGGTACTTCTCCCTCAAGACCCGTCTTAGAATCTTACCCGCAGCGGACTTTGGGATCTCCTCAATAAACTTGACACCGCCTCGCAACCTCTTGTGGTTCGCCACCTTCGATGCCACAAAATCGACAATCTCCTTCTCCAGCTGCGGATCAACTGTAATACCTGGCCTGGGAACAACGTACGCAATCGGTACTTCTGTCGCCAAGTCGTCACGTTGGATACCAAGCACCGCCACATCGTTGATCTTGTCGTGTGACAGAAGGACGCCTTCCAACTCCGCGGGCGGCACTTGGAAGCCTTTGTATTTGATGAGCTCCTTAATCCGATCGGTGATGTAGAAGTTGCCGTCCTTGTCCTGATAGCCGATGTCTCCGGTTTTGAAGTAGCCGTCTGAGGTCAACGCGTTCGCAGTTGCCTTCTCGTTCTTCCAATACCCTGCGAAGACGTTGGGTCCTTTGACCCAAAGCTCTCCCACTTCGCCGACTGGGACTTCCCTCTCGTCCACTGAGACGTACTTGGCGGTCTGGTTTGACAATAGTCTGCCCACCGAGCCGACTGTGCTTTCCCACAACTCTTGAGGTTGGACATGAGTGGAAGGGGACGTTTCGGAAAGACCGAAGGCTTGTGTGATCGGGATCCTAAGCCGCTTGTACGCCGCGTGAACCAGCTCTTTCGTGAGCGGCGCCGCGGCAGAAGTCATCATTCGCAAGGAAGAAAGGTCATACTTGTCCACGATGGGATGTTTTGACAGACCGAGGACGACTGGCGGCACCACGTAGCTGTAAGTGATCTTGTGCTGTTGTACCAGTTCACAAAACTGCTGGAGGTCGAACTTTTCCATGACGATGCAGGTCAGACCACGGTACAAGGATTGATGCAGCAGGCCAGTCAGACCGTAGATGTGGTAGAACGGCAAGAAAGCTAGCAATCGATCCTCGCTGGTGATGGAGCTGTTTGCAGTCACGCCCATGAGGATGTTTGAGACCAAATTACGGTGGGTGAGCATCACACCCTTCGGGAGGCCGGTAGTTCCTGAGCTGTAGGCCAAGAATGCGAGCTCTTTGGCGGGATTGGTGAGCTCGACTCTTCCATTGGAAGGAAGACCAGTCCTTTCTCCCAAAGTCGTGAAGTGCCGGAATTGGGATGTCGGATCCTTCCCGTCGCCCAACAAGATAATGCGATCCTCAGGCAGGCCAACCTTTTCAGCCGCTTTCCTGGCATTTTCGATTAGAGGGAGCTGGGTAGCCAATGCTTTAGCCCCACTGTTTTGCAATTGAAATGCTAGCTCCTCTACCGTGTAACCAGGATTGGCGGGAGAGATGATTCCACCAGCGAAATGGGTGCCCCAAACAATTGCAGGCGTGTCGATGGAATTTGGTGTGTACAAGGCCAGAACATCATTCTTCTGCCAGTCCCACTGGCCTAAAAGACCTTGACCGAAGTCGGTTGCGGTGGCCTTGACTTGGGCAAAAGTGTATGATCGCTTCGTGTTGGCGTCGATGAAGATCTCTGAACCAAAGTATCAGCGCATATCTGAGAACTCAGATCGCAATGCTCTCACTCTTGTCCTCTGGGAACGGAAGATCATTGCGGGCGAAGAGGAAGTCCCAGAGTCCGACATCCGGAATGTCAACAAGCGGGTAATTGGATTCAACTGGCATGATTGTCTGCTTTGACAATGGCGAACAGATATGAAGAATTAGATCTGCAAGAAAGCGAAGTTGATGTTAAAGTGACGAGACTGAATGTGTTGCGGAATGAAGAAGCCAGAACTTTGACGAATGTTGGATTCGAAATAGGTGCACGAGGAATGAAGGAGCTGAGGACGACAGTCGTGGTATAGTGCCAGGCGCTAGAGTCCTACATATTATCGGCCTGATAAAGCATGATTAATTGAAATCGAAATGGTCTAGCCTCGGTTTGTTGTGGTTGATTCGTGATCAGAAAGCCATGTGATGCCTGAGGCATCAATCGTGAGGAGGTTCCAATTGGGTTACGTCCGTAGTATCGACTGTGAAACTCTGACCTAGGTTTGTGGCTGGGATCGACGGTGTTTGGCATCTTAGGTTCATACCAGACAAGTCGACTGATGTATCATACACGTTTGACCGCTGATATCGTGATGGAAAGGCATCGGAGTACGTACGTACTGGTAGGCTTCATGACGACACTGCAGAGGGTGTCGATGGAACAGGAGACTTCGGAGGGCACAGAAGAGCAGCCGGTAGACGATGATTGTGTGGATGTGGTAGAGCATTCGCGACCTGTCTGAGTTGAGAAGACACACATCCAGCATAGTACTCTTGCAGCAGGTTTCAGTGCTTACGCGTCAAGGGCTCCAAGTCGGCATTGGCCCAGCAGAGGTGAGTCTACAGCACCATGTCAGTACTTCGTGTTGTGCCCCTGAGAGCCCTCATCTGTGGATGGTAGAATCGTGAGAATTTGTTGATGGTTGACAGACGAAAGTGTTCGCACGCGTCGAAAGTAATCTCAAGGGCTGTGCAAACGCGCTTCTAGGGTTAGTGTTAGCGTCGCAGTATCGGGCGATTTCCCACTGAACAACTACCAAATCATTAGTTGGTTGAGTTGGTTCGATCTATTGAGAAACGTTCAAGCCGATGAAGCTGTTGGCTGTTGGCATTCGAAAACACCTGGTCATCGAATGCCATGAGGAAGTGGTTGAATATGACGCCCATCCACGATGAAATGGCCTCGTCACCAGTAACAAGCGTTATGCATGATGTCGTTGATCGTTACATATCAAAGCTTGCGTCGATAACTGAGCCCCAGCTCCGACCACCCAAAAGACTTGTTGCTAATTGACACAAAATCCTCAATAAAATGATGCTGCTCGTTTTCGTTCCAACCGCCAGCATCTGTAAAGTGATGTCCTCTCGTCACTTCTCCCCACCGCAGCTCATCCAGAACACTCGAATGTCCTCGCGGCCTCTCAGCCAAGAGGTGAGAGGCAAGTCATTCATAGCGAGACGGAACTGCCATGCCAGGTTAGCCTGCTGTCTGGTGTCCCAGGGAAAGTGGAGGACTGACTTCGGTGTCATCGTCGCATGAGCCGAAAGTCACAAGTGACTGAGCTTCGTTAAGGGCTTGCAGACTTGTCTCGGTCAACTGTCCCGCGTGGCTAAGAATGCCGATGCGGCTTTGCATGACTGGCGTGGTGTTCGCTGCGGCCCGGCTACGGCAGTGATCACCGCCGGCTTGATGATCTGGTCTTTGGACATGGTGAATTCGGACTCACATCATGTATGCGACAGGCCTTCTGGCACCGCCCTTATATATAAACAACACGTTCGTCCTCTTCTTCGATGCTACAGATTGGGGGCTACTAACCGGCTCTGAGAACGACTCATCGTGTCATTTCACGCCCAGCCATACCGCCAACCGTGGCCAGATTTTTGAGGCGATGATACGCGTTGTCAGGAACAGGGAATTTGGCGACCTGTAGGAGCATCGCATGGGGGGTTTGCAGAGAATTGCCCGAAACGGCAATTCAGTACGTACTTGTTCGCTTGGATACAAGAGGACTTAGGCTGCTTATCCACCTTGCTATTCGCTTGTTGACGAGGTCGTCTCCTTCATGGTTGGAGATTACCTGGTGCCTCGGGGCGTAGGCCAGGGAAACCATGCCTGGATGGGGAATCTGTGTCGATTAGCGGCCGGAGACTGGTGGCTATTGGGGCGCGCGGTTTTCGCTAATCGCGTAGTTTGTGTGAAGGTGTAGGGACTTCCAGCAATACTGGACGCCCAAAATGCGAGGCTGACAATGCAGATAGCGGCCTGCGATCACGTGGCTGGGCGGTCTGTTGTATGGTATTCTTATCTTCCTGGTATTCTGAGCAAGAGCGCCGTATTCAACATTAGGGAGAGTTGGGTTCTGGCATGTCCTGTACGCTCTCGTTGTCAATATGATGAGCATGATTTCGCCACGAACTTCGCGGCTACCGAAATCTCTGTGCATGTACTGCATGATGTTACGATGTCTACCACAGTGACCAACAACAGCCTTGTACAAGCTTTGTGCGTGATATGGGTTTCATTTCGTCTGGTAATGGATCAAACGGCTCATCACGACTGAGAAAGCGCCTTCTGACAAGCAGTCAGATCACGAAGAAAATGCGCGTGTCGTCCATCATAATCTCGTTAACAAAAGTAATTGACTCCGATGTCAGCAGTGATCAGGCGAGGATGAGGCTCCCACCGTTAGGCACTTCGTGGAAATTGGGGTCTCCAAACTCCTTGTCGCCGTCCTTCGCTTCGGTCTTCTCACGTTCCAATGCTTGTTCGAGCGTGATGGGGTTCTGAGTCAACATCCAAGACGTGAGACCCTTTTCAATCTTCGCCTCGTCATGCGTTCCGATCCAGTACTTCGAGTTCAGTAGCCTCTGCAACTTGAGACCATTATGGCCACCCAGGTTCGCTTCGCTGAAGCCCACCCATGACAACCCGACTCTGACGTTGAGCAAGCCATGCAGCAACGCGAGAATGCGCAAAGCCGGTTTCCGAGAGGCCAGGAAAGTCATTTGCTCGATAGGAATACCGTGTGGCGTGTATACGATGGCTTCAGCCGTGTCGAGGCCAAGTGAGTCGAATGAGATGATAAGTCCCTTGTGGATGCCTTGAACGTCCTTAGTCTGGGTGAGACAGCCGATTCCAAGCCATTTTGGAAGAAAAGGTAGACGAGTTTCGCGCCAGTCACATTCAAAGGCGGGCAGAAGTGTGATGTTCTCGAAGTGTTTGTAGGCTTTGACCAGATGCTCTGCATCGTGCCGCACGAGGATTGGTACGGAAGGGTCAACCTGGCGCAGCGTGTGCTCGTTGACGTGGTCGGTCCCGCGCAGGCAGCAGGCAGCCACGTCGATATAGCCCGTGGAAGGTTTTGCTTGCGCGTCCATGTTACGGATACTACATGCCTGGACCTCGATGTCGTGGACAAAGGCGTCGACTTCCACTATGGTTTGGAAAGCAGAGGGGACTGTGTGAGCCTGTTCATGAAAGATCCGGAAGAACTCGACTTGACTACCTTGAAGCCACGCGTCTATGAGGAGGTTGAAATATGGGCGCGGGTGGCCATCGTTCCTTGGGATCTGAATGAGCCAAGAGTTGTCTGCCGACAGGTGGTGGATGAGAGGACGCTGGGTGTCTGCGTGGGATTTGAGGATAGACTTTGCATCAGATATCTGTTTCGGCATATTGAAGACGCTCGGCTGCCTATAAGAAAGAGTGAGGTGTATGAGGTGAAGCTTGGAAGTGGGAGTGTCCCTCAGTCGCCACCTACTAGGTCTCCTAGAGGATCGCGTGCGGCTGAACTATCAGCTGACCTCATGTGTTTGTTACGAGCAGAGGAGTCGAACCAACACACGGAAGGAACAAAGCCATCAAGACACCCTCGCATACAAATCTAAGAAGGACATTCATACACCACATAGGCTAATCTGGAGTAATACGCTCGTCATGTGACGAGTGTCTGATATAGGTGGCCGAGCACAAGCCCCGGCTCGCTCACCAATTTGTCGGAATAATGATAATGGCCAAGTCCGCAAATTTTGACTTTTGTGCCTGCCGATGAACCGCATTATCACAAAGGTAAACTGCGCCCTGCGAACCCGATTTTCTACAATGAGTACAGTATGCCCAACGTCTCAGCAGACGGGGCTTCTACGCGCAAACTTCCACTTCAGAGACCTCGAAACCTTGCAATCCCACGCGTTGTGAGAGTTGGCGTGAACATGGACATGCAATCTCGTAAATCGCTCTCCACGATTGATAAATCGATCGCATAACATCACGTCACTTTCGTTTCGCCAAGAAAACTCTCGGTCACGCCAGCCGTTCGTCCCGTGCCAACGCGCGGACAACGATCAGCCTTGCAACTGTGGAGCTCTTCCAAGACCCCAGAGCCTCTTATAAGTCACAACAACAACGGCCGGCCTGCGGCGTTCTGGAAAGGCGGAGCACGAACCGACGCGTTTACTTGCACACGCAACACTTGTCGGGAACAAAGGTTGTCGTCGCGGCAAATCCTTGATGAGACTTGATGGCCTCATGTTCTTGCCACTGGCAGCCAACGGCCAACGAATAACGACACAGACAAAGAGTAGCGACAGGAATAGACACCGAACATCCGAGCGGCGGAGCCGTGAGACGTTGGGTTATGATCCTTCTGCCTAGGATATGGACGCACCAGACAGGGTCCCCGTTGGCAAAGATCGCCTCATCACTACTGCACTGGCCGTGGCAACGCGAAGCCTGGGCCAGAGACGGGCTCAGACAGAGCTTTGTTGTTTCCTCTCGCTCTTGCGCCTCGCGCGGAGGATTCTGGCCAAGTCTCTTTGTCTGGACTAAAGGGTTTGGCTACATCACTGCGGGTCTGGTACGGGCTTGGGCGAGTGCTCTCAGGCCGACTATGTATAAGAGAAACAGTTGCCCGGCATGATCTACCTTTTCTCCAGAGTACCATTGCACATCATCCGCATTCGCTCTATACCCGACAAATTCGCCAACAAAACACTTCAAATCCAATCAAAATGCTTTCCAAGGTCCTCTTCCTCGCCGCCGCTGGCTACGTTGCCGCTCAGGATGTCACAGAGATCGTTGGCTCTGCCACCGGCGCGGTAACTGCTGTGCCTACCAACACCGGAGCTGGTGCCTCTGCTGCCGTCAGCTCATGGGCTCTTGAGAACCCCAGCCAAGCGTCTTCTCTCCTCGCCTCATACGCATCTGAGAGCCCTGCCGCAGCCTCATCCATCCTCCAGAGCTTCCTCTCCACTGCCGACCCTAGCGTCAGCTCCCAAGTAGCTTCCGCCGCCAGCGACTACTTCCCCGGTGGCTCTGGTATGATGCCCATGCCTACCAACGGCACCAGCTCGGGTGTTGCAGCCGCATCCAATGCCGGTGCATCAGCCAGCCGTTCTGCTGTCTCTAGCTTCCTCAGCTCGGCCTCCGAAGCTGCTTCTGGTAGCTCTGTAAGTTTACACGACTGCAAAAAGAACCTAGACGCAAACAACTAACATACTTCATAGCTCGGTTCTGACGCCAGCCAATCTGCTGCATCTGCTGGTGGCTCTGCCGCCTCTACTGCATCCGAGGCTGCTACCACCGGCTCTGGCTCCGGCTCCGGCTCTAGCTCCAACGACGACTCCGGCTCTAGCTCCAACGACGAATCCGAGTCTGGAACCTCATCCGGCGACTCTGGCGCAATGCAGACTGCTGCCCCCTTCATGCTCGGTGCTGCCGGTCTTGCCTTTGCCGCACTCTTGTAGAGTGTCCCCTTTTGACGATACCTTGTGGCATTGACGTTCCGTCGTCCGGCCACTCACGAACGATCCTGTCCCGAAGTGTTCAGGTCAGGATTGTGGTTACGCTATTTCAGACAAATTTTGTACTTAATTTACCTTGTTGAAGGATAATCCTTGTGGCAAACATGAACCGACACTCTTCCTAAAGAAGTGTTCTCCGTCCTACTACGACATTTCGTTGTCTGTGTCCCGTATGCTACGAAGATTCCTCGAGTAAAAAAGTGAACCATTATAGTGGTGATTGACGCGGTTTTCATCTATTCTACGTACCTCCCGAAAGGTGGATGATGGCGGTAAGCGAACACATGATAACATTGATATGTCACATACATTTGAGATGACTACATATCACCTCATAGCATAGGACGAGCGAAGTGTGAAATAGTAGGGGTCCAGAGCCTCAAGCTGAGGAACGCCCTTACCCTTTTCGGATTACACCTGCTGACTGCCAGACGCCGCTTCACCTTCTACTGTAGGCTAAACCCTTCACTATACCACCGTACTAGATTCCCAATACACTAAACGCGTCTGCAACGAACCGAGGCATCGGCGAATGCGCGACCCGACCATGCGCGGCGTACTAAAACCGCTGCGACCTGGACAGGATGCCTACTCTCAGGTCACGCCTCTCGAGAACTTCGACGCGCCATACCAGCAACACCACCATCAGCAAACTCCGACCCATCACCAGCAGTCGGACTCAACATGGCCGGGCGTCGTTGTAGAGACAGGGTACCAACCCAGCAACACACTGTACGGGACACCTTCAACTCAATACAACAACCATAGCCAATACAGCGGCGCATACGCGACTCCAACCCAGCCCTCGAGCACTAGCCAATCGACACAGTACAACAACTACGATCCAGGCAGCAACACGTACAGCTACGGTGACACTGTGCAAGCCACGCCTTACGGCCAGCAGTCCACAGGCGCAAACGAAGGCCTCTTCTCGCCGGACTCGGCGCAAAGGAAAGAGACACGAAGCTATGGCGTTCGACCTCGAGCTACGGCGAACAGCCTTGAGGATTTCGCAGCACTTCTACAGGCCGAAGTCGATGCTAGCTGTGTGGATGGGGTGTATGAGGTCTGCAAAACAGAGCTATCTTTGGCTGGCGGTGCTTTCATCCCACTCATGAGGCCCAAAATTGGCCCGTACGCGGAAGGTGGAGTCCAAGACCTGCCGGAGGATTTCAAGAAGAACTATCCAGAAGTTGATACGACAGAAGATGTCACGGCAGAGAGCCAACCGAGTCAGGCCGGCCAGGGTGGCACTCAAGGACAAGCGCAAGATCCATCAACACAGGACGGCGTGGCTACCCAAACCCAACCGGACAGTTGCGCAGCACCAGATCAAACATCAAGCGAGTCCAACCCGGCGTCCACACAAAAGCCGCCTGCACCTCCCCTCCCTCTACTAGAAGATCCTCTCAAGACCTGTCCAACCGCCAGTGTGGACTCCATCCTTGACATCGAAGACGCAGATGTCCGTGGCATCGTTCAACGTGCAGCTTCCCGAGGTCTGATCCAACGCATCATGAACCTCGATGGCTTCAAATACATGTTCAACAACTTCTGGACTTCCCGCCATGACGGCGATGGCTTGCGGTATTCCTACAACTGCCGCGACAGCTTACAGAACAAGGACCGCCACGCTCACGTTCCCGCTCGGGCAAGCACTGTACCTCCAGTCCACCGAGAAATGTTGCGCAGAACGAAAGAAAGTTGGGACTGCAAGGGTGCGATATCTATCAAATTCTCACCCGCCATCCGCGCGATCGTAGTGCAATACCGCCACGCAGCTATACATCCGACCATTGAAGACCGCAGACGACCACCACGCAAGCCGTCAGCACCGAGATCTTCACGACCTCCTGGCCGGCCCAGAGGCTCGAGAGGGACGAAGAGGAGGCGGAACTCGGAAATCGAAGGGCATGGTTATGATGCTGGTTTGCCGTTGCCCTTGTCAGGGAACACTCCGGCGCGTTTCCCTGTGCAGACAAGGCAGGAGCCGAGTCTGTTCGAGTTGTTGCAGCAGAGTGCTATTGAGAGAGAGGCGAACGATAATGGCGAGCAGCTTGGCAGCGCTGCGAGGCCGTGGTGGGGGAGCGCTGGCAAGTGATCGATTGCAGTCTGCGGTGGGGGAACTCCCCAGCAATGTGGCTTGTTGCGAACAAGAGACGCCATGATTGCAATCTGGCGAATGCGGTGCGGTCACTTGCATTATGGTCGATGTGGAACCTGACCTTGACAATACGAGACGAGACGAGACGAGTACTTACAAGGCCGAGGCGGAGAGAGATGTAAACGACGAACGACAAGATTCACAGTACAAAACATCATTTGCAAGATGCCAGGCCTGGAATTAGAATAACCCTCTAGACGGTTTCTGCTCGTTCAAATCGCAAATCCGTATTGCCCTATGCGGAGGAAAACGTCTACAAGCCGCCGGGGATCCACTATGTCGCCGCGGCCGACGCAAGGGATCGCCCTACCTACCTAGTAATAACATTATCGAAGCCACGTATAGTCAACAATAATGCTCGTGTGGCCCCGCAACCCAAAGCCACCTTTGAAGAGGCACGCCTTATACAACAAAACTGAACAGCGGGTTTCCAGACATGCTACAACGCCCAGCGGGAAACGCCTCCATTGAGTAAAAAAAAAAAGCTGCAAGCTCGACCAGCACAACAAAAGCAAAAGAGAACATCTTACGCTGTTCAACAGCTTCCTCCCGTGATCGAAACAGGGACCTTAGGATGACTGCATTGCTGCAATCCCACGCTCTACCACTGAGCTAAAGAAGCTGGTTGTTGGTCTTCAAATCAAATTTAGTAATATATAGCCTTGGATCAATCACTGACCCAGACACGTCAAACCCCAGGGACCTTACAAATC
>Ga0265780_10005149_pt1 | contig 16639 bp, 14 predicted proteins | sample P1T30metagenome_FD_192432 | JGI IMG/M metagenome (GOLD analysis project Ga0265780, IMG submission 192432) | Plant litter microbial communities from East Loma Ridge, Irvine, California - P1 T30 | ecosystem: Environmental > Terrestrial > Plant litter > Unclassified | place: USA: California... | reverse complement strand
GCAGATGCGCCTCCCCAGCTGTCCACCATAAGGTCGACTGTGAAAAGATGGTGCAGCACACAAGCCGAACGGGCATAGCTGCTTTTCGCAGCTGCAACAGTGTAGGATCTAATCAAATCAAATCAAATCAAATCAAATCAAATCAAATCGACATAGAAACAGAACAAAGATATAAAAACCATGGAATTATATATGGAAGAGCTATATGTCACGGAAAGGATTGCCTTTTGTCCCGGCACCGCCCTTTTCTCACTTGTGTATGCACCAAGCCGCACATCTCTGTTCGTTAACACGACCAGGAGCCGGCACCATAACACCACGGATGGACCAAGTCGGGCCCGCGCCACCGTTGAGGAAGCACAACTGGTGGTGTGGTCGTCGAACCAAACGGCTGGCGCCTGGGTGAGCCCACTCCGCAAGCTCGCCGGGAGACTACCGTGGGCTGACGCGTAACGTAAGTGCGCACTACAGTCACCGTGCGCGACCCGAGCCAGTTCGCGAGTCGAGCCATCCGAACATCATAACATTGAAATCAGCCTAACTTCATCACGTCATAACTCTACCACCATGGATCCGATCCAGAAAGCGATTGAAGATATTGAATCGCGTGCACCTGGAGAGAAATTCTCGTATCGCGAAGTCGCGAAAAAGTTCAAAGTTGACCGAACAACGTTGTCGCGACGACACCGAGGTGTTCAACGCTCAAATGTAGCCGACACCGAATGGAAGCTCTCTCCACCCGCAACAGGAAGCAGAGCTTATAAAATAAATAGAAAGATGTACAAGACAAGGCTTCCCACCTACACGAGAGATGGTACAAAATTTTGCTGGAACGGTGGCAAAGTGGGACGTCTCTTCGAGCTGGGTATCTCGGTTTCTACATCGCCATTCTGACGAACTTACCATTAAATGGAGCGCTGGAATCGATCGCAACCGCAACAGAGCTGACTCAGAGCATCGCTATCGCGTCTATTTTGACGTCCTTCATGACAAGATGCGAGAGCGCGACATTCAGCCTAGGAACGTCTACAATATGGATGAAAAAGGCTTCTTCTTGGGCGTTACAAATCGCTCAAAACGCATCTTCACGAAGGCAGTTTGGGCTTCAAAAGAGCGCCGAGCGGCCGTCCAAGATGGCAAGAGGAAGTGGATAACTCTTCTAGCTTGCGTCTGCGCCGATGGGACAGCGCTTCCGCCGTCTCTCATCTACGAGGGCAAAGGTGGACTTCAAGAGAGCTGGATCGACGACATAGAGGCTGAAAAACACGAGATTTTCTGTGCCAATTCGGATTCAGGATGGACGAACAATGTCCTCGGGCTTGCCTGGCTTCATCAGGTCTTTGAGCGCTTCACGAAGCCGAAAGCGAGACGAGAATGGCGACTTCTGATCCTCGACGGCCACGGCAGCCACCTCACGATCGAATTTTTCGACTTTTGCGACGCGAACAAGATCCTCTTGATGATCTTTCCTTCTCATGCTACACACAGCCTTCAGCCGCTCGATGTGGTTCTATTCTCGCCTCTTTCTGCTCGGTATTCGCAGGAACTCGACCGACAATCGCAGCGACAGCAGGGTCTCGTTGACCTCAAGAAAGGCGACTTCTTCACGAGCTTCTGGGCAGCCTGGGTTGCTACAATGAAGCCAGATCTCATTACGAAGAGCTTTGAAGCTACAGGCGTCGTCCCGATGGATGCGAACGCTGTTATGAAGCGCTTCAACAACCACACTTCGGAGCAAGATGAAGCTTTACAAACTAGGGAGTACGGCGACGGCGATAGCTGGAAACAGCTGTCAAAGTTATACGATACTGCTGTCGCTGACATGACGACAGTTGAGGCAAAGCAGCTCAAGACTTCATTCCATTCGCTTCAGACGCAGAACGACCTTCTACACTTCGAAAACGACGGCCTCCGCGCCGCTCTCGTCACCACTAAGAAGCGCGCGAAGCCTTCATCTACACTGCAGTATCGTGAGCCTGAGGGAAGCTCTGGAAGAGCTGCATTCTGGTCTCCGAGGAAGCTCAAGGAAGCTAAGGAGCTCCGCGCCGCGAAACTCGACCAAGACGCCCAGGAAAAACTCCAAAAAGCTGAGGCAAGAGAGCAGAAAGCGATAGAAACAACCTACAAAAAAGCCATGGCTGACGAGGCAAAGGCGCGTCGAAAGCGAGAGCATGAGGAGGCCAAGATGGCGAGAGAGGCGAGGGCTAAAGAAGCCGCCGTCGCGAGGGCTCTTAAAAAGCAACAAAGCGACACTGCAACTACAGAAAAAATCACACAATAGAGCAAGTACAGCCTTAAGAACAACCTCACGAAGCGCTGTTAGAAAAAGAGCGCCTCGTCGTCGTGTTGTGGGTGCTACAAGTCAGGCTGGGGCTACACCTGCGCCGCCACCTGCACCGCCCAAAACCACGACGCGCGGACGTCAAATTATAAGACCATCCAAATTTAATTAGACAGAAAGTTTCGCATACATCAGTACATAGATACACCAGCAAATCTCGCAATAATCGCTTTTGTGGGTGGCTCTACAGCCTCATGTTTAAATGAAGCCAAAATGTGGAATGTGGCTCGACTCGCGAACTGGCTCGGGTCGCGCACGGTGACTGTAGGCGAGCCAGCTCAGCCGATGAGCCACCCCACCGAATTCAGACGATTTGAGAAATGAGGCTGTACAGCCACCCGCAAAAGTGATTATCGCGAAATTTCTTGGTGTATTGTTCTATAGATGTATAAGATACTTTCTATCTAATTAAATTTGGATGGTTTTATAATTTGACGTCCGCGCGTCGTCGTTTTAGGTGGTGCAGGCGGCGGCGCGGGTGCAATCGCGAGACGTTTGGCTTCCGAACTTGACGTTTCCGACACCGCAGAAGCCCAAATCTTTCGGAGCTCTTTCCAGCTATCACCGTCGCCATTATCCCCAGTTTGTTGGCTTCCATCTCGCTCCGAAGTAGTGGTGGTGAAGCGCTTCAGGACAGCCTGCGCATCCACCGGCCAGACGCCCGTAGCTTCAAAGCTCTTTGGAATGAGATCCGGCCTCATTGTTGTGCCCCAGGACTCCCAAAAGATAGAAAAGAAGTCGCGTTTTGTAACTCTCGTAAGCCCTAGCGATTGCTGAAGATGGCGATCGAGTTCTGAAGAGTAGTGCTTCGCGATAGGCGCGAAAACAACGACATCGAGCGGCTGGAGACTGTGGGTTGCATGCGGGGGAAATACGGACAAGAGGATTCGATGAGCGTCGCAAAACTCGATAAGTTCGATCGTGAGGTGGCTGCCGTGGCCGTCAACGATGAGGAGACGGAAATCGCGACCCGCGGAGTCCTTCGAACAGCGCTGAAAGACGTTCCGAAGCCAGGATAATCCTATATCATTGTTAGTCCACCCGGTAGCTGAATTCGAGAAGAAAACCTCGTGTTTCTGAACCTCTACGGCTTCAACCCAGGCCGATTGAATCCCAGAAACGCCCTGGTAAATCAGAGCCGGCGGCAGTGCCTCCCCGGAAGCGCACACGCAAGCTAGCAGTGCAATCCATTCTCTGTTTCCATCCTGGACGGCCGTACGCGCTTCTTTTGATGCCCAAAGTGCCTTAGTGAACACTCTTTTCGACGGTTTCGCGACGCCGACGAAGAAGCCCTTCTCGTCCATACTGTACGTATTTTCCGGCCGAATCTCGTAGTGCCGCATCCTCGAGTGAAGCATGTTGAAGTATAGCTTGTACTTGAACGGGCTGTCGGCCAGGTGTCGTTGTCGGTCGATTCTGGGGCTCCATTTAATAGTAATCGCGTCGTTGTAACGACGAAGGAAGCGCGAGACCCAGGCTCTAGAAACCGCGCATTTCGCAACCGAGCCCGCGAAATTCTATATCATCTCTCGCGTCGGCGGTAACCCTCTTCTTGCGCATTTTTCAATGTATACGACAAGCTCCAGCTCCTGTTGTGGCGTGAGTAGCATGCGATCGCGCGAACGCTCTGCATTTGGGCGTGTTTTCATCTGGTGCCGCCGCGACAACGTTGTTCGGTCGCAACCCCATCTTTTTGCAACTTCGCGATGGCTAAAAGTTGCGCCTTCTCCACGCAATTCGAGGTTTTCAATCGCTTTCTGAATCGGGTCCACAATGGTGGAGTTATGAGGCGTTGAAGGTTGGGACGATTATGTTGTTTTGGTGTTCGGGCGGCTCATTGGGTGATCTGGCTCACCTACCGGTAGTGCGCACTTACGTTAGCGAGCCGACGCGCAAATCGAGCCACCCAATAACATGTACTTGAGCTCAAAAATGAAGCTGTAGAACCACAGCAAATCGTAATAATATTGCGATAACCCGGTGTTACAGTAATTACATGCTTACGAACAGTTTGTACTATTCAGAATATTTTATTTGGCTGTTGTTACTCGGGTACAGGTCTTTTTGGTAGGAGCTGGTGGTGCAGGTGGCGCCTTAACACCACCTACCCCAACGCTGTTATTACTCCTCCGCTTTGCTTGTGGACCTTTAGGAGGCTTTGAAGCTGCTCTCTTACCTCTTTGGGGTTGTGGTAGACCTTTTTTAGAGTCGCGATCTCGCCTTTCTTGCTCTTCCTGAGCCCTCTGGGCGGCTGCTTCCTCAGCTGCCTTCTGGCGCTCCTTTGCCCGGGCCTCTTTCGCACTTTCTCGCAGCGCTTTTGCTTCTTCAGCTATCTTTCTCTTATACAAGTTATTGGCCTCTTGTAGCTCTTTCGTCTGAGCCTTTTGAAGTTTTTCTGACTCTTCTTGTTGTTTTACCCGCTCGCGAACCCGAGCTTCGCGGACCTTCGAAGGAAACCACAACACTGCACCACCATGATACTCTTTGCGCTGTTGAAGGTCTAGTAGTTTATTCTTCTTCTTGTGCTTTGTTTTGTGTGTAAGAGCTTGGTGTAGTCCCTGATTCTCGTGGTTGAGAAGCTCGTTTTGTACCTGGAGGGAATGTATGGACTGGCTTCATGCTCTTGTTGATTTCTCCGTCTTATCTTTTCTATTAGCATCAAATAACTTACAATGCCCGATCCAGCTGCTGTTGTTACCCTTTGACTCTAATTCTGAGTCCTTATCTTCATCTGAAGTGGTGTTTTGGAAACGCTTCAGGACTGGCTCGGCATTTGGTGACACCACTCCTGTGGCTTCAAAGGCCTTGAGGACGTTATCATGGGTAAAGGAGTCGCTCCAGGCAGGTCAGAGAAGCTGGAAAAAGTCTCCTTTGGCCACAGGTACAAGGCCTCGGCTGCGATGGAGATGGTTGGCGAGTTCGGACGAGTAAGCACTGGAAAGTGGCTTGAATATCATCACATCTAATGGCTGAAGACTGTGGGTTGAATGGGGGAAAGACGACGACGAGGATCTTGTGTTGATCGCAATATTCGATAAGATCCATAGTTAGATGAGATCCTTGGCCATCAAGGATGAGGAGGCGGTAACTTGAGCGCGCTTTCTTCCCAGTACTTCTTTGAAACACTTGTTCAAGCCAAGCTAACCCTGGATTGTCGTTGGTCCATCTGGAGGGTGAATTGCCTACAAATATCTCGTGTTTCTGCACCTCTATGTCCTCTACCCATCCACTTTGCAGACTTGTCAACAATCAAGCCAATCAATCTGAGCACCCCGGATTGAATTGACTTGACTTGAAGTTCTATAGTAATTTGGCTTGATTGATGAGATTGATCGATCAAAAAGGCTTAGATTGATTGACTTGATTGATTGGATTGGTAGGATTAAGTGGCCAAAGCGTACCCCTCAAAGAAGCTCAGAGGGTGGATGGGATAGTGGCAAGATCACGTGGTGATAAGACACATGCTCTTATCATCACGTGCTACTCTTCTTCCTTACCTCGGTGGCGGCGGGCCAACGTCGTTCTGTTAACATCCCACTTCTCAGGAGCTTTTTATACGAAAAAGATGTGCCTTCTTCCCGCGATTCGATATCTCCAATCGCTTCTTGAATCGGATCCATATTGGTGCAGTTGTGGTTGATTCGGTGTAGCTGAAGGACAATTGCGATAATGTTGGGTGGCTCGATCTGCGGCTTGGCTCGTTTCGCGTCTGCGCACGGTACAGTAAAGTGCTCGTGCACGAAACGATCCAGGTCGCGGGTCGAGCCACATCCCACATTTTGGCCACATTAAGGAATGCAGCTATTGCGACACCCGCAATAGTTATCATCGCGAGATTTTCTGGTATATTACTATATAGACGCTTGCAAAACTCTTCTACTAATCAAATTTGGCCGATTTCCTAATCTCGCAGCCGCGCGTGGTGGTTTTAGTGGGCGAGGGCGGCGGCGGCCCAATTCGGGTAATAATGGACTTACTATGGTGTCAGGCATGAATAATGTATGTGGGACGCTAGCAGGGCTTGGCTGCAGCTTGTACAAGTTGGTATAGAATATCAAGCTAAAGTGCATCCCTGGATAGCGAGACACCCTAGGTGGCGAGACACTTTTTTGTCCGGACTTTCGCGATCGCGCCACGATATCTGTACGAGCTCATGCTCAATGCGCTATAGTTCTGCAGCTGTAGTTCTTTTAGTATAGTAGCCTCCGATTAGGGAGAGCGTAGTGCCAGACGTCCTGCCGGAGGAGCAGAGAGGATGCCCAGATGTCAGAGGCTGAGATCGCAGGCTCTAAAGGTCAACTTGTCGTAGAGGACATGCATTCCGGCAGTTTCTCCGAGCGGGAAGCATTCTCGCCAAGACACTCTCTGCGGGTGAGAAGCTCTAATATTTCTTGGCATGCAGTAGGCTGCAGTAGCGTGCTCAGATGTGTCCGTGGCTGTGGCGCGCAGCAGCGGCCAGCCGGTTTCTAGCGGCAGCCAGTTGAGATGAAGCACATCACTTTTCGGAGACATTGATCGCTCAGGAGTGACAGTCGCGTCAACACCCAGTACGCGATAGCAAGCGGTAGTATATTCGGCATGACGAAGCAGCAGACGCAGACGTAAACTTCGATATAGCAGAAGGTTGCGTCGGTCACACAACTCGCACCTCGGACGCCAATCTCCCCACACAGCCAGTTCCGACTCTTCCAACTCCAACCCTCCTGTACTCGCCATCTTTCCCTGTAGGCATAACAACCAGAATGTAGTACTCCTGCGCGATATTGTCGTCCTCTGTCTTTCCAACCACGATACAATGATTTTCTGAACTCTCTGCACCACCTTCGATATTATACCGCACCCACCCCGCCTCCTTGTCAGTAGAGATGTCGAGAACAATGCAGCGATCGCCTTCAGATTTCATCGTGCAGTTCAAGAACTTCCCCACATCAGTGACCAACGCAGCAGAGTCGCACTTGGGGTCGAAAGCCAGAGCTCGCACCCAGCTTACTGAGCCCCTTTGGATTTCCATAAATTCGATGCTTCCGCTACATGCCATCCATGACCATGATGGTACTTCTTGGTTGTTGGTATACGCGATACGCTACGTCTGCTTGTCCGACGTTTGCCACAGGAGATTCCTGTGAAGATACTTCTCGAAGATGCCATATTTGCTGTTGCAGTACAGCGCGCCAGTGATACGGGCCTCCAATCCAGTTGCTGCGACCCGTCTGTCCGTGCGCTCAGTAAGTCCACGATTCAAGTAGTCCTGGAACAGAAAGTGGATAAATTCCACAGTGCGGCTTCTACGTGATTTAAGGAGACGATTTGGAAAGCTTGGGTTTAGTAGGAAAAAAATCTTTCGAGGTGAACTGATGACAAGAAGGTCAAATCAGTCGTGTGTTAACTCAGATAGAGCAGACTTCTTACCTTTTCATCTTTGTAAGGTTTTCGCAGTGCACTCCCTCTCCACACTCCCAGTAGGTCTGATTGGCGCTGAAGTAGATAGTCCGTTTTGCCAAGACCCTCTCTTGCATGACCCATGCTCGCTTGTTGAGCTCAGCGTCTTGTACATCCTTCCCGAAGTCATCCATATGGGTGCAGATACAGACTTGATGATCTGTGGTGTCTTGTACACGCATGTCCTCAGTTCTTGCGTTTCGGGCGAGAAACCCTGCGTTCGAATCGACAGCCGACGTTGCAGCAATTGTGCAGTAGGCCGAGGCGAAGATGTCCTCCATATGACCCGCTTCGCGCTTCCAGTCATCCGCGTTCCACTGGATGATGCACAGTGAGTTAATTCAGAGATACTCGATGCCCAGCTCCCGGGTCACTCGGACTGCATCTTGAAATGTCTTTGGTAGCTCAGAGAGACTGGAACTATTCAGTCGTGCAGCGATGTTGCCGTCAGTGGTGCAGTATCGAGGATTGTCCTTCGATGGGGGATCGTTGCCCCAGCGGTGAGACAACGCAGTATATTTCACACCTTCATTATCTTGGGGGACGTAGAGAAGTAGAACTTCTGGATCGACATGTCCAACGTAAACCAGCCTGGTTGGCGATACCCTTTGGGGTTTGACGTTTTCTCGGTTGCAAGCGTGGTTTGTGTCGCACCACTCGAGCCAGGTTCGAAGGAGCGCGAAGCGTGCAGCACTTTCAGGCTCAGGTAGGACCGGGAAGCCAATTGGGATGTCATCTCTGTCGAGGGGCGAGTGATCTTTACTTAAGACAGGTAGTAAGCAAACAGTATTTTTAGCACACCAAAGGGGCTAGGGACACTAACCCACGTCAGAACAAAGCCTCAGCATACGCGGACCCTTTCGGCCAAGTCGTAGTGCCGCGCCATCTCGAATGATGTTAGGATCAACGTTTTCATCATCGTGAAAGCGTTCAGCGACTTGGACGAGTAGCTTGCAGAGCGCACAACTTCTCGAGGCGACGCGAATCTCAGAGAGGCGAGGTTGAGTATCCCACGGCTCGGTTGCAGGATCTACAAAGACCCTGCAACAGGCGCAGGAGTGAACGGAGCTCGAGTAGTCCTGTAATCCACGCTCTGGCAAGGCCCCATGCAATCTTCTAGCGAAGTCATTGTCGAAAGTGGATGACCAGTCTGGCTATCCCAAGATTATGTAATTTGCACTAGCTATAAGCGCTGCACTAAAAGAGGCTTACCATCTAGAGCACAAGACACACTAAGGTTAGCAGCCGCCGCGCGCATCTACGTTCGCAGGTCGACTTACCGGCTACACCACCAGACACACCAAGGTTAGCATCTACTCTGTGCCCTAACGTCCGTCAGCTTGCTCACCTCCTACTTCCATGTTAGGAGCAATTTGTACAATGTTCAACAGCCTAGTCACCCTCTGCATGTGTGTCATTAGTTATAGTACAAAGTGGCTCGCATTCTAGGCGTACCTGAAGTAAGTTGCTGTTCCACTGTTCGTCACACATAGCTGCAATCGATTAGCAGAGACAATGTTTGGAGACTTGCTCGCCAGGCCCAGCATTCGGGAGAGCGGGGTGACGGCGTTTTGCACCGAGGTCACAGCCTATAATAAATAGATTTTCCCCCATCAGTAAGAGTCGTGCAGCCGGCGTAAATCGCACTCTAAGATGGATGGTTGGTAAATTAAGAGAAAGACTTACCATTTGTAGTCCCATCCCACGTAGGCCGAATAGTATTTGATGTCCGATCAAATCTGCTGTGGAAGTATCTGGATTCCATGTCGATATCAGACCGCAGGCAACGGCCGTTGTTGCTCCTGCAAGAACGCTGAACGGGAGATAGTAACCAAGCCTTCTCACTAACATAGACCCCGAGTCAGCTTCGAGAATTTTTGCCCTCCATCGATCGTGGGATCATAGATGGTGCCATGTGCCATTCGAAGTTCAGGCATGAGGCGGACTTGACTTACCAAGAGCGCCAGAGATGACTAGGGATAGCAACTGCATTAAGATAGAGGGCAGCGTGTAAACGCCGCTCAGGGAAGGACCGAAGCCCTTGACAGCCTGGAAGTAGATGGGGATGTAGTTGACCCCTACGAAGTTGTTGACGAACAGGGATGTGTTCTGCACTGTGCTTGCCCACACGATTCGTTTCTTCACTAGATGAAAGGGTATAAGCGCCCTCTCGCCCACGTACCATTCCCAGAAGGAGAACAAGATCAAGGTTGCACCAGAGCCGGCGAATAAGCCGATGACGACGGACGCGCTCCATCCGTACTCAGTCGATCCCCATTGTAGCGCAAGGAGGAACATAACGGTGGTCGATGCGAACAGCGCAAAGCCTGTAAGGTCGAGGTTTGGAACGATGCTGCGGACCAGGGCGAACGAGAAGGGTGGCTTGGGCGTCTCGTCTGGAATTTGCGTGAAGAACAGAAATAGGCAGGATAACGCGCCGATGGGGAGATTGATGTAGAAGCCTGCAACTTGTGAGCCAAGAAGTGGAGAGTACGCGAAGATGCCAGGGTAAAAGTAATTACTCACACCATCGCCAGCTCACATATTGCGTCAAGGCGCCACCGACCAGCGGCCCGAGAACTATACCCATCTGACAGACTTGAGCCTATCGTCAGCTTACAGTATTTTGCTAAACTCGATTATGTTCACTAACCTCCAAACACTATGCCATTGTAAACTACATATGACAATTAAATGTTAGTTTTAAAGTTACAGGAACGATGATTTTAAAGGCAATGGTGAAGACTCAGCTATGCCGCCTGCGACTTACAAGACCGTTTGTGCAGAGGCACCGCTCCTGCGATGAGAGTCAACGCGCCATTCTCCAATCCCGAGCTTCCCAGCCCGGCGACGGTACGACCGAGGATGAAGAACATCGACGAGGTCGAGACAGCGCAAAGCAAGGAGCCGATCTCGAAAATGGTGACGAAGAATAGAAATGTCTGCTTCGCGCTGAGGTAGGTGTAGAATTTCCCTGTAAGAGGTTGCAAAGCCGCGCTAGTGCCGGGATTAGATTAGCCTCAGTTCGACTATATAAGAGAGACCTTCTTATTGTTGTTGTTGCATTTGGGCTCAAAGCGAAAAATAGTTACCTCGAAAGCACATAGGCACTTCCGTACCATCCGATACTGTTCAATCTCCATGTTAGCAAGCAAAATCTCTGTAGATGTACTGTTTCACGACCACTGAGTCGATAATCTGACATTGGGTAGAGTCTCCTGAAAGACTCCTGGCCTCCGATAGGGACTCGACAGGGGGAAGCAAAGAAAGAAGATGTTCCTGAAAATACGTACTCTTGCAACCTGTGAAAATCACTCGTAATGTACGGGATAGCCTAAGTCACAAAATCGAGGTAAAGTCGTCAGTTATCAGTCATTTGGCCAGTTTGGCTTAATCATAATGATAAAGAACCTTGGTCACACAGTGATCCTGTAGGCTCTCCGTACTTACCGTAGAGATGATGCTAAAATCCAAAAGGACGAGGAAGAAGACAGAGATGATACCGAAGAGCGCGGCGAAGAGCTTGTATCCGCTGATGTACCCGTCATCTTCTCTGTCAAAGCCATCCAGCGAGGTAGAATCTTCAGCGATTTCTAGGAGGTCCGGAGCGGTTCTTGAAGTGGTCGTCCCCGAAATATCCTCTTGGACGTCGTCGTGCATGTGCACAGCTTTCTCGAGGTCTGGACCTCCCTTCGGTGCGATTATAGTTGTTTCTACTGCACCTTCTGCACCCCCTGCGTCTCCTGCTTGATGATGTTGTATCTTCTCATGAATTGAAGTCGGCAGTGGCGAAGATCGTCCACCTTCCAAGTTTGGGTGTGATCCTGGTTCTCTCGTCATCTTTGTCGGACGCGATTATCGCCGTTATCCCTCCACGGGTATTATAAATCTGTGTGCGACGCACGATCAAACCAAACCTAACGAAGCGGACAAATAGATGGGTTCAAGGGTGTACGCTTTGCGGGGTACACTTGAATATAATGCATAGAAGAGTAAAACAGAGAAGAATGAATGTTGAAGGAGGAAGGTGGCAAATACGTATATGTACATGTGAGATGACTAATCTTCGAGTCATGACGTGCAGGACCAGTAAGTGACCCACACCAGTAAGCGACCCACACCAGTAAGCGACCCACACCAGTAAGCGACCCACACCAGTAAGTGACCCACACCAGTAAGCGACCCACACCAGGAAGTGACCCACACCAGTAAGTGACCCACAACAGTAAGCGACCCACACCAGTAAGTGGCCCGCCCCGCCCAGCTTGCCGCGACGCTCGACACATCAACGACAATGCCACCACAACAACGTTCTTAACAGACTTCTCGTGAAGGCAGAATTCTTCTAGCATCTCGTGCGCTTCCAGGAAAAACGCGTTACAAGCCAGCGTCGGGCTGCCTCGTTGTACTACGCTCCGACGCCGCCTCCGCGGTACCCAGCCACGATCCGAGACTACGTTTGTCAACCGCAAGCTATTGACTACGAAAGAGCAGTCTCTCGTACAGTGGGTCCTAGACCTCGATCGACGAGGCTTTCCGCCCTAAGTCATCGACGCACGACGCATGGCAGACGCTCTACTCACTGGCCGTGGCCAAGATCCACCTCTTTCACCCGTAGGCAAGAACTGGGTGCCGCGCTTCGTTAGCAACAAATATGAGCTATAGACAAAGTGGAACAGGAAGTTCCACAGCCAGTGCGCTCTATGCGAGGATTCTGTCGCGACCGCAGCGTAGTTTAAGCCCGTAAAGGAGACGCGTCAGGCGCATGGGATACGAGACAACGTCTATAACTTTGACGAGACAGGCTTTATGATGGGCATCGCAGCAACGTCTAAGGTCATCACAAGCTCCGACACCGTAGGGCGGGCAGTCGCTGTACAGCCAGGCAACAGAGACTGGGTCACGACAATCGAGTGTATCAACGCGTCTGGCTGGTGCCTTCCACCGTTCGTGATCCTGTCTGAAAAGCTCTACTAGGCCAGCTGGTACCACCACCTTTCGCTAGACTGGGTAGTCGTTGTATCAGGCAACAGCTAGACAACAGATGAGCTTCGTGTTAAGTGGGTGAAGCACTTCGAAAGACATACAGCGTCTCGTATGCGTGGAGGCTACCGTATTGTCCTAGACGTCCACAGTAGCCATGCTGCGCCTGGGTTCGGCCAGTACTGCACGGAGAACAGGATTATCACCCTCTGCATGCCGGCCCATACGTCGCACCTCTTCCAGCCGCCTGATGTGTGCTGTTTCTCTCCTCGCAAGCGTGCATACGGTCACGAGATCCAAGAGCTTGCTCGCCAGGGCGTCTACCATATAGACAAGGTAGACTTCCTCACGATCTATACACAGATCCGGCCGAGAGTTTGCATAGAGCAGAACATCCAGGCAGGCTTTCAAGTGACAGGGCTTGTCTCATACTGTCCAGATCACGTCCTATCGTCACTTACTGTTGTCCGAACGCCGTCTCCACCAGTGACAACAGCAGACAATAATGCCGCATGGACAGCAGAAACACCACGTGCGGTAGCGCAGCCTGAGCAGCAGGCTTGACACGTACGAGATCTCCTTCGCCGCCAGTCACAGAGCCCAACAAGCCAAGCTATCCGCCAGCTTGTCAAAGGGTGTCAGCTCGCGGTGAACTTAGCGACTATACTCGCAGAGGAGTATAGGAAGCTCCATACAGCTAGTCAGCGGCAGCAACGTAAGCAGGACCAGCGGCGTCAGTATATAGCTCGTGGAGGAGCGCTACAGGCTCAGCAAGGCCAGCAGCTCGCTGCAGAGGCAGAAAAGGTGGTCGCGGAGAGTGAGCAAGCGCACGACGCTACTCACGGGCACCAGCGCGCACCATCAGCATGTAGCAAGTGCCACGTTCAATGCCACACGCGGACTCAATGTAGACGTATATAGGCTAGCTCTAGACAAAATTATACGCTATAGTCTACTGTTGTTGTAGAGCTATCGTGACAAGTGTCGCGGTAAGTTAGGCGGGATGGGCCACTCACTGGTGTGGGCCACTTCGTGGTGGAACACGTTATATTAGAAAGCTTACTAAGAGACGTACTCCGCCCACAGACAAGATGATACAAACTTTCGCGCCTACTATAGCCAAGGAAAAAACCAGCATCGCACCACCCAAATCCCACGTCATGTCATGCCATGCAGGCCAAGATATTATACGTATGCACAAACATCCCACAGAAATAACAAGCGACTGTATGCTTCTCGGCAAGAGAAAACGAAACAAACATTGTTGTATTTCGTAAACGTTGCGTCAGCATTTTCTGGTGGGGACATTGGGTCGCAAGGTAAGGTGAACCGCTGTTAATTTCAGTTACTAATTAATATCAATTGCTATGGGATACTTGAAAGTACGGGGATAGCGCTTGGCTGCCAAGTGCTAAGAGCCGAGCATCTTTCCAGGCTTAAAGACTCTTTTGTGGATCAGAGGGGCATAGACGAATCAGTGAACGCCTGCGGCATCCCTGCTGCTTAAAGCCGGTCGGTGTTGCATAGTCACTCGCTGTTGACAAATGCTGATCATGCAGTACCATTGCATACACGGGTGGCGAATTCATGACCTCGGCCAGGCAGACGCATTGGCTGCCTTCCAGATTAGCTGACATTACTCGGAGGCAGCTTACTTTCCAAGGTATTAGTGTCCACCATGATGGTGGCTCAGCAGATCCCTGTGATACGCAAGAAATAGGAAGGATTGACAAAGCGGCAGGCGGGGGACGGCGGCGATTAGATTCAGCGGGAAGAAAGGGCTAGCGGGTCCTTGGACGCGCGGCTCATAGGCGGCCAGCGGAAGAACTACCAGCGGTCCGCCACCTCCACCTTCGCTATCACCTGCCTACACCGTTGTAAAACACCATTCGTCTTAGCAATGTCATGCCCTAATACAGCTCCCGCTTTCCACTACTTAGCAAGCACATAACTTCAGGCGCGTCAAGACCGCTTGCTTGAACACGATCTTCTCGCTGTCTTCCTCGTCTGTCCTAGTAGCTAGATCTAATCGCAGGATTGCCCGCCTGTAACAATGATCTTTGTCGTTCGAGACTGTGCCCTTGCGCTTTTAACACATTCGTTGAACTTCGTTCGCCCAGCACAACAGGAAGTGTTCCTGTCAGGTCTTGGAATCTAGTTCGTTATGATGTCACAGGGATCGCAGACTAGCTCAGGAATGAATTGTGCGAACTGCAGACGGTGGCCTGATAAATGTTGAGTCCACCAATTTACCCGCGCATCATTGCGGCAAAGCGAATCCTATTAGTATTATGAACTAATTGACAATCCGCAATCTGATAAGTACTAAAGAGATTCAACGCGAGCTCCCACAATTACTACTCCTGTCTATCACAATTTACTGGAATATTTTACAAACGAGTTTATGGTCGGCGTTGACGGCCTATGCGTGCAAGCATAATCGGATTTGGAAGCCGCATCCTGGTATGTATTGCCCCCAGAGATGCAGTATTCATACACACTGAGGACCAATAGTTCCGTAACCGTTGTCGCTGTCAGACACTGCCTTAATCCCCGAAACAGTCATCTGTGTCCTCTGCGCTAGATGATGGGCTTGCCGTGTTCGTGTAATGATAATGGCAAGCACATCTTTCGGACCATGGCCAATTTTGCAGGCTACAAGAGCGCTCCACTGGATGAGATACTTCAGCTTCATCAAAACATTCATCTTCTCGGTCCTGGCATACAGGAATGTTTTGCCTGTTGTACAAACAACGACGTGATGGTGGCGCTGCTCGATGGGTTGGCTATTCTTTGCACACTCTACGAAGCCGCACGCATCAAGTACTCGGAAGCAAGTGCGCCAGGGGGCGTAACCTGTGACACCTGTCTCCCGGTACGCCCGGCCGCCCGTCCCTTCCCAGACTCGGCCGCACCAGCTGAAAAGACAGGAGAGGGGGCAAATGGACATCATGAACACTCTACACCCAAATCAGTGTCCAATACTATATCGCCAGTAGTTCTTGGGAGAACTGAGCTCCCTGATTCCGAAAGAAATCTAGTTGCTCTCGTACTCATCAAACAAGGGCTATCCCAAACCGGCTCACACCTCCGAGATCTGCAACAACACCTGACAAAGACGAAAACCAGCAATTACGATATATATAAGAGAAGGGTGGGTGAAATGCTAAGCGGTACCTACTCCTCGCTAGCTTGCATCTAGGTGGCTAGCTGTGTCGACCATTTCTGTTGGCTGGCTGGCTGGCTGGGAACGGCTCTCGGTCGGATGAAATACCAGACTTGTCAACAATCAAGTCAATCAAGTTTCAGCTTCCGGCTTGACTTGAGGCTTGAACGTCTGTTATGGGACTTGATTGATTGGCCTGTTTGCAGTATTTAACTTAAGGCTCGGTTGAGAGCTTGATTGGCTTGATGTTGTACAATTCGACTGCTTATACCAAGTCCTCGTTCTTGTGGTCCCATTCGCACAATCGATATATAGCGTCTATATCAGTGTCAGTTAAAGTCGCTGTAGCAGCGTTAGCGCCCTGATCAAAGCCTGCCCTATGCCATCGCCGTTCGCACTGGATAGCGGCTAGCAACTGAGGCGAGATCTGCCGTCTTGCGCAGCTCGCTTGCCGCTCACGTTAGCTAAGCTAGCGGCCACCAAAGCTGGCCACCCGCCCAGAACTCGGCCACCCATCAAAAATCAACGCAATTAATTCAACCTAGTTACCACTGCCACTCCGTAAAGTCCATCCCTAAGTGCTGGGACACCCGCCGTGCTGGGACAAATGAGGGGTACTTTGACTTTCAGCACTTCGCTTTCTTCGCGCACCCTAATTATCGCTGTAAGTTTGTATTAGCGATAACGTATGTGGCAAGCGAGTCGCCCAC
>Ga0265780_10005148_pt1 | contig 16643 bp, 13 predicted proteins | sample P1T30metagenome_FD_192432 | JGI IMG/M metagenome (GOLD analysis project Ga0265780, IMG submission 192432) | Plant litter microbial communities from East Loma Ridge, Irvine, California - P1 T30 | ecosystem: Environmental > Terrestrial > Plant litter > Unclassified | place: USA: California... | reverse complement strand
GCTCAAAGGCTTATCCGCTGGTAATCGTACGATGGTGCCACGGGACATGATAGATCGCAGTGCAACGATTATGCCCATGCCATGGAAAAAAGGAACGGCCGCAAGCATGGGCCGTGGATCTGCTAGGAAAGGCTTGCTAGTTTGCTCACTTTCACCCTCCGGACTGAGGTGCGCTTGTTCGTACAATGTATTCAAACCGCCGACAGTTAAGGGAATAGGCTTTGGAAGACCTGAAATTGCGGTCAGTGGACTGTGACGATGTGAAGAACAAAGTCGGATGTGATGATAGAATGCGTACCTGTTGAACCGGACGTGTGCAAGATCAAGCTATGAGCTTTCGCGTTACGATCTTGTCTGCCAGAGTAGTGCTCCATAGGAAGGCTTGGGTCAAGGAGCTTTCGAGTAGCAGGCGCCTCGTAGATCCTAAGGCTGGTAACCGCCGCCTTGATCGCTTCGACCTGCGGCATCGTATCGACGGTGGTCAAGAAGATGGTGCAGTCCGTCTTTTCCACGAGTGACTTTTGACCGTCGAGCGAGTTCCGCGGTGATGTAAATAGTGGCACGTATCCTGTCTTCAGGCATGCTGCTAGTACCACAACATACCGTAGGTCGTTCGCGCTACACAATGCGTAAGCGTTCAACATTGATCGCCGACAAGCAGATAAAATTGCCCACTCACCCCATATAGCCGATTGTCTGGCCCACCTTTTCGGCAAGACCACAAGTTCGCTCTATCCATCGCGACATGTTGTTCACTGCACGCGCAAGATCGGCGAACGTGACGTGATGCCATCCTTCGTCCAGGCTGCTGCTTGAGCGCGGGACTATGGCCCATGTTGAGTTGGGAACAGCCTCAGCTGCAGAGTCGATGTAATCTGCGACAGTACTTTGCTGTTCTCCTGTATGCTGCTTTTGATGTGTTGTTGCCATAGCTGAGATTATGTATCGATGCCGAGTGTGGATGGTGCGATGTGTTTAGCGTTGTATCCAGGACGCGGTCCGACAGTCAGCGAAGAGTGAGATAGCGTGTACCGACGGCTAGTATACGTGAGTGTTGATTCGGATAATTTTGAGTGATAACAAGATTCGATAGCTGAGTTCCAGGTGAGGTTGTTGTCTTCTTTGCTTGGGGACTACGAGCTAGATATACTTTGGCGGGCGCTAGCGGGTAAGATCGAAAGCTTATGCCAGCGTAGAGGGCGGTCTGGCGAAATGCGGTGATGTTTCACCGGAAGCATGTTCAGTTGCCATGCCGAACGTTCTCCGAGTTCTCGTGGTGGAGCATGAGGCATGAAAGCTACGCAACATGCAGCAGGGGCCGGCTCGTTCGAAGAAACCATGGAGAGTCTGCTTAGTGTTATGGACGAATGCTGATTTGATCTAGACGCTGAAAGTAATTGATATCCTGTGTTAGAGTGTACGCGTCGTCACAAAGGATTGACATCAGGTGTAGTGGGCGAAGTTGTTGTGTATGGATGACGCAGTCTTGGAGATCCCTGCGCTCATCACCTCGGCCGAGCGAGCATATTTGTTATTGAGCGCGCCCTCCAGGTCGGATGTTGGCGGCTCACCCTCAGCGCAAGTAAAGTATACAATTTGCAGAACTTGTACAACGGTTGTGAGACACTTACTGTCTTCGTACATCGGACCTTAAACTCGGCACATAAGCATAAGCCTCAAGAACTTGCGGCCCGATACGCGCCACGAAGCTTGACTAGGAGCTATGATGCCACAACCCCACCTGTGCTAGATCCGAGCGACGCGCGCGCGATCGGATATCTCCCTACATTCTCGTCGACCCACCTGTGTGCCTCAGTAAGCTACGCCAGGCTTCATCAGCTTGTGATGTTGACATTGCATTGCATCACGCTTTGCGCAAGAAACCGCCAAAACTGTCTTTGACAGAAAGATCGTATTACGGATGGTATCAAGTAGTCGGGTATCAAATAGAGCATCGAACGCCGTCTTATGCATCACCTCATCCAGCAGCAGGTGCTACCCTGGGCGTTTCCTTTTCCTTCTCCCGCCTCTGCGAACCCTTCCTACGTCTTCGCTCCGGCTTGTACACATCGTTGAAGTTGATGTTGACAGCCAGCATCTTCAATTCGCCGTCAGGCGAATGTACCAAGTCTCCAAGCAGGATGCTGATCCTTGCTCGGAAGTCTTCCGTCAACTGACTCAAACGCTTTTGGAGCGCTGGCAGAACATCATCTTCGGCCGAACCAGTCATGCCGATCTTGAGGAGCGGGGGTGGGAAAGGCGATTCATCCTGGCGAGAAGCCGCGCGAGAGTGTGAGGGAGCAAAGGGATCTGAAGACGAGCGATCTTTCTCAGAGAGACCCCACCGACCTGCTGCTGTGCGTGTTTCGATCTTGGCCGCATGCTCTTGCCTGCGGGTGAACTCAGCGACGGAGAAGGAGTACAATCCATCCACAGCATCCTTGTATGCCAGCATCGTCTTCAACAACTCGTGGAGCTGCCCGGTGAAGTCAATGCTAGAGCTTCCGAGAAGGCCTTTCCGCGTGATGTTGTTAAGGTATATCGCATGAGCTTCGATCATGTCATCCAGCGTGCTCTCCGGCTTGTTGAGCGCTCTCTGTAGATCGATCCATGATGACTCTATGACTTCGAAGAGGATGTAGTGTTGCAACTGGTTGACGAAATGAACCATCTCAGCCATCGCGCAGCGTGCTTTCTTCCAATCCGCGCCAAGTTTATCGGCTACGGTGCCGAGAACACCACGAGCACCAGTCATGCATCGACGCCATGTTGAACCAAGAGCGAACTCGACGCGCTTGACACGCCATAGGAAGTTGAAAACTTTGAGGTATTGCTTGGAGCCGAAGGGCGTGACAATGACATCGACAGGCGCATCAATCTTATATTCCAGCGTAAAGACATCCCATCCAATCTCGCCATGTGATAGCTCCAACATGCGGGAGTCGAGGCGGCGCAGTACATCTGAGGTGTCAAATTGGGCGTTGGAGTTGCGAACGGCATGTTCGAGTTGGGCAGTGAGCGTGTGGCGGTATTGCGTGTTGGCTGGTCGATCGAGGTTGGAAGAAAGTGACTCCATCAAGACGGCGATGAAGTCGCCAGCGCCCAGCAGCATATACTGCTTGAGAGCCTGAAGATGATCAAATAGCTTGAACTTGTTGCCCATGAGATCGATGAGACGAGCCATGGTGGTCTTGTATGCGTCACCGATGGAGCGCTCGAGATTCGCAGTGTCGCCATACTGCAGCTCCTTTGAGGCTTCCTTGGAATATGTGTCGACCCATGCTGCGTCGCCACAGCCGTAGCGGATGAAGTTGAGGGTTTTGCCGATGAGGAAGACCTTCTTGGCAAAGTCGTCGGTAACGATGGTCGGTACCATTTTGTCATTCAGCCTGTATTTGTCTTCCCAGACACTCGTCGCGCCACCTTTGCCCTCGTTCCCATTCGCCTCAAGTATATCATCCTCGCTCTGTTCCGAAACAAAGAATTCGCCAAAGGGGTCGGCAAGCTCGCCGTCGTATACCCATTGCCGAAGCATGTCGTAGAAGGGCCGGGTGACATCGGAGAGAAGGCGCTCGGCAAAGTTCATGACGTACGGATCGCCGTGGTTGAGGGAGAAGGAATGTATGAGGGCAATCAGCTCGCCGCCCTTCTTGCTTTTGGATTCTTCGACCATCAGGCTCATCAAGCGCAAGCCCATGGTCGGTTCTCTTATCCAGATGACGCATCGCTTGAGGGTGACGCCGGCCTTGCTAACGCCCTGAGGTGTTGAGGCCTCGTTCAGCTGTGCCAGCGCTCTCTTGATTTGTCCTTCCAAGGTCGCGACCAGGCCCAGATATGCTCTCAGCTCCTTGGCCAGAGCTGCGCGGAAGCTCTGCTCGATCAGGCCGCCATCGCTCGCCTCGACGAATTCGGCCAAGCCTTTGTACAGTATGGCGGGTTCAGCGAGGGTGTGCAAGAGGCTGACGATGGGTACCGGGAGGGTCGTGGGAAGCTTGAGGGCGGTCGACGAGGGGAATGCGAGGTTCGTCGATGAGTAGCCTTGGAGCGTGAAAGGCAGCTCTCGTAGCAAAGTCGGCTCAGAGGGCCCTGTCTCTGCCTTTTCGACATGCCCGCCATTGGCCTGCTGCTGCTCCTTGGCGGTGTCAGGCCGTCTGCGCTTCTCTGGCTTCTCAGCTATCGAAGCTGGACGTGTGGATGTGGGTGCCTTTGGTGAGCCGGCATTGACGGGCAGTTGGGCGAGGCCGGGCTTTGCAAAGGCGTCTTGAATGGCGTGGGAGGAAGCTGCCACGCTCTGGCGCTTGGAAGGCGTTGTCGGTTCGCGCGAGAAGCTGCGGGTATCTTGGGCGGGCGGCGGCTCGTGAGATGCTTCAGCGTTGTCGGAGAGGTTGTAGAGAAAGTAGAGCATGCGCCATTTCTGGTCGAGGACGCTCTGGGTTTCTAGGCGCGAGAGAAGGTTGTGCAGACGCGCACTCTTGCGCTGGTCATTGTTGGGGCCCGAGACTGTCACATATTAGCGGAAGACACGCGATTTACCTCGCTGCATTTACCCTTGCGGTCTATCAGGCTGGCGATGTGCTGGACGTCGGGAACGAGTGAAGCATCGCCCGCAGTCGTGAGCTCGTCGAGGGCAAACTCGTAGGCATCCTCGAAGCGCTGGTTGGCCTCGTCTTCGTTCTCGTTAGGGTCTTCGGGCACGATGCGGACTAGCAGCTCGTTCAACGCGTGTTCGACGCGCTCGCGATGTAGTGTGGCCATGATGGCGCGCTGAACTGTCGCGAGTCCATTGGTGTTGACCTCGGCGGGGTTGATGCCCGCCCGTGCGCGTCGCCCAACCTCGAGCCAACGCGTCACTCTTCACTCGTCACTTCCAAAGTCGGCCACAACGCGTGTCGTATCCTACACGAACGGTCATCTTGATCTCTACTTACTTGCTAACATGTAATATCGCGCATGCAGCAATTGCATCATGCGACATAAACTCGAGCCAGATTTGGTGTCACCCGTCACCCGTCGTTTGCGCGTGGAACGCATCAGCGTTTGCAATTAGGTAGGGGAAATTGATATACATTATTGAGCTCTCAGTCCAATCCATCGTGCAAATTGGCTACGAGCATTTGTTCTCCAAGCTATCACCATCATCCCGCATACTAGAGTACAACCTCTATCATCAGCCCGTACCAGAACCAGGACCAGGCCCAACTCTGAGTCAAAGACGCGATCTTCTTGGTCAATTACAGGCTTTTGTACTTTGATAAATCTGGGTGCAGATCTTACTATCGCCTTCCAGTCATTCCACTTCCGAGCATACCGAAGAGTCACTCGACGTGAGTCCGCCTTAAGAAACAACGCTCGTCAGCCGCCGATATGGGCACCATAGAGAAAGACACCGTTCATCCCTCAAGACGTCCCAAACTCCTCACCTACGAAGAAATCCAAGAGTGGTCGCGAGACAACGAGTTCATCCATACCAGCTATCAACCAGAAAAGCCCGAATACAAGGCCATCTTCCTCAGCCTAACCTACCTACACAACGAGACTTGCAATGCATACACCCACTTGATCAGCGAGATACTAGTATAGCCTGTTGCATACATCTACATGCGGATTTTAGCCAAGCCAGAGTATCACAACATTCTACCAGCAGACTATGTCATGTTCACCATCTTCTTCTTCTCCTGCGAGTTCTGTCTGCTTTCCAATGCTGTGTATCACCTGATGCAGCCTCACTCGCATAAAGTGGAGCAGATGTGTCATGTGATAGACCTGACTGGGATTGCTGTCATCATCGCAGGCACATTCATTGCGGCCATTTACTACTTCTTCATCTGTCAGCCGGCCTTCCAGATCTTACACTGGGTCCTTGTGAGTCACCCTGCGCGAACCGGTCGGTAATATGCTGATACGTTCCCCAGACCATAGTCTCGGGCTCGGCCTGCGTTGCTCTAATCTCGATACCGAAGTTTAGAACGCTGCGCTGGCGCACTCTGAGGGTGGTCGCCTTCTTCCTCTTCGGACTATCAGCCTTCGTTCCCCTGTTGCATGGAGTCAGTCTACACGGTTCTAAATACATGTTTGATTACATAGGAATGAAGTAGTACCTAATTGAGCTTTCGTTGTATGCAGCTGGCACTCTAATCTTCGCAGTGAGTGAAATCTTTCGCACTTGTGTGGCAATAAACACGTGAACTAACCAATGAGTGCAGACCCGGCCTCCCGAACGGTTTGCTCCTGGCAAGTTCGACTTGTTTGACAGCTCACATCAGATCTTCCACCTCCTCATCTTGGCCGCCATGTGGGTCAACTGTCTAGCTCTAACACAAAGTTTCAAGTCGGTTCATACGTTCGATCTATGCTACCGCTAGGCTACTCTCGTAGTGCGAAGACACATGACAACAAGACTTGCTGGCTTTGTACATTGCGGAAGGACGGGGCTTAGGGAGCTAATGACGGCTGTAGACGTTGAGAAAGCTGGGTATGCAGTCCTTAGCTTACTCAGTCTCGTTAGCCTGATACGTATCTTTCGCGCTTTCATAGAACATTTCGCGAACGCTGACGCCATGTTCAGGTGTGCTGAATTCTGCTAATGCATCAAGATTCGGCGATCTTGTAATAGTTGAGCACGTGTACCACATCGCTGCTAGCGCATTGTGCAAATAAAATAACATAACATTCCGCTAAACATTGCGAGGAACTACTGACAATGTAGTGGAATCGCCCTTACACAGTCGCTTGAACAAGAAGAAATGCAACAACAAATGGCGTCTAACGAAAAGTTTTCCTGAGCCGCCATCGTGGTCGCGGTCTATGCATCTACATCTCGACCACTACCCGATTGCGATTGCGACGCCACTACTGCGATCGATGCAGATCTCTGGCAATACACCGACTCCAATCCGTTCGTAGGTCGGAGGTACTGTGTTCGGCGCGGCTTCCACGGTTAAGAGCACATGGTGCTCCTTCAAGTTCTGATCCTTCTCTTGGGACGAGCAGATGATGACTGCCTTGACTTGCCCTTCGGTACGTACTGCATCGTCATCGAAGTAAAGGCCCTGCTCGCCGTGTAGTCGCGAGGTGACTGTGAAGCTGAACGCCCTTGCGGCGATCGCGTCGCTTTCTGCGAGGCTGTCCGCAGGACGTTGGGGGAGGGTCTTGCGTTGATCTTGCGTCATCCGCCTTCTCAACGCCGGGGGCAGAGTGACCTCTGACGTGTTCCAATCTATCTTCCCGCCTGGTGGGCTGAGAAAGTCGATGCCACCGTGGACAGCCATCCATGACCAAGTTGGAGCCAGCTTGATGGCAAAGTTCCCTTGCGCTACTCGTTCCATCGGCACGCCATCTTGCGGTCGCCGCCACAGCAAGCAGCGTCCCCAGAAAGTCCCGAACATTCCAAAGAGACTATCAGTCTTGAATGCGGTTGCGAGACGATCCATAAGTCCTTCAATGGCGACTGATCGATCTGGTGGACGCGAGAGTTCGAGCAAGGTATAGTCCTTGAAGAGTGAAGTCCAAAGACGAATCTGTTTACCACGAGTGCCATCTTGTTCAATGACTTTGCTGGGGAAGCGCGCATCTCCGAGCAAGGAGATTCCGTCACTACTCGATGTTAGCAAGCCATCGCGGTCAAGGCGTAAATGAGGCTTACTGCTTGAGCTTTCGTAGTGTCTCACATCGCACACTATCTCCGCATTCCCAGTACATCTGGTTGGCTGTAAAGAATATCGTCCGGCGAGCTAGTGCATGCTCTTGCAGTACCCATCCACGTCGATGCAAAGGGCTTTCGAGCACGTCTCGTGTGAAATCGTTGGTGATAGCCGAGACGAAGACGCTGCCGACCTTCACAGCATCAAGGTGGGAATTGCGGCCGAGAAAGCCTTCTTGCGCTCCGTTGGCGCTTGACGCCGCGATCACACAGTAAGCGTTGCTGTATATAGTCCGCATGTCGTCGGCTTGTTCATCGAAATCGCCGTCGTCATCCTCACATCTTTGATTGATGCAGAGGGAGTCGATCCAGAGGTAGTCGCAGCCAAGCGCTTTGGTAACTGCTATGGCGTCTTTGAAACTTCTTGGTAGATCCTTTTTAGGGATGCGACTTTTGCGCGTTTCAACGTTCTTCGCAGTCGTTACAAGAATCTCCTCTCGGCCCCACTTGTGCGAGAAAGCAAGGTATCGAATCTGATCCTGCCCGCCATCAAGCTCTGCAGATTCGACCAGTTTGGGTTTCCTGACATCGATCAATCTCTTAGGCAGTCGGTACTTCTGGTTGGCCAGCTCGCACGATTGCTCATGAGAGCTATCGCATTGGCCCAGCCATGCCTTTGGCAGCTCCCAAAATGAGTTTCCCAATCTTGGATCGCATGGGGGCTTGAACAGTTGACGCGCACCTAAAGATACATTGGTATCATCTAGTGAACTATCTGGATACGAGTCAGCTTTGTATTTACAAACTACCTGTAACTTACCGTATGTGGCGCAGCACACTCTAAGGAGCTTTAAGGTCTTCGTCGCCCCACAAAACACGAAGTGGTCGTCGTCTCTAGTCAGTGTGAAACTTTCTAGTTCCTGCAACTCCGTTTCGGCGATGACCTTGTATACTAAAGTACAAAGTGGACAGTGTTCAAAGCTCTTTTTGAGGCGCCTGTTTTCGAAAGCCAGTGCCGAAGCCATCATGTCGACTTTCGCGCAGTATTTGCAAAGCTCCTCTTCGTCGTCAGCGTCCTCAAGAGGATATTTGTCAAGCATATTCTGCGCAAATTGATGGTCATCTGGGTACTGCCACGTCTCGATCATGGCATCTGTATAGTCCCGGTCCTGAGACAGTCTTGTGGAATGACCCACTCGCTTCGGGTTTGGGAGGAGGCGAGCAGTAGAAGGAGACAGAAACTTGGGGGTGTTGCTGGGACCTTTGTAAATGACGCTTGGATCAAGTCTGTTGGAAGTCTGAACGTTTGAGGGACTTCCTTCGCTAATGTAGGGTGGGGGTGGAAAGTTCTCAATGCCGTCGAACAGATACACCGGGTCTTCGGATGCCGTCTCCAAGATTGAAGCCAGAACCGTCTTCATGTCTTTCGCGTTCGTCCTCTTCCCGGGCTCGTAGACGTCAGAGTCACGCGGGAGCTCTATCTGGAGTAGACGCTCCTTTACGAGGAGAATTAGATCCCCGATCGCACTATGCTTTCGCCCTGTATCGTGCTCGAGGATATGATTCATCCAGCGGGTCACCCCATCGGTCACTACGTAGCTGGAGCCTTCAATTTTCTCCCAGTAGGGCGTGAGGCCAGGGCGTCTCTCAATTTTCTGGAAAGTCTCTACGGCTTCGTAACCATAGACCAAGCAGACAACTGTTTCGAAGATAACACAGCCCATGGACCAGATGTCGAAGAGACGAGAGATCTTGCCATGGGCCTGCCGGAAAAGGTCTTCGGACAAGTCTGGTGGTTCGTAGAAGATTGTTCTGAAGTCTTCTTTCTCTTTTGACTTCCTGAACTCGGTCTTCTTATCGTGCTGCTGAGCTCTTCCAAGATCCGCCAGCTTCAATATGCCAAACCAATTGCTTCCGTTCTTCCCATTGAAGCGAAGAATATTCTCTGGTTTGATGTCTCCATGCCTCCAATTCTTATGATCGAGGGATTTCCTGCGAGCAAAGGGATTGGGTTCAGGTTCAGATCTAGGTTCGTTGATGGTTGGGTTCTTGGCCGGTCTACTGGAATCAAGGGGCACCAAGGACGACGCATCCTGCAATTGCTGATTATCTTGTGAGGTCGGGAGATTCAACAGCGGTATTGCAGCGCCTGCGATAGGAGCCACAGTTGGCATGTCAGGCGCGGTTCCGTTCGCTTTGTGTGGAGAGGACTGCGAAGATGTGGGAGATTCGGTGTGCATGCAGTCGACCGCATCAGCGAGTCCAAGAAGCTGCTCAAGCACCTCTTTGAGGCGTTTGCGGCTTTCTTGGAGATCGTTGTCCAGCAAAGGCCCCTTGCAATCTTCTAAGAAACTTTGGAGGTTACCCCCGTCGGCCCATTCGAGAACGATGTGGTAAGTATCGTTCCCCTTGCTTGCTGCCTTCTGATGATATGCTCCAATACCCTGCACAAGGTGCTTACTTCTGCCATTGAGTTGCTTATGAGCTTCGGCCTCGCGTTCCCACTCCTGTCTAACGTTGTAGTTCTTCAACTTCGACATTAGTTTCAAAGTCTTGTGAGCCACGAGAATGAACACCTCTACGGTATAGGACAGGATCGTCTGCCTCGTAACAAGCATGTACACACATTTGACATCGCTGAAGTAGCCTGCGCCACACTCTTTCAGCTCACCCGTAGCCTTGAATGGCAAAAGTCGTTTCGAGTCGAACGTGTAGCGGAAGATCTTGTGATCAAGCTTTGGGATGAGGAACTGCCAACGTTGCGCTTGAAATCTCTTCAGCGAGACCAAATTCCAGGGTTGTGGGTGTGCGAAGTAATGCGCGCAATTTTCCTCTGTGCATGGGTGAGAGCCACACATGCTCAGATTGTCCGCGTCTAAATGTTCATCCGTGAATGCTGTGAGCTTGAGCTGCTGCATAGCCTTTTTGCGATCCTTAGGCTGGTCAAATACTAGTTGCAAGGTTGCGAATGTCTTCGGGGCGACATCTCGGATGTAGTTTACAAGATCGACGTTTTCTTGGCCATCTTTGAGCGCTGCCCTGATGGCATCAGTTCGAAGAAGATCATGAAGCGCTTGGTCCGGTACGTAGTGACCCTCCGGCTGCAATCCGATCGGATGCACTTCCAGTAGATTGTTGATCTCATCACGGAGATACTCGGGTCCAAGATTTCTGTAGATCGTGTCGCGCGTGTCTTGCTCGATGTCTTGCTGCGCGCCTGCCGTGGTCTCGTCTGATGAAGACGCAATCAGACGGAATTCGAAAGTGTGCTCATCTGTCTCTGGTTCCATATCGGACGTGGCGACATTTGGGGATTGCGCGCTGTCACTACGGTAACGTGGTTTTCCCGAGCTGGTTGACCCATGTCCGAGGCTATCTGGTTCGGGATGAAGGCCATCTGTTGCAGTCATTGAAATGGGCATATTTCTGTTGCGGTGATTGGTATCAGAGTCCATTGCGCTGCTGTGTTCCTACGAGACTTCCTCTTGGGATTACTGCAAGGATGACCGACAATCGCCTGAGGCCGCTCTTCGTCTGAAAAAAGGCGAGGGATTCTGGTGGGACAAGTAGCGCGGAAACGCTAGGATTGGGACGTATCTTATGCAAGTAGGAAATCATGCTAGGACAAGTATGTCGTACATGCAGAGTATGATGCTGACTGGCACTGTCAGATCCTTTTTGATAGCTACGCCTCGATTCTGACGGGTTAGTTTCAAGGCGCTACGCTAGAGAGATAGCCACAAACGCATGATACAGGGCGTAGCGAGCCGTGAGATCGTACTGAAAGTGGCAACGGTCACCCAGCACTTGGTTCCAGATCCGTCTTGTCGATGTGAGAGGACAACGCACGCAAGAGCCAGCTGATCTGTGTCCGTTCAGATGCTCGACCAGAGCGATATTGATTACAGTTGGATCAGAACTATCACTTGCTTATGCCTGTAATTGAGCTGGTGCGGTAAGAGCAAGCCTTCCAAGGTTTCTTTTGTTGCCAAGAGCATCTTGTGACTTGGCCATGCCTGAAGTCATAGCGAGCGCCACGCTTCTAGGCTTCTTCCGGTATCTTATCGTCTCTGACGCTATCAAATGCTTGCTGAGACGGTGATGTTGATTTGGCAGAATACAGAGACTGACGGAGCAAGGTCTAGCGAGGATGTAGGGTTCGCTGCAGCTACACAGCCGTGCGCCATGCATGACTGTAGATTACCGTCTCTTCGCGTTGACGTGATTGAGCGTGCAGTTAACCATCCACCGACTACAGCAAGTTGCTTAACGATTGGACGCTCGAAAGCCAAATTCTGGAATCGAGGAAGTCGGTACCTAGGTAGGTGTGCCAACCGTTCGAGCTGTGGAACGATTGTCACAAGGCTGAAGCGTCGGCACGCGCAAAGTCGAGATCCAGATTGCGTGAACAGAACCAGCCACACTACCATATTCCTGCCGCTGACATGGGACCCACACGTCTTCCACAGTGGATGGCTTCCCTTCTCGGCGTTCCAGCTGAAGAAGACTTGGCTGCCGATACAAGGCGTGAGTTCGAGATTCTCGCAGCGTTTGAGCTTCAATTCTGGGACATGACCAAGGATACATAAGGGCAGAGCATTGAAGCTGTGTTGCATGGCATGGACAAAGCGTTCCGCGGCTTGAGGAAGTTCGGTTTCTTACCATGGAGCGGCCCTGCCGTCGATCCAAAGCTTGATAGGATCGGTGCTTCCATCCCGCTTAGAAGCAAGGACCTGAGAAGCCACCATTAGTGTAGTACGCAGGCCCTATGGAGGTCCTCCGCGATGCAGTTGCAGCCGCGTGATAATGTGCCCAGAACGCAAGCTGGACCACGCGCGATACGATCGACAGCTCCGAACACTGGAACAATTGCCCAGTATCTAATCTTGTCAGTCTTGAATGGCTAAATTACGAAGATGAACGGTCAAGCTTCAGTCGCCAGGCTGGAGCTGGTACGAGGCGGCAGAGAAGGTCCAGCCCCACCGCGCTAGTCTTGACCTCGGGAGCCATCAGCCGTGGACGTCACTCGAGGTCCTCCTTCTTCTCCGTATCACGGCCTTGAACGCGTCACTCGAACATTCCATGTAATCAGCCCCAGTTGCCTTGTCGCCGGTCATGTTCAGCCAGCCATAATCAGCCATAATCAGCCAGCAACATTCAGCCAGCCATTCACTGCAGATAGTGCTATTTGCAGGCCCACGTGTGCGGCCGCTGTTAGCTATTGAAATTCGCACATGTTTTTCTGCCTGTTTTCCCCACGATTTCCCGGCCGCTATGGAGACAACTAGTACTTACCGGGAGCGATGATGTGAATGCGGAAGCAGTGCCATATTTGCCGCAACCCAAGGGTTTGATCTCCTAACATGTTTCAGCGCTGCAAAAGCGATCGAGACCGAGTTCTGGAGCCTTTGCCATGTTTCAACGACGATGATATCCGAAGCGGTGGCGATGCTGCAGTCCAGAGAACCTACCTCAAATATGAGACCATAGCCGGCCTTCACGACCACACAATGCGCATTAGAGAGACATGATCTTTCGCCTGGGCATCGATCTCAAGAAGCCTCGGGGCGAGTCATGTGCGGATTGATCATTCATGAACGTCGTTGCATCCGAGCCCACCCCAATATACCGGAGCTGAAAGGGATATTATGGTCTACAGCCATTTCTAAAACCCCAACACTTGATGAGGCGGTAATTGCATCTGTGCTGACTTTCACGCGTGCAGAGCACGGTAACCCCGGGGCCTGGTCGATTTCCTTGAGATATGTATTGGTGCAGGGCTGAGCTGCCGCGCTACACTCAATCTATGCGTTCCGACTTTTAAGGCGCAATAGTTGCTCAACTGATTCCGCAGGAAACCAAGCTGCGAAAACCGATACCCATTTCGGAAAATCAAGATCATGACAGATAGCTGTGCTGGCGGGTGAACTAATTCTCATTGTCCCATGGTCGTATGTGCAAGAAAGAGTAAAACGTCTAAGTGACCGGCCAGTACAAGGGCTCGAAGGGGAATGCGACAGCCAACCCTCACCCTAAGCATCCCTAAGCATACTAGCAACCCCCGCCCAAGTCTCCAACACAGTCGGCCTTATCTGATTCGCCGGCAGCGTAAACCCATACGTGCCCTTATCCCTCAACTCGTACGTGTAAGAATATGTCGCATTACCCGTAACATCAGTGTAATCAGTCGAAGAACCAGTTGTGGCATATAGAGTCGCGCAGCTGGGGCCGATGGTGTAAGCGGTACCGGAGACGGCGCGGATAGCGGACTGGGCGCGGGTGGCGATGGAGCGGTGCTGGGCGTCGTTTTCGGCGCGCAGGTTGCAGTCGTAGCCGTAGGGCCAGAGGATGTATTGGCCGTAGGAGCTGGGGTGTGGTTAGCTTGGTTGTTTGTTTGTTTTGGGAGGGTTGGTGGGAGATTGGGGACGTACTGCACGTCGAGGTAGAGGCGGATACCGCGCGATGCCTTGAGCGAGTCGACTTGCGCCTTCAAGCCGCGGAGCTCGGGGGCGTCGCCAGCGGCTACGCCTTTGTAGGTCTCTGAGCAGGGGTTTGTGGATGCTCCGCCTGTGACTTCCCATTTGTAGGGCCAGTTACCTTGAAGATATGTTAGTAATCACGTTATCGTGGATGTGACTGTCAAAGTAGACTTACGGTTGATATCACGGCCGACACAGCTGTTGCCGCTGACAGTCTGCCTGTTCTTGCGCCAGAGACGGTCGGTTGTCTGAGAGTAGACGAAGCCATCTGGGTTGGCGATGGGTGTGATGTAGAAGTCGAACTTGTCGACGAGGGACTTGATGTTTGCGTCCGAGCCGTACTTGGTGAGTAGTTGCCACGCGAAGTACCTGGGTGGTGTTAGTAGATGATCTCAGGGTCTCACAAAAGCTGACATACTCGGTGGTCATGGAGGTAATCCACTCTCGTGCGTGAACGTTGCCGTGAATGATGACGGCAGGCTTGGAGCCCTTGCCACCGCTACCCCAGATGTGGATACCAGTCAAGGCTCGTCCTTGGACTGAGGTGCCCACAGTGACAATCTCGGACTGGCCAGTGTATCCAGCCTGCAGGTCACGGAGGAACTGGATGTGGTCGGCGTATGGGTGGTATGCAGTGAACCAGCTTTCGCTAGGGACTAGATATGGTCAGTAGATGTCGTCGCACTAACGAGACTCTCCACAAACCAGCATAAACGCTCATCTCTCCCTCTTCGGCAAGCGCTGCACCGACATCCTCGTTCAGCACCTTGCTCTCAGCCACCAAGGCAGTCAAGGCGTCGACATTCTCGGGTGAAACGACGACATCCAACTCGGCAGATGTGCCAGGGTTGAGGATGTGTGCAGCCAAGCTCTCGATCTCTGCCTTGACAGCATCGGTGCTGGCTACACGTAGTACCTTGAAGCCATTGTAGTCGACCTTCTTGCCAGCCCTTGGGACGACAGTGGCAAGCGCCGTGGAGGAAAGAAGGAGCGCCGAAGTAAGAATGGTGGTCTTCATGATAGGCAATGAATGCAACGACAGTTGTGCAGTGCAGTGCAGAACGATGCTGAGGAGAGAGCCTGCTTTTAAGTCGTGTAACGCTCACACAAGCCCATAAACCACCTTCCCATCCAGTGTGTAGTACCGCGGACACCGTCCTACCTGTTACCCCAAGTCTCGCATCGATTAGGCAGGTACTCACCCCGTACTCCTGGCTGATCTCCTGCAAGCACGGGAGATGTACACTCGAAGGAGCTCAACGTAGATGATGCAAGCGCGGGAGGCTAGTAGTCCAAGGAAATCGGAACTCCACATCAAGATCTGGACGGTGGTTTAATATACAGCATCACTTGGCATGTTCTCTGGAAGACGTGGGTAGGAGAGCGTGATTGGTGCGGAGGCGCTGAGCTTATCGCATTAGGCAGGTGCGGGTTTCGGAGACTACGCTGGCTTGTCTTGGCTACGAGATAGGCCAAATACAAAGTCTAGGCAATGCCAGGTACGTGATCTCGTGGTGCTCGTTAGCATGGCGACATGCTGCAGGGTGGTGAGTACCTTGGCGAAGCGAGTGCCTGGATGGGAAGGAGGATGGAGATTGACCAGCCTGGATGCGCTTCAATAATGACCTGCTCGTATGCGTGTAATGCGAACAGCATCACCGCGTTCTCTCAACAACTTGGAACACCGAGCTCTCTCAACACATTCGCATAGCCGAGCCTCAACCATTCGTCCACATGCTTCTGTCCCGATATCCATACGCTCCCTAGCATGCCTCCAGCATTCGCGCTCGCTCCCTCTGTGGTCCCTCTGCGACGTGGAACAACCACGAGTCGATCGGCCCACATGATGACGTTATGGGGAGGTGCCTCCTCTTCACACGTCCCCATGAGCGAGCGGCACCGCGCAATGAATGTCTTATACGCATCGAGAACAGTCGAAGCGGGCGTATGCGAGAAGCCATGACTGAATTCATGGACAAAGAACTGGAAAGGTACCTTCTTCGATGCGTCGGTGAGAGAAGTCATGATGTGGTCGAAAGCATGTGGCGGCCCTCTCAAGCCCTGAAGGTGCTTGTGTACCCTGCTGCATCCACCCTTCTCCCCACAGTTGAAGATGACGTAGAAGTTTGGAAGCTTCCGTAACACTTGCAGCATGACCTCAAAGTCATCTAGGTCAAGAGCTTCGTGCTGACGCTTGTACGAGTCCAGAGTCAACATGAGCAGTTGCGGCCTGTCGACGCAGAAAAGGTTGAGTGCCAGGTCGTGCGTGCCGTTGAGCTGTGTGATGTTGAGTCGCTCGTCTGGACAGAACAGGTCGCTGCCAGGACCATATTTTCGTGATTTGTCAAAGGCATGGTTCGTGGCGCCTACGGTGTGAGGTTTGGTTGCTAGTGCTGGACAGATCCGGAACTCCATCTGGCCAGGGTGTGAGTAAGGACTGGTGTGACTGTTGCCGTTGCTGGACTAGCTTACCGGGTAGCCTTCGTGCTCAAATTTGATAGACTCATTGGGGCCGTAGACAATGA
>Ga0265780_10005147_pt1 | contig 16643 bp, 18 predicted proteins | sample P1T30metagenome_FD_192432 | JGI IMG/M metagenome (GOLD analysis project Ga0265780, IMG submission 192432) | Plant litter microbial communities from East Loma Ridge, Irvine, California - P1 T30 | ecosystem: Environmental > Terrestrial > Plant litter > Unclassified | place: USA: California... | reverse complement strand
AGCCTGTACCAGGCGGTTGAAATGACAGATAAGTATAATGCCATGAAAGCTAAAAAGAAGCAATAATAGCATTTTAAATAAATGAAAAAGCCCCGCTAATATCAGCGGGGCTTTTTTTGTGGTATGTTGTTCTTTTGTTTTATTACTCAACCTTTAAGCCTAATCCTTCAATATAGCCTTTGTTCTGGAAACAGTTCTTGTAAAGGCATTGTTCTAAAAAGCCATTCAGGGCCTGTTGTACCTTAACCCTGTCGGGCATATTTTTCCGCACGTTTTCAAAAGAACTGCGGTCGCTATCGGCATATTGCGTAATAAGCGGATAGTTTTCCGGTTGTTTAAAGTTCATGATGCCGCGCAGGTTGTCCATCTTTTTATACGGCCAGTAGGCCCAGTTCACTTTATTCTGATCGAGCAGTGCTGTAAAATCTTTAATCCACTCATCAGTATTCTCTCCGGTTTCGCCTATGTAGATGGGTACATTATGCTTATCGCGAAAATCAATATACTTTTGTATGGCTTTCTGGTTAACATCAAACCAGTACTTATGAAATTCATACACTATATTATCGTCCAGTATTTTTTCGAACACACCAAAATCGCCTGCCCAAACAGATCCGTTTAAAAATATCGAATGCTTTTTATCTACTGTACGGATGTCGGCCACAACACGTTGGTAAACTAAAAACAGGCGGTGGTTATAATCTTTAATTTCGCTGGTAAAATAATGTGCAATTGGCTCGTTGATTACATCATAGCCAATAACCACAGGCTCATTTTTATAACGTTTGGCAATATCCATCCATATCTGGCTCAGCTGGTCCTGCGCGGTTTTGCTAAAATACAGCCATGGGTAGCCGCTACTATCATCAATATTATCGCCGGTTTGGCCACCTGGTGCGCAATGCATATCCAGTAGTACGTACAAGCCTTCCTGACGGCACCATTTTATAACGCGGTCTACATACTCAAAGCCGCTGTTGCGCTTGCCCATGTAAAGGTCATTGGTAAACATTTTATAATGAAAAGGCAGGCGCAGGTGGTTGCAGCCTATGCGCTTCAGGTATTTTATATCATCATGCGTAACATAATTATCCAGATATTTGTGCCAAAAGGCGACAGTACTGTCCGGGCCAATCATTTCGTTAAACAGTTCATCAATTTTAGTGGGTGAACTCGCTTTGCCGGTCTTGAACATGTAGCCTTCGGGTACCAGCCAGTTACCAAGATTGGTACCTTTAAGGGTTATGGCATTGCCATTTGGCTCAATAATCTGGCTACCTTTTGTTTTTACAATTTTAGCGTTGGGGTTGCCATAATCAACACCGTTAACCGTGTTGTTGTAGGTACCGCACGAAGCTAAAAGCCCCGCAGCCGCGAGTAATGAGAATAGTTTGTTTTTGGATTTCATTTGGTTAAGCAAATTGTGGATATTTATAAAATTTGCTTTAAAGATAGGGATTTTATAGGTTTTGTACCACAGCGTTTCTTAAAGGTGGCACAGCGATACACGAATTTATGTACAGCTTATGTCATGCTGACGAAGGAAGCGTCTGATACATATTGGCCTTCGACAAGCTCAGGCTGACTGGTAGGTGCTGTGATAGAGAGGCAGGATGTAATTACCAATTATTACGGTTAACAGATACAGCGCGCAGGGTTATAGTATCATTTTTACGGTAGTTTTTAATAAGGTAGCAATACAGGCTATCCGATGTGGTGTAAAAATAATAATACCATTTGCCTTTGCGGTTCCCCTTTTTAATCTGACCCACCTCTAAATAATCTTCATCTTTTATTGCTAAGGTGTTTTTATTAAGCCATAGAGTATCGCTTTTTTGATCTTTAAATGCAATGATTTTCTTGTAGTTTGCAGTGGTGATATCTTTATGGAGTAAACTATTAGAGCGGCACGAGGCCAACGATGCTACAATGAGCACTACTGCAATGATCTTTAGATAGTTATATTTCATAATTGCGCCGAATATTTGGTTTGTTACATGGAAGTACTTCAACAAAGCGTCGTAATTTTATCATTATAATTACCTGAATATATTGCCTATGGAATGGAATATGCGGCCAAAAAAGGTGCGTTTATAGTTTGTAATGATGATGCCTTCAGAGACTTCTTCATATTCTATCTTAATTGAATAGTCTTTTTTTCCGTCAATTATTGTAACCTCGTTGTTGCTAAGATAGTAACAAAAAAGCCTGTCGCCCGTAACTGCCTCAATTTCAAATTTCCCATCAATGTCAGAAATTGCGGTCTGGGGTTTTCCGACAATCCTGATTAAGGCATCCGCAACCGGTCCTGATTCGTCTGATACGGTTCCTGTTATGATACGCTTTCCTTCGCTAACGCGGTCTTTTATATCGTCAGTTTTAGTTTCTGTTTGTTCCGTTTTTACAGGGGTCTGGGCAGTAACAGCGTTGTTTCCTATCGTCAGTAGGCTTGCAACAGCGGCGCCGGCGGCAATCCACGCGTTGCTTTTTTCGGAAGGGACAACCAGGTTGCGGTCAAGTTGGTTTTTCCTGGCATGTCCACACAGCTGATTATTTTTTTGTACCATCGCCGCGATTTCACGGTCGGATAAATTTGTAAGGTCTACCACAACTTTTTGGCACGAAGCACAAAAACGACCCTTATCGGCGGGTGTCATATCCTGCCAGTTTTCGTGGCAGGGGGTAGGAATGGATATTTTTATCTTTTCGTGCACAACCAAATATAATGAAATTTTCATGCATTATTTTAAAAGTCAAAAAAAGCTGTCTGGCACTGTTTTTAAAGAGCACAAAAAAAGCATTTTTACATCAAAATCGTGATGTATAAAATACTTCATTTATTAAACGAAAACGCATGTCAAAAAGTGAAAAATTAGCCCCTAATTAAAATTATTTTGTAAGAAAGCACTTAAGTTAGCATATACCTCTGTAAAGGTAGCTTCATCCCAATCGCCATGGCCGCCATCGGCATAAAAATTAAACTCATTATAAACTCCAAACTGGGTTAGCTTATCGCGTAGCCTTGGCCCCTGATTAGCAGGTACTAATGGGTCCTGGCCACCATAAAACATGATAGTGGGGGCGCTTAGTGCAGTAATGTAAGCCGCAGGGCTAACTTCCTGGATTTGAGCAGCAGTTGGGGTAGAAGTGCCTACTAGGTTTTGAGCCGCAAAAGCATATAGGGGATGTGCAAGATATTGAGGATCAGTAAAATCAGCGGGGCCTACTATATCAATTATGGCTTTAACCTCATGGCCGGTATCAAACCTGTAGGCATATAGCATGGCTAAATGGGCGCCGGCACTGCTGCCAATAATAGCGTAATCGTTTGATAGTGTGTAACCTCCGTTCTTAAGCTTAGCAATAGCTAACTCAATATCGTCAATTTGCTTAGGATAGGCAGGACTGGTAGTGGTAGCCAATCTGTAGTTTAGATTAACCACCGCATAATCAGGAAATTCCGTCTGAATTCCGGGCACTACATTCCCAAAATCGGCCTTGTCTCCGGCTATCCAAGCACCGCCGTGTATCAAAATTATGGTTTTGGTGGCGTTGGTTCTTCCGGCAGGGAGGAAAACGTCCATAGTTTGTTGCGGGTCAGACCCATAGGCAACATTGTTTAGTGTTATTGCAGTTGATGCATCATACTGTGGTGTGTTATTATCGTCTGAACTACAGCCGAATAGCACACTGACAAAGATTATGATGAATAATTTTTTCATAGGAATTGTTTATAGAGTTAACGCAATAATTGTGCAAAAGGTATAAAAAAGCAGGCCCAAGCCCGCTAAATTTATAATATCTTTTTGATTACCCGAAGTTTATGGGTGTGCCTGTTGGTGTCTACATTGTATATGCCCAGGTGGTCAAGCCGGTCTATACGCACCTTGCCATGCGCATGGATAATGTGGTTGTCTTCCATAATGATACCCACATGAACAATACGCCCTTCCTCGTTATCAAAAAAGGCAAGGTCGCCCGGCTCACTCTCTTCAATAAAGCTAAGTGCTTCGCCTATAGTAGCTTGCTGAGATGCATCGCGCAGCATGTGGTAGCCGTTAAGCTTGTATACCATTTGCACCATACCACTGCAGTCTATGCCAAAGGGCGTTTTGCCACCCCATAAATACGGAGTATTAAGGTACATAAAAGCCGTTTGAAGCAGTTGCTGCTTACTTGTTACTCCCGTTGCCCTAAGACCCTCAAAAACAAAGTTTTCTGTGTTAAGCGCAGGGTTGCTTAAAAAAGTAATATCTGCACCTAAAGGTATGGTTGTAAGCAGGTTATCCGGTGTGGTGATGTATTCAATCAGGTCGCCGTTGAGTACACTGGGAGCGGTTTTAAGGCTGTTGTAGTCACTTTGGCTGATGATACGGAACTGCTTGTTATCTATCCAGCCGTTGTAGCCGTCGAAGGCCAGCTCAATGCGAGACCAGCTGGCAGTTTGCTCTAAAATGGTAAAATAGTCGCCAAACAAGACCTGCGATGTCATTTCGCTGCGGTCAGAAGGCTCTAAACGTAGGGGCACAATAGCTAAGTGGCAGATACCGAACATTTAATGTTGCTTATTTTATATTTTTTATTGATTATGAAGCATAAAAAAACGCTGCTTCAGTAGAACTACAAATATAGCAGTTAAATCTGAAGCAGCGGTATGTGGAATAACCTATATTTTAAGCGCGTTCAATAACAATTGCTGACGCACCGCCACCTCCGTTACATATTGCAGCGGCACCTATTTTAGCATTATTTTGCTCTAACACATTGATTAGCGTTACGATAATCCTGGCACCTGAGCAGCCCAGCGGGTGCCCTAAAGACACAGCGCCACCATTAACATTTACTTTGTCAGGATTAAGTCCTAATATTTTAGTATTGGCAATACCTACTACAGAAAACGCCTCGTTAAACTCAAAATAGTCAACATCATCTTTACTTAAGCCTGCTTTAGCAAGGGCTTTAGGCAATGCCTTAGAAGGAGAAGTGGTAAACCATTTAGGCTCCTGCTCTGCATCTGCATAGCTTTTAATAAACGCCAAGGGTTTAAGGCCAAGCTCGTTAGCTTTTTCTTCGCTCATAAGCACAAGCGCTGCAGCACCATCGTTTATGGTAGAAGCATTAGCAGCCGTAACCGTACCTTCTTTAGTAAATACGGCATTAAGCGCAGGTATCTTATCCAGTTTAACATTAGTATATTCTTCATCTTTAGTAACCATTATGGGGTCACCTTTACGTTGTGGCACCGCTACCGGAACCACTTCGTTATCAAACTTGCCTGCATCCCAGGCAGCTGCAGAGCGCTGGTAAGAGGCTATTGCAAAAGCATCCTGCTCCTCGCGGGTAACTTTATATTCGGTAGCGCAGGCATCGGCAAAAACACCCATAGCGCTGTTATCATAAGCATCGCTAAGGCCATCACGCTGAAGACCGTCTAGCATTGTCGCAGGACCAAATTTGTATCCGTTACGCATGTGTACGTAGTGGGGAATAAGGCTCATGCTCTCCATACCACCCGCAACAACAATCTCTGCATCGCCGGCCATAATTGCCTGAGCAGCCTGTGTAACGGCTTTCATACCGCTTGCACAAACTTTGTTTACAGTAGTTGCTACAACAGTGTCAGGAAGCCCGGCAAGTTTAGAAGCCTGTCTTGCGGGAGCCTGGCCCACACCGGCCTGCACTACGTTGCCCATAAGCACTTCGTCTACCAGTTCCGGCTTAAGGTTTATTTTTTCTAAAGCGCCTTTAATGGCTGCTGCGCCCAGCTGTGGGGCTGTTACGGTTGATAAACCTCCCATAAAGCTGCCTATGGGCGTGCGCACGGCAGATACTATTGCTACTCTTTTATTCATATCTTTAAAAATCAGTTTTTATATTGTTTGCTGTTGCGAATTTAATGATTTTATGGTCAGATAAAAATAAATAATTTAATTTTATAGATGAAAGTAATTAAATTGGTTGTGAAATGATAATATTTAGGACACAATTGAACCATCGGATGTAAAATATTACTTATTAAACAACTACGGTAATTTTAGCTATTGTTTTGCATTTAGTTATACATACAACATTTTGCGAATCAATAACTTTATAACTATTAATTTTAAATTACCAGCTTATGTTTGCATCAATCTTAGCAGTAGGCTTTTTAGCCTTTATGATAATTGCTTTAGTATTATACCTGTCAGAGGATAAGCCAAGGGTACCAACCGTTGACTTGTGGCCTGACCCAAGATTGCTTCAAAAGATCAATCCTGAACAAGGCACTCCCGTTACGCTGTCAAGCAGTAATGCAAAAGAAGTGACGGTGTTTTTTGGAGAGGATAGTGTGATACCGCTGGGTATTCTTCGACAAAAATTTATATATGATATGGTTAAAAAACAACAGCTTAAGGCTAAAGTTTACGGTTTAAAAAATGGTGTACTTATCCTTGAACTTTTAAAAAATGATAGTAAAGAAAAAAGCCGCTAAATTTAGCGGCTTTTAAATGTTGTGTTGCGGGTTAGCGGTAATATCTTAGAATTTGAACCTTACACCAAGTGCGATGTCCGGACCAAAATCATCTCCATAATAATCATCTCCAAAGTAGAACTCAGGCCTGAAGTCAAGTGATATCATCAAAGGTATATCAAAGTTATACTCGATACCTAAATCACCAGCGGCAAATAAAAACGTGCCGTCTTCGTCAAAATCGTTACCTGGACCACCGCCCGGGCCGTCATAGCTCCAAGAACCTACACCGCCACCTACACCGGCATACCAGTTAAAGCCACCTTCAATGTTCCAAACCCATTGATACAATGCTGCCAGTTTAAAGGCATCATAGTTGTTAGAGTTTCTCCATCCAAGGTCAAGCTCAAGCCTGTTGTCAGAAAAGCTTCTTTGGTAAGATAATTCACCACCAAATCCGTCGTTATCGCCAAGGCGCAAACCCAGTGCGTTTCTTCTTCCGTCTTGTGCTTGTGCGCTGAATGCTAAACCTAATAGCACTACAGCTGATAAAAGTAGTTTTTTCATAATGATCAATTAGTTGTTTTCTTTAGCAAATGTATAAACCTCTTTTTTGTAGGAATACCATTATGTTAAAGCTTTAACAGTTATCATTATGTTAAAACTAATTAACGTTGTAATTATCTAAAACTTCCTGCTGGTGTTCAGAGCCCGATGATGGTATAGGAAGGTTTATATTAAAGGTTGAAAGTTGATCGGCAAGATGGTACTCAATATTTGTATCTATATATACAGCCCCAATGTTTTGCGCATAATACTGCGTAGATGTAAGTACTTGTTGTTGTGGTAATACTTCAATGGGCACCGATATCCCATTAAATTCAATCATGGCTGTAATTTTAAGTGTCAGGTTAAGCTGTGCAGCCTTTACGTTGGTGTATGTTGAGCCTCCGGGTACTGTGTAGCTTGCGCTATTTGCACCTGCTACTGCGGCAAGGGTATAATCAAAGCTAAGGGTATAGCCATCTTCTGTTTCCTGAGAAAAGGTACCCGTAGTGATGCCTAACTGTGTGCCCGCAGGCGCCTCAGAATCAAAAAATATAAAGTTTGAAACGCTGATCGCTACAGGAAAATCTTCGGAAAAAGCAAATGCTGTGCTGCCCGACAGCTGAAGCCTGGTGCCGCTTTGGCGCACACCATTGCCACTTAACGCGCCCGAAAAGAAGCCATTGGCCATGCTTTCTGTTTTAAACTTTTTGTTGGTTGCGCCATTTATAACAGTATCGTTAGCAATAAACAGGGAGTCGCGCCCGTCTTGTAGGGTTTGATTATTTACATCATATACCCAGGAGTTGCCGGTATTTAAAGGCAGGTAAACGTTGCCTGAAGCAGCGTTATCGCCGCTATCATCGCTGGAACATGATACTGCAAAAAGGCCGGCAACAAGCAGTAAGCAAATAGATTTTTTCATTGTGTTGGTTATGTTTAAGTTTTTGCTAATATAGCCAACATTATTAAAGCCGGATTAGTTTTTATTAAAAATAAGCGCAGCCACAAGCTGTGGACTTAACTGAGTGTCAGACTCATTTACTTCGTCTTCTGTGCTTACCTGTATTTCATTAGTATACTGGTATAGCTTCCACTTCTTTTTATTGTATTCAAGGGCCGTAAGATTTTCTATCCAGTCGCCGGAATTTAGATAGGTAACGCTGCCTTTTTTATTCTCTTTAACTTCATGCTTCGGTTCATGTATATGGCCACAAACCACATAGTCATAACCATTTTCAATAGCAATATCGGCTGCTGTAGTTTCAAAATCGGTAATAAATTTAACTGCTTTTTTTACACTGGCCTTTATTTTTTTAGAAAGCGAATATGGCTCGCGCCCCATTTTTACTAAGAACCAGTTTACAAGCCTGTTGAGTAATATAAGATAATCGTACCCGATGCCGCCCAATTTGGCTATCCACTTAGCATGCTGCACAGAGCTGTCAAAAACATCGCCATGAAAAAACCACGCTTTTTTACCATCAAGCTCCAGCACAACCTTATTTACGATAGAAAAATTTCCCATAGACGTATCGGCAAATTTGCGTAGCATTTCGTCGTGGTTACCCGTTATATAGTATACCGTTGTTCCTTTAGCGGCAAAATCAAGCAGCTTTTTAACCACTTTCATATGAGATTTAGGGAAATATGATTTCCTGAACTGCCAGATATCTATGATATCACCGTTAAGTATCAGGGTTTTTGGCTTGATAGTGCTCAGGTAGGCAAGCAGTTCTTTAGCATGGCAGCCGTAAGTGCCCAGGTGTACATCAGAGAGTACTACCACATCAACAATCCTTTTTTTCATCAGAATGGTTTCTTGCAAATTACACCTATATATATAATCCTGGTTTTACCGCAGGGTTAATAAAAGTTTACTATTAGTGGAGTATATTAAATTTTTGAAACCATAAATTAGTTTTAAAAATAAGGCAGAAGCCTTACATTTGTTAAAAATCATAATTATGGCAGGCAATACATACGGCACAATTTTCAGGCTTACAACTTTTGGCGAATCTCATGGTGCGGCAATAGGTGGCGTTTTAGATGGTTGCCCGCCGGGCATACTCCTTGACCTTGATGCAATACAACAGGAGCTCGACAGGCGCAGGCCGGGGCAGTCGGCTATTGTAACACAGCGCAAAGAACCCGATTCAGTACAGTTTCTATCCGGTATTTTTGAAGGAAAAACCACCGGTGCCCCCATAGGTTTTATAGTGCCTAATACGAACCAGAAGAGTGATGATTACAGCCATATAAAGGATGTATACCGCCCATCGCACGCTGATTATACTTATGATAAAAAATATGGCATACGCGATTATCGTGGTGGTGGCCGCAGCAGTGCCCGCGAAACAATAAGCAGGGTAGTGGGGGGCGCTATTGCAAAACAGATGCTGCCTAATATTACCATTAATGCCTTTACATCATCTGTAGGCGAAATATTTATAGATAAGCCCTACCAGGCGCTTGATTTTTCATTAACAGAGACCAATGCGGTGCGCTGCCCTGATACGGCTTCTGCCGTGCGTATGGAAGAGTATATTAAAGAAGTACGCAAGCAGGGTGATACTGTGGGCGGTACCATAACCTGTGTGATAAAAGGCGTGCCGGCCGGACTGGGAGAGCCTGTTTTTGATAAGCTTCATGCCGAGCTGGGCAAGGCCATGCTTAGTATCAACGCCGTTAAAGGCTTTGAATATGGCAGTGGGTTTTGTGGTGCTAAAATGAAAGGCAGCGAACATAACGACATTTTTAATACTGATGGTTCTACAAAAACAAACCTATCCGGAGGCATACAGGGGGGTATAAGCAACGGTATGGACATTTATTTTAGGGTGGCTTTTAAGCCTGTTGCAACCATTATGCAGGAGCAGGATACTATTGATAGCGACGGCAATACGGTAAAAATGCACGGTAAAGGCAGGCACGACCCTTGTGTGGTGCCGCGTGCTGTGCCCATAGTAGAGGCTATGGCAGCGCTTGTTTTAGCTGATTTCTATCTGAGAAAATAAAAATTAACAAATACATCGATGTAATTGAATTATTTATAAACCAAGATATTACGTATTATTGGGATAAAAAATGTGTTTTTTCTTCTTAAATTTAATATAAATTAATTGTTACGCTTGTTTTTTTTATTATTTTTGGAAAAAATTAAAAACTTTCATCATGAAAAAACTATTACTTACAGGTGCTGCGTTAATGGCACTTTTTAGTGTTTCGGCACAAGATGTAACTTCTTTTGAAACATCTGAAGGATTTACTGTTGGAAATCTTCTTGTACAAAACGGTTGGGGTGTTTCCGATACTGCTGGAGATGAGTCAGTTCAGGTTAGTAACGCTTATGCAAGCGAAGGTACTAACTCTTTAGCTTTATTTCCGGAGAATGGCGCTCATACAAATTTACTTGGTGCTTTTGGACCAGAAGTTGAGCCTATAGAAGGAAATGTTATTAGCTATGCATTTGATATCTATATTCCTGAACTTCTTGAAAATGGTTCTGATTTCTTTATCTCTACACAATCTCCTTCTCAAGAACTTCTTACTTCAAGGGTACGTTTTACTTTTGATGGTGCCATTGGTGTTGTTGATTATGTGCCTGCCGGTACTACAACTCTTGGCTATGTAGATACAAATGCAACTTTTGAAGCTGCCACATGGTATCATATTACTGTTGTTCAGGATAATGGTGCGGACACTGTTAAATATTATGTTGATGATACTCTAATTTACACAGGTGCTGCTTTTGGTGCTACTAACATTGAGCAATTTGTTGCTCTTCATGATAATTATGAAGGAGCTGCTTACATTGATAACATTGAACTTGCTGAAGGTAACCTTGCAGGAGTTAATACAGTTCTTGCAAACAAATTCTCTGTATCTCCAAACCCTGCTAACAACCTGGTTACAATAGCAAACGCTGATAACATGCTTGTTAATGCAGTAAGCGTTACAGACATGAATGGACGTGTAGTTAAAACTGCTGCTTTTGATGGCGTTGCTCAGGCTCAGGTTAATGTATCTGACCTTGCTAACGGTGTTTACATGATGACTATATCTTCTGATAAAGGATCTGTTACTAAAAAAATCGTTAAAAACTAATTATAGTTTTTATAGTATAACTAAGGGCTGCTAATTGCAGCCCTTTTTTTGTTTATTAGTTGTAGCTATCGCGATGATATAGAAGTGCTTTAAGGTGTAAGGTTCTTAAGATCTGGATCAGCTAACAATTTTGAAACAAACATTAGGTTGGATATTAATCTCCAGGTGAATATTAATATACTGAAAAAGGCTGCCCGTATAGGCAGCCTTTTATATTATATGACAGTTGATGTTAATTATACCAGTGTTGCAGATAATGTTATTTCTGCGGCGGCAAGTACTTTAGACAGTGGGCAAACTTCTTTTGCTTTAGTGGCTATGTCCTGAAAATCCTGCTCTGTAATGCCGGGCACGCTGCCTTCCAGCTTTAGGTGTATTTTTGTTATCGTACCATCTTCAAAGGTTACCTGCGCCTCAGTATCCAGGTTATCGGCGGTAAAGCCTTTTTCATTAAGCAAAAAGCTAAACTGCATAGTGAAACAGCCCGCGTGTGCTGCGCCTAAAAGCTCTTCTGGGTTATTGCCAACACCTTCTTCAAAACGTGTTTTAAAAGAATATTGTGCTTTATCAAGCGTAGTGCTTTCAGTGCTTACAGATCCTTTTCCGTCTTTACCGCTTCCTTTCCAGTTTGCGCTTGCTTTTCTTGTAAATTTCATAATGTTTAATTTTAAGGTTTATTGTTTTTAAAGTTACTGTATAATTTTCAAATCAAAGTGCTTTGGCCTATTTGATGAGACAAATTTAACGCACTAGGCATATATAAATCAAATTAATAATTTTTTATCTTTATAAAATAATTTTATAATCATGACCATCCAGCAATTAAAATATATTGTGGCACTTGACCGGCACCGGCATTTTGCAAGAGCAGCAGAAGAATGTATGGTAACCCAGCCGGGGCTTACCATACAGCTTAGAAACTTTGAAGAAGAGATAGGCCTCAGGATATTTGACCGCACAAAGGTACCTTTGAGCCCGACGCCGGCAGGTATTGAGATTATTGAACGGGCTAAGAAATTATTGCGTGAGGCTGATGCCATACGTGATTTTGTAGTAAATGAAAAAAATGACCTTCAGGGACAGGTAACCGTAGGTGTTATAAGTACGCTATCCCCTTACTTAATGCCGCTTTTTATAAAACATGTAAAGGGCTTACTGCCCGACATGCGTTTTAAGATTTTAGAAAGCAACACGGGCGAGCTGCTGCACGGCCTTGAGACCGGCGCTATAGATATTGCCCTTATGGCTACACCCACAGGTAACGGCAGGTTAAAGGAATTTCCTGTATTTATGGAGCCTTTTATGGCTTTTTTGCATGAAGGGCACGCCCTTGCGGCGAGTGAATTTTATGAGATGCAGCCCGCTGACCGTACTGAGATATTACTGCTGGAAACAGAATATTGCTACAATGCTCAATTGCTTGACATCTGCGGGCTTAAAAATCCGGTGACGGGCACACAATACAGTTTTGATATTCGTTCGATTGAAACGCTTAAAAATATGGTTAGGGCAGGGTTGGGGTTTGCGCTTGTACCGCAGTTGTCGGTGGCAAATGAGCCAACCAATACCTTATGCAAGCCATTTGCCGGTACGGTACCAGTTCGCGAAATTAGCTTGGTGGTAGCTGACACCTTTAACCGTAAACTACTGCTGGAAAAAATGAGCGAAGCCATCTGGGCCTGCCTCCCGCAAAACATTACCCAACAGGCGTCTTACCGTAAGGTTAAGTGGAATGATTCGCCATATTTTATAGAGGCTGTTAGCCGGCATTTAAAGTAGTTTAGTTACTAGTAGCTCCGACTATAACCCCGAAATCGCCATCGGTTTGGGTAATGCCTTTTTCCGGGCAATACATCCTCGAAACAAAACCGTCAAGGTATAACGCGTTCTTACAGCCCAGGTTTTTGAAATACCGGGCAAAATCATAAAAGTTGATTTTTTCTTTGCTCATAGCAAAAATTACTTTTCCATTTGGTAATACACCTACGCCGTTGCGCACCTGCACATTAGGCGAACCCTCTTTAAAAGCCGGATGTATGGCGCCGTCCGTAACCAGCATTGGGCCGCTTTGTGTAGCACATTTAACACCGGTAGCTTTAAAATCAGGTGTAGTAGTAATGTGTGGCTTAGTATTGCTGTCTATGTAAAAAACGCCGTTTGGCTTCAGGTAAAAATTACCTGTTCCCGATGTGGTATCTACAGGAGAGATTTCTTTATGATTTTCTATATAGAGCCCCTGTGGTGAATGATTCGGCTTGTACATGCCGCCATTCATGGCAAACAGCAGTATTTTACCCTTTTTAGCCAAAGCTGATTTAAGGTTGCCGAGACTGCCATAGCGGTTACCCGCATTATTTTTATAATACAGGGCAATTTGATTTGGGTTAACTGTATAGCTAACGAACCTGTTATCTTCCGGATGAGTGCAAAATGAAAATAACCCCGTTATAACAACAGCTATTATAAAGAGCAGGGCGAGGGACTTTTTAAGCATTAAAAAAATTGGTTTGTAGTGCTAAAATAAATAAAAAAGGCGCAGTAATTACTGCACCTTTTTTATAAATAACTATAATTTTTATACGGTTTGCTCAGCCAGTTGCTTTTTAGGGTCGTAACCAAAAAGATGATTTTGTTTAATAATTTCGGCAATACCAGCAGGCAGCATGGGTTCCCATCCCGGTTTGCCCTTACTAATCATTTTAAGTACCTCGCGGCTAAATATGTTCAGGTTGTTTACGTCTACCTCAGGTATGTCTATTACCTTGCCATTAAATTTAAAGAACTTGTAAAGCTCTTTCATCCTTGGGTGGACCTTAAGGTTTTCGGAGTCTATAACGTGGCCTTCTTCATCCTTCATAGGGTATAAATATACCTTAAGATCGCGATAAAACAGTTTACCAAAGGCCTCAAGTATGCCTCCGCTAAGATGGCGGTAGTATTTTTCGTCGAAGATATCAACCAGGTTACTCACGCCCATAGCGAGACCCATACGGGCTTTTGTATAGGCAGAAAAGTATTCTACCACCTTATAGTATTCCTGGAAGTTAGATATCATAACCGTCTGTCCTAGTGAACATAACAATTCGGCACGATCCATAAAATCGCGTTCGTCTATCTCGCCGTCGCTACGCAGGTTGCTTAGGGTTATCTCAAAAACAACCAGTGCTTTTTCAGGGTCAACCTTGTTTTCATCAAGAAACATTTTGATTGACTTTTCATACATGTCCATGTTTACCTTGGTAACCGGCCTAAAACTTCCCCTAAGCGCCAGGATGTTCTTTTTGTAAAGTATGGCGGCGGGCAGCACGTTGTGGCCGCTTGGGTCAAACATTACCGCATCGGTCATGCCATTTTTTACCAGTTGCAGGCTCATCAGCCTGTTATCAACATCGGCAAAACGCGGGCCGCTAAAGTTTATGGTGTCTATTTCAAGCTGGTCTTTATCGAGGTGGTCATACAGGTAGCGCAGTAGTTTTTTAGGGTCGTTATACTTGTAAAACGCGCCATAAATAAGATTTACGCCCAGCGTACCAAGGGTTTCCTGCTGCAGGCGTGCATCGGTTTCCCTAAAGCGGATGTGCAGTATAATTTCGTTATAATCTTCATCCGGCTCAACCTGGTAGCGTATGCCTACCCAGCCGTGGCCTTTAAATTGTTTGGCAAAATCTATAGTGGCAACCGTATTTGCATAGCTAAAAAACACTTTGCTGGGGTGTTTTTCGCGCTTAAGCCTTTCTTCCATTATCCTTACCTCATGGCCAAGCATCTTTTTAAGCCTGCTTTCGGTAACATACCTTCCGTCATCTTCAATACCATAAATGGCATCGCTAAAATCTTTGTCATAAGCCGACATTGCCTTAGCAATAGTGCCCGAAGAACCCCCGGAGCGAAAAAAGTGGCGTACTGTTTCCTGGCCGGCACCAATTTCGGCAAAAGTACCGTAAATGTTCTCGTTCAGGTTAATTCGCAGCGTCTTGTCTTTTATAGACGGTACGTGTGCAATTATTCGGTCGCCCTTTAATGTTATTTCGTCGTCAGATAATTTCATAGCGGTGAAGGATATGTTGCAAAGTTAGGAAAACACTGCGTTTTATAAAACAAATAATGCTATTTTTGTGTAAAAAATAAAGTATTTTGAACGTTTGGTTTCTTGGCACCGGCACATCCCAGGGCATACCCGTAATAGGCAGCACACACCCCGTGTGCCTTAGCGCCGACCCTAAAGATAAGCGTCTGCGCGTATCGGTATGGGTACAGTGGGATGATTACTCTTACGTAATAGACTGCGGCCCGGATTTCAGGCAGCAGATGCTGGCCTGCGGCTGTACAAAAATAGACGGCATACTTTACACCCATGAACACAGCGACCACACCGCCGGATTAGACGATATAAGGCCTTTTTTCTTCCGCCAGGGCAACATACCCATTTACGCGCATAAACGTGTAATAAAAAGCCTTGAAAGGCGTTTTGACTATATTTTTCAGGATGAAGACAAGTATCCGGGAGCGCCATCAGTAACCGTAAACCAGGTTGAAGCCGGAGTTAATTTTACCCTTGGTAATAAAACGATATTACCGCTTAGCGTATTGCACGGCACCCTTGATATTTTTGGGTATTGTATAGGCGATTTTGCCTATATAACCGATGCTAAAACGATAACTGAAACTGAACGTTCTAAAATTAGGGGAGTTAAAGTGCTGGTGGTAAGTGCACTTAGGCAGGAACCGCACGACAGCCATTTTAACCTGCAGGAAGCGCTTGACTTTATTGAAGACATTGCACCCGGCCGGGCTTACCTTACACACATAAGCCACATGATGGGTTTTCATGAAGAAGTGCAGCAGATATTGCCAAAAAATGTATTTTTGGCCTATGATAATTTACAGATAACCGTATAACAACACCATGAAAAAGAACTTATTTTTATACCTTTTTATTTTTTCGCTGCTTATAAACATATTCACCTACATGTATTTTACCAACCAGCAAAATTTTGAACATGAGCGTGTTGAAAAAATGCAGGGCAAACTTAAAACCGTGCGCGACAGTATTAAAGCTGATGCCAGTAAAAATGCAGGCGATAATTATTTTTCTTTAAAAAATGATGATAACGCCCGAGAGTACTTTGCAGACCAGGATATTGAAGCTATTACTATAAAGGTGCGCGATGCTATATATGCAAAAAATGCCGCCCCGGGAGGCAATGATTTGGTAGGTTATCCGGAAATGGATGGCAAGCCCTTTGCCATATCAAAAATAAAGGTGCTTAACCACCGCTGGGTGATTGTTGATTTTAGTAATGGTACCCGATGGGGGGAAGCTTTGCTTAAATATTTTGTTGAAGATGACGGATCTGTTACTGTGGAGCGTGTAGAAACCACATTGTTTGTAACCGCCCCATAATATCCTTAAAACTTACACCTCTCGTGTTATGAAAAAATATATATTTCTTGCGGCGGCGGCCTGTTGCATGTTTTCCTGTGATTATATCATGAAAAAGGACGACAAAAAAGCTAAAGGCAGCGAAGATGAAAAAGT
>Ga0265780_10005144_pt1 | contig 16646 bp, 10 predicted proteins | sample P1T30metagenome_FD_192432 | JGI IMG/M metagenome (GOLD analysis project Ga0265780, IMG submission 192432) | Plant litter microbial communities from East Loma Ridge, Irvine, California - P1 T30 | ecosystem: Environmental > Terrestrial > Plant litter > Unclassified | place: USA: California... | reverse complement strand
TTCCATAACCTGCGCAGCCCGGCGCACCTCGAGGCGGCTGAACAGGCGCTGCTGCGAAGCGGCATCCGCGCCCGGTTGCTGGCGGGCGCGCATGACGATCTTGGCGCGACCGAGCGCGTCGATCTCGAGCTGCTCGCCGCCGCGGCGGCGCGGGCAAGGCCGGGGCGGGTCACGCTGGGACTGGGCTGGCGCGGCGTGGGGGAGGGCAAGGCCGACGTGGCCGCCACCGGCCGCCGCGAGATCGCGGCCGCGCGCAAGCTCGGCTTGCCGGTATCGGTGCATTCCGGCGGCAAGCGCAATGGCGCACTGGCGGCCAGCGGACTGTTAGGCGAGGACGTGCAGATCGTGCATGCCACCGGCGCCACTCCCGCCGAGCTGGCGGCGTTTCGAAAGGCCGGCAGCGCGTTGTCGCTGACGCCGGTCACCGAGCAGCGGGTCGGCTATGGCCTGACCGTGCTGGACGACTACGCGGCCGTCGGGCGCATCGGCCTGGGCATCGACGGCACGGCGCTGGCCGGCAGCGCCGACCTGTTCGCCAATATGCGCCTGCTCGCGCTCACCGCATCCGGCGCCGGGAAAAAGGAAACGGCGGTCGCGCCGCGCCGCATCCTCGAACTGGCGACGATCGAGGCGGCGCGCTCGATCGGCATGGACGACCAGATCGGTTCGATCACGCCCGGCAAGCGCGCCGACCTGATCCTGCTCGACCCCCGCGCCCTGAACATGGCCCTGGCCGAGGATAGCGATCCCTATGCCCTGATCGTGTACTCGGCCACGCCGGCCAACGTCGATACGGTGATCGTCGACGGCGTCGTTCTCAAGCGAGGCGGGCGCCTGATCGGCGTCGACGTGCCCCGCGTGATGAAAGAGGCGCGCGCCTCGATCGACGCAATCCTCGAACGCTCAGGGGTGAAACCTCAATAGGTTTGCGCCGCCGGATTGGCGTGCAACAGCAGCGTGGCGCGCAGGCCCGGATGGTTGTCTTCCAGCGTCAGGCTGCCGCCATGCAGGCGCGCCACGGCCGAGACCACGCTCAGGCCCAGGCCCACGCCCGGCGTGCCGCGGCTGGCGTCGACCCGGTAGAAGCGCTCGATCACGCGCGTGCGCTCGTGTTCCGGAATGCCCGGGCCGTTGTCGGCCACCACCACCGCCACCCGGTCGGCGTCGAGGCGGCGCGCGGTGATCGCAATCGCACCGCGCACCGGCGCGTATTTCAGGGCGTTGTCGGCCATATTGCCCAGGGCCTGGGCCAGCAGCACCGGGTCGCCCACCACCCGCAAATCCTCGGGCGCGTCGAAGCCCAGGTCGATGTCCTTCAGTTCGGCCACCGGGCCATAGAATTCGGTGACCTCGGCGCCCAGCGCGGCCAGGTCGACCTCGACGAAACCGCCGCGCCGGCTGCCGCTGTCGATCTCGGCCAGGCGCAGCAGCGCGTTGAAGATGCCCATCACGCGGTCGACGTCGTCGATGGCGGCGTCGATCTCGGCAAAGGTTTCCTCGCTGGGCGGACGCGCCACCGACAGCTCCTCGAGGCGCGCGCGCAGCTCCGACAGCGGCGTGCGCAGGTCGTGCGCGATCGCGTTCGACACGTCCTGCACCCCCGTCACCAGGTGCTCGATCTGGTCCAGCATGCGGTTCACGGTGCGGGTCAGCTGCTGCAGCTCGTCGCCGTCGCGCGGCTCCACCAGGCGGTGCGACAGCTTGCCCTCGATGATCGAGGCCGTGGTCTGGCTGATGCGCTGCACCCGCCCCAAGAGCGCGCGCCGGATCAACACGCCGCCCAGTGCGGCCCCCACCAGCACCGCCAGCGCGCAGCCCAGCAGGCCGTAGGCGAACAGGCGCTCGAGCTGCTGGAAGCGATCCAGGTTGCTGGCCACCAGCAGCATATAGCCGTCTTCCAGCGTCACCCGCACCAGCTCCACGTTGCGCGGCTTGTCGTCGACCCGGATCGTCACCTGGCACAGGCCGTCGCGCTCGGGCACGCCCTCGGGCCACTCCGGCAGGTTGCCGGCCAGCTTGGCGCCGTCGGGCGCCACGAACAGCATGATCTTGCGCACGCCGTCGTTGACGCCATGGACCTGGCTGTCGATCGCCGCCGCCAGCGCCGGCGGCCCCTGTCGCTCGAACAGATTGCGCAGGTGCCGGGCATCCGTCTTGAGCAGCTGGGTGCGCACCTCGCCGATGTTCTTGTGCCAGGCGAACCATAGCGGCGCGGCGAACATCGCCAGCACCAGCAGGGTGACGACGGCGTAGCCGATCGCGATGGTGCGGGCGGAAAAGCTGGGCAGGCGCAGGTTCAAGACAGATGCCTCACGGCTGGTCGGTCAGCATATAGCCGGCATTGCGCACGGTGCGCAGCAGCGGCGTGGCAAAACCCGCGTCGATCTTCTGGCGCAGCTTGCTGATGTGGACGTCGATGACGTTGGTCTGCGGGTCGAAGTGGTAATCCCATACGTTCTCGAGCAGCATGGTGCGCGTCACCACCTGGTTCGCGTGGCGCAGCAGGTAAGTGAGCAGCTTGAATTCGCGCGGCTGCAGCGCCACCGGCTTGCCGGCGCGCGTGACGCGGTGCGACAGCATGTCGACCGACAGGTCGCCCAGGCTCATCACGGTTTCCACCGCCTGGCTCTGCGAGCGGCGCAGTAGGGCGTCGAGCCGCGCCAGCAGCTCGCCGAAGGCGAACGGCTTGGTCAGGTAGTCGTCGCCGCCGGCGCGCAGGCCGCGGATGCGGTCGTCCACGCCGTCCAGCGCGCTCAAGATCAGGATCGGCACCCGGTTGCCCTGCTGGCGCAGCGCTTCGATGATGCCGAGGCCGTCGATCCCTCCCGGCAGCATGCGGTCCATGACGATCGCGTCGTAAGGCTCGCTGACGGCATGGTACATGCCGTCGCGGCCGTTGTCGGCGTGGTCGACCGTATGGCCGGCCTCGGTCAGCCCCTTCTTGACGAAGCGGGCCACGCGTTCATTGTCTTCGACGAGTAGCAGTTTCACGGCAGTCTCAGTGGGAAGCCGGCATTGTATCCGGTGTCTCGGCCTTCGGCGCGTGGGCCACGGGCGGCTTGGCGCGGCCGGCGACGATCACGTAGAACAGCGGAATCAGGAAGGTCGCCAGGAAGGTCGCCGTCAGCATCCCGCCGATCACGCCGATGCCCAGCGCGTTCTGGCTGCCCGAGCCGGCCCCGCTGGAGATCGCCAGCGGCAGCACACCCAGGATGAAAGCCATCGAGGTCATGATGATCGGACGCAGGCGCACCTTCGACGCTTCCATGACCGCCTCGACCAGCTCCATGCCCTGCATCTGCAGCTCGCGTGCGAATTCCGCGATCAGGATCGCGTTCTTGGCCGACAGGCCAATGGTGGTCAACAGGCCCACCTGGAAGAACACGTCGTTCTCCATGCCGAAGGCGGTGGCCGCGCCGAGCGCACCGAGCACGCCGATCGGCACCACCATGATCACCGAGATCGGGATCGCCCAGCTCTCGTACAGCGCGGCCAGGCACAGGAACACGACCAGGATCGACAGCGCGTACAGCAGCGGCGCCTGGGCGCCGGCCTGGGATTCCTGCAGCGAGATGCCGCTCCATTCGAAGCCGATCCCCTGCGGCAGCTGGGCCGCCAGGCGGGTCATGATGGCCATCGCCTCGCCGGTGCTGTGGCCGGCGGTCGGCTGGCCCACGATCTCGGCCGAGGTGATGCCGTTATAACGCTGCATCGACGGCGATCCCCACGACCAGCGCGCGCTGGCGAAGCTCGAGAACGGCACCATATCGCCCTGGCCGTTCCTGACGTGCAGCAGCTTGATATCGTCCGGGTTCATGCGGAACTGGGCGTCGGCCTGGATGTAGACGCGCTTGATGCGGTTGTCGGTGTCGAGGAAGTTGTTGATGTATCGCGAGCCCCAGGCGGTCGAGAAGGTCTGGTCGACCAGGGTCAGGTCGATGCCCAGCGCGGCCGCCTTCTCGCGGTCGATGTCGATCTTGTAGGTCGGGTTGTCGGCCTGGCCGGTGAAGCGCACCCGGGTCAGGGCCGGTTCCTTCGCCGCCAGTTCCAGCAGCTGGTCGCGCGCCTTGGCCAGCGCGTCGCGGCCAAGGCCGCCGCGGTCCTGCAGCTGCATCGTGAAGCCGGTGGCCGAGCCCAGGCCGCGGATCGACGGCGGCTCGATCGGCACCACCTGGGCGTTTTGCAAGTCCTTGTAGCGCGCGGCGATCCGGTTGGAGAGCGCCGACACATGCAGGGCATCGTCCTTGCGCTCGGACCAGTTACGCAGGCGCACGAACATGCGGCCCACGTTCTGGCCGCGCTGGCCCTGGGCCGAGCCGTTGATGACCATGGTCGCCTCGACCATCGCCTTTTCGTCGTTCAGCAGGTAGTTGCTGATCTCGTCGAGCACCTTGCCGGTGACTTCCTGGGTGGTGCCGGCCGCGGTCTGGACCTGCACGATCATATAGCCCTGGTCTTCCTTCGGCAGGAAGCCGCCCGGAAGGCGCAGGAACAGCGCCGCGACGATGCCGATGATGAACAGGTATACCACCATCCAGAGCGCGCGGCGGCCCAGGATGCCGCTCACCGCGCCCAGGTAGCGGTCGCGGCTCTTTTCGAAGCCGCGGTTGAACCAGCCGAAGAAACCCTTTTTTTCGTGGTGGCCGGGGTCGACCGGCTTGAGCATGGTCGCGCACAGCGCCGGGGTCAGGGTCAGCGCGATGAAGGCCGACAGCAGCATCGAGGCCACCACCGTGAGCGAGAACTCGCGGTAGATCGCGCCCACCGTGCCGCTCGAGAACGCCACCGGCACGAACACCGCCGACAGCACCAGGGCCACGCCGATCAGCGCGCTGGTGATCTGGCTCATGGCCTTGACCGTCGCTTCCTTCGGCGGCAGGCCGTCCTCGTGCATCACGCGCTCGACGTTCTCGACCACCACGATGGCGTCATCGACCAGGAGGCCGATCGACAGCACCAGGCCGAACATCGACAGCGTATTGACGGTGAAGCCCAGCGCCGCCATGATGCCGAAGGTCCCCAGCAGCACGACAGGCACCGTGATCGACGGGATCAGGGTGGCGCGGAAGTTTTGCAGGAACAGGTACATGACCAGGAACACCAGCACGATGCCCTCGATCAGGGTGTGCACCACGCCGCTGATCGACTGCTCGATGAAGGGCGTGACGTCGTTCGGGTACACGGTGCGCAGGCCCGGCGGGAAGAATTCGCCCAGCTCGGCCAGGCGGGCGCGCACCGCGACCGCGGTGTCGAGCGCGTTGGCGCCCGGCGCCAGCTGGATACCCAGGCCCGACGCCGGCTTGCCGTTGTAGCGCACGTCGACGTGGTAGTTCTCGGAGCCGAGCGCGACCCGCGCCACGTCCCCGATGCGCACGCTCGAGCCGTCCGGCTGGACCTTGACCAGGATGCGCTGGAATTCCTCCGGCGTGCGCAGCAGCGTCGCCTGGGTGATGGTGGCGTTGATCGACTGGCCCTGCACCGCCGGCGTGCCGCCCAGCTGGCCGCCGGACACCTGCACGTTCTGGGCCCGGATGGCGGCGCTGACGTCCAGCGGCGTCAGCGCATAGGCGGTCAGCTTGACCGGGTCGAGCCAGATCCGCATCGCGTACTGGGTGCCGAACACGTTCATGCTGCCCACGCCCGAGATGCGGCTGAGCGGATCCTGGATGTTCGACGACACGTAGTTGGCGATGTCGAACTTGGTCATGCTGTCGTCGTCCGACACGAAGGCGGCCACCATCAGGAAGTCGCTGGTCGACTTGGTCACCCGCAGGCCGGTCTGCTGGACCTCGGCCGGCAGGCGCGGCACGGCCGCCTGCAGCTGGTTCTGCACCTGCACCTGGGCGATGTCGGGATCGGTACCGGCGGCGAAAGTCAGGGTGGTGGTCGAGCGGCCCGAATCGTCGCTCGAGGAATCCATGTACAGCAGGTTGTCGATCGCGGTCAGCTGCTGCTCGATCACCTGGATCACGGTGTTCTGCATGGTCTCGGCCGAGGCGCCCGGGAAGTCGGCCTGGATCTGCACCGACGGCGGCGACACCGGCGGATACTGCTCGACCGGCATGCTGTACAGGGCGATGCCGCCCGCCAGCATGATGAGCAGCGAAATGACGATCGCGAAGATCGGGCGCTGGATGAAGAACTTTGGCATCGTCGCTTATCCCTGGCTGGCGGGCGCCGACGGCGCGCCGATCCGGACCACGGCGCCTGGACGCAGCTTCTGGGTGCCGCTGACGATCACGCGTTCGCCTTCCTTCAGGCCCTCGTCGATCAGCCAGTAGCCGTCGACCAGGGCGCCGGTGCGCACGCTGCGCAGCTGGGCCTTGTTTTCGCGGTCCACGACCATGACGGTCGCGGTGCCTTGCGGAGTGCGCGAGACGGCCGGCGCCGGCACCCGCATCACGGCCTGGCGCACGCCCTGGCTGACGCTGGCGCGCACGAACATGCCGGGCAGCAGCAGCTTGTCGGGATTCGGGAAGCGCGCGCGCAGGGTGACCGCGCCGGTGGCCTGGTCGACCGTCACGCCGGAAAACTCGAGCGTGCCCTGGCGGCTGTAAGTCGTGCCGTCTTCCAGGGTCAGGCTGACCTTGGCGGCGTTGGCGCCGTCCATGCGCACCCGGCCGGCGGCGATCTCGCGGCGCAGGGCCAGGCCGTCGACGCTCGACTGCTGCAGGTCGACGTACATCGGGTCGATCTGCTGGACGGTGGTCATCAGGGTCGCGGCGCCGCCCTGGACATAGGCGCCTTGCGTCACCGTCGACACGCTGCTGCGGCCGGTGATCGGCGCGCTCACGCTGGTGTATCCGAGGTTGATGCGGGCGGTTTCGACGGCCGCCCTGGCGGCGGCGACGTCGGCCGCGGCTTCCAGTTGGGCCGCCTCGGCGTTCTCGAACTCCTGCTTGCTGACCGCGTTTTCCTTCACCAGCACCTGGTTGCGCTTGAGCTGGGAGGCGTTGCTGGCCAGGGTGGCCTGGGCCCGCTGCAGCTCGGCCTCGGCGCTGGCCAGCGTGGCGCGATAGGGCGCCGGGTCGATCAGGTAGAGCGGATCGCCTTGCTTGACGTCGGCCCCTTCCTTGAACCGGCGTTCCTGCACGATGCCGTCGACCCGGGCCCGGACCTCGGCCAGCAGGAAGGGCGCCGTGCGACCCGGCAGGGCGATGTTCAGCGCCACGTTGGACGTGTTCATCGTCAACACGGCCACCTCCGGAACGGTGGGCGCGACGGGTTTCGGGTCTTTGGCGCAGGCGGACAGCAGCAGCGCCGCCAGCACGGCGGCGCCTAGGGCCGGCAGGCGGCGCAAGGAGGTGGTCGAAGGCATGTGGTCGGATCCGGATTGCAAGGTTGAGAGCGGTATTTTCCCTACCTTCGATCATGCCCGGCGCCGGCTTAAGCGGGGGTGTGCGAATTATTAATTTTCGTTAATGTTGCCCTTCAGCCGTGCCAGAATGGTCCATGGATGAGCGATAGCCTGTTACCGCAGAGTGGAAATGTGCAACTCGGCGCTTCCGACGGCGGGCGGGGGGGGGGAGTATGCCCGCCGCCAGGGCGTGGGACGGGGTGTATCGGGACTAATGTCCGACGGTTTCGCCGCGCGCGAAGGCCAGCAGGTCGGCGTTCACCCGGTCCTTGTGTGTATCCGTCAAGCCATGCGGCGCCCCGGCATAGGTGATGAAGGTCGCGTGCGGCACCAGGCGCGCCGAGGCGCGGCCGCCGACGTCGATCGGCACCACCTGGTCGTCGTCGCCGTGGATGATCAGCGTCGGCTTGTCGAATTTCCTGAGGTCATCGCGAAAATCGGTTTCGGAAAACGCCGCGATCGACTCGTAGGTATTCTTGTGCCCGCCTAACATTCCCTGCAAGAACCACGACTGGATCAGCCCCGGCGACGGTGTCGCGCCCGGCCGGTTGAAGCCATAGAAGGGGCCGGAGGGGATGTCGAGGTAGAGCTGGGCCCGGTTCTCGATCTGGCCGGCGCGGATGCCGTCGAAGACGTCGCGCGGCACGCCGTCCGGATTGTCGGGCCGCTGCACCATCAGCGGCGGCACCGCCCCGATCAGGACCAGCCGGGCGATGCGGCCGGTGCCATGGCGGCCGACGTAGCGCGCCACCTCGCCGCCGCCGGTCGAGAAGCCGACCAGGCACACCTCATTGAGATCAAGCAACTCCAGGAGCTGGGCCAGGTCGTCGGCGTAATGGTCCATATCGTTGCCGTCCCAGGGCTGACTGGAGCGCATATGCCCGCGCCGGTCGTGCGCGATGGTGCGGAAACCGTTGTGCGACAGGTGCAGCATCTGCGCTTCCCAGCTGTCGGCGCCCAGCGGCCAGCCGTGGCAGAACACGACCGGCCGGCCGCGGCCCCAGTCCTTGAAATAAATGTCGACGCCGTCGCGGGTGGTGAAATAGGCCATCGTGTTTCCTTTCGACGTGGTGGAGGTGGCTCGGCATGGATCAGATGCCGGGCTTCGTCGATTGTTCCGGATCGGCGGCAAGGCGTTGCCGAACGGATCAAGGATTAGAACTGATTGCGCAGTCCGAACACGATATTGCGTCCGCGCAGCGGCGACTGGGCCTTCACGAAGGACGCGTGGCTATAGGCCAGCTCGTCGGTCAAATTCGTGCCGCTAAGGTAGAGCTCGGTCCAGCGTCGGGGGGCATGCCAGAAGCGGTACGCCAGGGTGGCGTTGACCATATTGTAGCCATCGGTGCGTGTCTCCAGCGGCGCCAGCCGGTCTTGCGTGAACTGGCGGTAGACCTCGAACCCCGCCGACAGCGGCCCCCATTCGCCCTGGTAGCGGGCGCCCAGCCGAGCCGGCGGGATGCGCGGCAGATAGCCTTTCTCGTCGCCGAGCTCGGCATGCACGTAGTCGCCGAAGACGGTCACGCGCGAGGCCGGCGTGAGGCGGTAGCTGGCCTGGCCGTCGATGCCCTTGAAACGCGCCTTGCCGGCGGTATAGATCAGGAAGTGGTGGGCGAGGCCGTTGCGGGTCTCGGTTTCAAGCGCGTGGGCGTACACATAGTCGTCGGCGTCCTGGTGGAATAGCCCGACTTCGAACTCGAACGGCCCCCCGGTCTTGCGGAGGGTCAGGTTCAGCGCGTCCGATTTTTCCAGGACGTCGCCACGGAAAATGCCGGCTTCCCCGAGAATGGGATCGATGAATTCCCAGTCGGCCAGCAGTCCCAGTTCATAGCTGTTGGTGGCGAGATTGTTGCCGAAGGCGAATAGCTCGCGCATAGTCGGCGCCCGCTCGGTGCGCGCCAGCGCCAGGGCGGCCGAGTAGCCGCCGCCAAGATTCCAGGTCGCGCCGATCGACGCGGAGAGCGGACGATGCTTGCGGTCGGGGTTTCTGCTGACATGGCCGTCGCGCATGCTCGCTTCGAGCACCTGGCGCCAGTCCGGGCCGTCCATCTGTTCATAAGAGGGAATATATTCTTCCGGCACCCGGATGAAGAACTCCCCGGGAATCGGCACGCTGACCGTGCGCCAGTCCTTGCGCACGGCGAGCTCGACGTCGACGGCGCCGAACGCGCGCCGTTCGCTGAGAAAGATCCCGGAGTTCTCGGTCACGTAGCGCGTCTGCCCTTCGAACCCGTAGAAATTGGTCGAGGGCACGTGCAGGTCGATGAGATTCAGTCCACCGAAGGTGCCGTCCGTGTACTGCAGGCCGAGCGTGCCGGTGAATCCGAACAAGCTCTTGTGGGTGAGTTCGAGGCGGCCATCCTTGACCTTGTTGGTATAGCGGCTATACAGGATGGGGCCATCGATCTCGTCGTGCTGGTAGTCGGTGTGGGAGGCGCGGAACCTGAGGCCGGAAAAGCCGGGCAGCGGATCGGCATAGTCGGCCCGGACATCCACGCGATCGCTGCGCAAGTCGATCCAGGCCGTGTCCGAGTCGGGGTTGTCCAGCGGATTCTGGTAACTCCCATGCCCCACGCAATGCAGGTCGACCCGCACCGGATTGAAATAACCGTGCAGGTGGCACACGCCATTCGCATGGCTGTGGCCGGGCAGGCCATATTCGTTGCGCACGCGCGTATAGGCCGCGCCGATATAGCCTTTCTTGGTGATCCACGAACCGCCCACGCTGTAGCTCTCGCTGTCGGCGAAGGAGTCGCGCAGCTTGTCGGCGCCGAACGCGGACGGCACCTCGTATTCGCCGGCCTGGCGTTTGGCGCCTTCGGCATGCACGGCAAAGTTGCCGCTGCCGGCGGTGACGCGGCCGACCACGGTTTTCTCATGGTCGCCAGTGCCGTAGCGTACTTCGGTCGCGCCGCTGACGCCGCCTTCGGAGACCAGCTTGGGCACCTTGCTGTCGATCAGGTTGATCGCGCCGCCGGTCGCGTTGCCGCCGTAGCGCACGGCGGCCGGCCCGCGCTGGACTTCGATGGCGTCGAGCAGCAGCGGATCGGTGGCGATGCCGTGGTCGGGCGACACCGACGACACGTCGAACAGGTTGGCGCCATCGCTCAGCACTTCGATGCGCGGCAGGGTCTGGCCGCGGATCACCGGCCTGGCGGCGCCGGCGCCGAAATTGTCGAGGTGCACGCCAGGCAGGCCGGCCAGCGTCTCGCCCAGGGTGCCCATGCGGCGCCGGACGAGTTCCTGGCCCGACAGCGTCTGCACTGGCGTTGCATTCAATGGGGCGGCGTCGTCGCGGCGGGCGGTGACGACGACGGTGCTGTCGGGCTGCGCTTCTTGCTCGGCGGCCAGCGGCAGGGCGGGAGCCAGTACAAGGCAGGCGCCCAGGATGGGAAGGCGTTTCATGGTAGTCCTTTCAGGGTGATCAAACGGTTGCTGTGGCCGAGGCGGCGTGGGCCATCTCATCCAGATACAGTTGCTCGAGCTCGAGCGCCGAGACCTCGTTCGCGCGCAGGGTGCGCAGCAGGCGGCCGTCGCGCATCAGGCCGATGGTGGTGGCCACTTCGCGCGCGCGGAACAGGTCGTGGGTGGCCATCAGCACCGCCGCGCCGGCGTCGCGCTGGCGCAGCAACAGGCGGTGGAACTCGGCGCTGGCCTGCGGGTCGAGTCCCGAGGTTGGCTCGTCCAGCAACAGGCCGCGCGCCTGGCGCGCGATGGCCAGCGCGATCGCGACCTTCTGGCGCATGCCTTTCGAATAGCCGGCGGCGCGGCGCAGGACTGCGGCGGCCGGCACCCCGGCCTGCTCGAGCCAGCCGCGCAGGCGCGCCGGGGTACGGTCAGGCACACCGGCCAGGCCGGCGAAGTAATCCAGGTTTTCCAGGCCGGTGAGTTCCCCGTACAGCGCCACCTGCTCCGGCAGGTAGAGCAGGCGCCGGCGCGCGGCCAATGGATCCTTCTGGACGTCGATGCCGTCGACCAGGGCCAGGCCCGAGGTCGGCGCCAGGAAACCCAGCAGCAGCTTGATGGTGGTGGTCTTGCCGGCGCCATTGGCGCCGAGCATGCAGAAGATCTCGCCCGGCGCGATGCGCAGTTCGAGGTTGTCGAGGGCGCGCTGGCCCCCGAAGGATTTGGATAGCGCTTGTGCGTGCAGCATGGTGGACCTCATTCGGTGAAGGTGGCGTGGCGGCGCAGCCGGCGGCCAGCGGCCAGCAGCAAGACGGCCATGCCGAGGACGATGACGGCGGCGTCGAACAGCAGGGCGCCAAGGCGCAGGACGGGCGGCGCCTCGCTCAGCACGAAGCGCGGCAGGCCGCGGTCGTAGTCGGCGACGGTGAGCAGGCGGTCCTGGTCAAGATGGCGCCGCGCGAGCTGGCGCACCTCGAGCAGGAAGCCGTGGGCCTGGTGCTGGAAGCGCAGGGCGCGCCCGGCGTCGCTCCCGGCCAGCCGCTCCAGCGCGTCCTGCAGCGCGATCGCGGGCGAGACCACGCGCAGGCCATCGAGCCAGGCCAGGCGCTGCGCCTGCTGCGCGCGGTAGGGCTGGAGTGCCTCCCCGATCAGCCGTTCGCCGCGCTCGACTTCGAGCGCGCGGCGGCGCAGGCTGTCGGGGATGTTGGGCGCGGGCACGCGATCGGGCGCGACCGCAGTGCGCAGTTCGGCGCGCGCCTGCATCGCCATGGCGCGCAGCGCGTTCGCGCGCTCGGCCTGGCTGACCGGCGGCGCGGCCAGGTCGGCCACGCCCAGCGCCAGCGCCGGCAACAGCACGACCAGGGCCAGCCAGGCGGCCAGGCAACCCAGCGCCGCCTGGGCGGCGTTGCGGGCGACCAGGTTGACGAGCAAGGCAAGCACGAGCCAGAACAGCGCGTACAGCAGCACCAGGCCGCCGGCCTGCAGCAGCGCCGCCGGTCCGGCCTCGCTCGCGAAGGCCAGGCTCGCCACCAGGATCGTCGCCAGCGGCAGCGCCAGCAGCAGCGCGCGCGCCGCCGTCTTGGCCGCCAGCAGGCGCCCCGGCGCGACCGGTTGCGACAGCAGCCATGGCGCCATCCCGCGCTCGCGTTCAAACGCGAACAGGTCGAAGCTCCCGGCCAGCACCAGCAGGGGCAGCAGCCAGACGACTACGAAGGCCAGGTCGAACCGGCCGGCCGCCAGCACCGCCGGGTTTTCCATGCCGGCCGTGTGGCGGTCGAAGATCGTATTGCTGGCCACAAACGGGAAAATGGTCGCCGCCATCGGATAACCCTCGGCCTGGCCGACCGTCAGCAGCGCCAGTGCCCCCGGCGGCAGGGTGGCGCGCAGCGACATCGCGGTGGCGTACAGCGCGCCGCCGTAGCGCGACCTGTTGTCCGGCGTGACCTGTTCGGCGAGCTGGGTGCGGCGCATCGCGTGCGTCGCGCGTTCGTCCTCCAGGATGAGCGCGAGCGTGGCCTGGCGTCCCTCGACCCAGGCCGCGCCGTTCCACGCGGCGCAGGCGCACAGCACGCCGAACAGGAGCCACAGCGGCAGCAGCCAGCGCCCGCGCAGCAGGCGCCGTCCTTCCATGCGGATGATGGTCAAGGTCGCATTCATGCCGCGCCCTCCAGCCGGCGCGCGGCCAGGCGCATCAGCAGCAGCGCGCCGCCCACCCAGGCCGCCAGCGCGGCAAACGGTACGATCGTGCGCGGCAGCAGTTCGCCCAGGGCCAGCGGCTGCGGCGCGAACGCGATGCCGCGCGTGATCGCCGCCACATCGCTGGCGTACTCGCGCATTTGCGGCTTGCGGTTGAGCTTGATGTCGCGGTTGAGCGCCTGCACCGTCTCGTAGCGGTAGCGCTCGGCCTGGGCCAGGAAGTGGCGGTGCGCTTCCATATCGGTGCGCGCCAGGCTGGATGACAGCGGGCGCAGGGCCAGCAGCGGCGAGAGCGCGCTGCCGGCCAGCGCCAGCCGCGCCTGCGCCGCGTAACCGTCGTACAGCCGCTCGACGTGGCGGTTGTAGATGTCGGCGGTCGCCTTCTCGCCATGCTCGAACAGCAGGCCGGCATAGTTGATCGGCAGCTCGTCGATGTGCCTGGCGCTGTAATGGGCCAGCGTGGCCTTTTCGAATTCGGCGAAGCGCACGTCGCGCGGGCTATGGCCGTCCGGCCCCTTCATCACCTCGTCGGTCACGGCGGCCTCGAAGGCTTCGGCGCTCGGCGTCGGATGGCGCGCTTCGGCCAGCATGGGCGCCAGCATCGGCGCCAGCACCGCCGTCACGATCCAGAACGCCAGGGCCCCGAACAGTGCCGCGCGGCTGCTCGCGCTCCAGGCCGAGATCGCGAGCGTGACGCCAAGGAAGGCGGTCCAGTACAAGCCATGGGCGGCCAGCATCAGGCCAAGGGCCGCGAAATGGGCGGCGCTCCAGGCCGGGATGGTGGCCAGCGCGGCCAGCATGCCCACCAGCGCCAGGAGCAGCAGCAGGGCGGCCGCGCAGGCGGCGAAGCGGCCCAGCATCAGTTGCCAGGGCGTGGCGCCGGCGCCGATTTCCTGCCAGGCCAGCTGGCGCGCCCGCTCGCCGGAAAAGACGCCGAAGGCGGCGAACACGATCGTCAGCGGCACCAGCACCTGCAGGGCGAAGGCCGGGCTGAAGCCTTTGAGTCGGCTCAGGGCCGCGCCCCCATCGGTGGCCCTGAAACGGCTGGCGTTCTGGACGTGGCCCTCGAGCTTGAGGGTGGAACCCAGGTGGGCCGTCACGCCGGGATCGAGCACCGCCAGCGGCGCCGCCGGCTTGTAGACGTAGCGCCCGAAGTGGGCCGCGCCGTGCGGGTTGGCCGCGCCCTGGGCCTCCCACACCGCTTCCTCGGCCACGGTGTCGTGGATGCGCGCGGTCTCCAGGCGCCGGGTGTCCAGCGCCGCGTCGAACAGGGCGAGCGCGCTCAGGGCCAGCACCACCAGGCCGAGCAGGCGCAGGCGGCGTTCGCGCGCCAGCGACATCCACTGCTGGCGCACGATCAGGCGCAAGGGCGTCGGGACAGCGGCGGTCATCGGTAGCTCCCGCGCACGCTCAGCAGCACGCTGCGCGGGTCGCCGTAGATGTTATAGGTATTCAGGCCGCCCACACGCGCCCAGTAGGTACGGTCGAACACGTTGTTGACGGCGAGCGTGACGGCCAGGCGGCGGTCCAGCGCATAGCCCAGCTGGGCGTTGGCGACCGCGTAGCCGCCCTGTTCGCGCAGGCCGGCAACCCCCGTGCCCAGCAGTGCGCTGCTGGCGGTCATGCCGCCGCCAAGGAACAGGCCGCGCATCCAGGCCGGCTGCCAGCGCGCATACAGTTTCAGGCTGTGCTTGGGCTCGAAGGTCGACCATTCGGCGCCTTCCAGGGTCGGGTGGACGCCGTATTCGGTGCGCAGGAAGGTGTAGCCGGCAGTCAGGCCCAGATCCGGCAAGGGACGGCCGCCGATCTCGAACTCGACCCCGCGCACCTTGACGTCGCCGGCGGGGAGGTAGACGTCGATGACGTCGGTGGCCAGCGCGCGGTTGCGGTCGCGCGCATTGAACACGGCGGCCGAGGCGTTCAGGCGGCCGTCCAGGAACACGCCCTTGGCGCCGATCTCCACCTGGCTGCCCACGCGCGGGTCGAGCGTGCGGCGCTGGGCGTCCATCTGCGATTGCGGGAAGAAGATGTCGGCGTAGGAGACGTAGGCATTGACCTCGGGCGCGATATGCCACAGCAGGGCCGCCGACGGCGTCACCTCACCGCGTTCGCGGGTGGTGGCGACGAAGGCCGTCTCCGGTGTCGGCGCGATATTGCGGGTTTCGTTGCGGTAGTTGGAGCTGCGCGCGCCCAGCGCCAGGGTGAACGGGTCGGCCAGCGAGAGGCGGGCCTGGGCATAGGCGCCGCTCTGGGTGACGCGGTTGGCGCTGCCGCGGGTGAAGTCACCGCCTGGTTCCGGCACGCTGCCGGGGTTGAAGATGTCGACGTTCGGCACCGCCGCATAGGTGACCGACTGGTTGTCGGCCACGCGCCGGTCGAAGTTGTACCCAACCGTCAGGCCGTGGCGGCGCCCGAACAGGGAGAATGGACCGCTGGCGAACAGGTCGGCCGCCTCGCGCTCGAAATCCAGCCCGGCCATGCGGCGCGCGTAGGTGGCGGTATTGGTGGCGCGGTTCACGCCGGTGCTCGGGTAGCCGTCCTTGTAGAACTTGTCGACGCTGCGGCGCACGGCGCGCGCCCGCAGCTCCCAGCCCGACGCCAGCTTGTGCGCCAGCTCGGCCTCCGCCTGGCTGGTGGCCCACGCCATGCGGTTCCAGGACGGATACACATGGGTTTCGCGTGGCGCCTCGATGAAGGCGCCGTCGCTCCATGCCGGCAAGCCCATGGTGGTCGAGTCGAGCTCGTCGACCTGGCGCGTGAAGGCGAACGACAGGATGGTGCCCCGCGCCACGTCGGCGTCCAGCGCCAGGTAGCCCAGCCATTTGCGGTCGTGGGTCGTGTCGTGGAAATAGTCGCGGTCCTGGAAGGTCGCGACCGCGCGCCCGCGCAGCGTGCCGGCGGCGTTCAGCGGCCCGCCGGCGTCGATCTCGACCCGGCGGTTGTCGTAGGAGCCGAGGCTGACGGCGCCCGAGAACAGGGGCGCGCGGCTGCCGCGCTTGCGCACGAAGTTGATCACGCCGCCCGGCTGGCCGGCGCCGGCGGTCACGCCCGACGGCCCGCGCAGCACCTCGACGCGCTCGTAGACGGCCAGTTCGAATTCCTGCTGGCCGCTGCCGGCCTGGCTGGCGGGAATGCCGTCATAGCTCAGCTCCATGGCGTAGCCGCGTGCGCGGAAGTCGGGATTGGCGCCGTCGAAGGGCATCACGCTCACGCCCGGCGCCTGCTGCATCAGGTCGCCCAGGGTGAACAGGTTCTGGTCGCGGATCCGTTCGGCGCTGAACACGGTGGCCGATTGCGGGATGTCGATCAGGCGCTGCGGCGTCTTGCCGCCGACCGTGGCGTGCGACGGCGCATACGGCTCCTCCAGGCTGGCGTTGACCACGACCTGCGGCAGGTCCTGGGCGGCGGCGTGGCCGGCGAGCGCGGCGCCAAGGCACAGGCCCATGAGCGTGCGGCGCGGCGCAGGGCTGGATGCGGTATCGAAAGGCTTCTTCATTTTTCTTTCCTCGAGGCGTGCGGCGGCCTTGTCCCGTCATGCGCGGGACGCGGCAACGCCGCTGGTTGATGCAACGGCGTTGCGAATTCAGGCGCGCGCTGGCCGGACGGCCGAGCGCGGGCGCGCACGGCCGATGCCGGCGTGCGGATGGATGACGATGTTCATGGTGCGGCGAGGACCCGGTGCATGGCC
>Ga0265780_10005143_pt1 | contig 16648 bp, 14 predicted proteins | sample P1T30metagenome_FD_192432 | JGI IMG/M metagenome (GOLD analysis project Ga0265780, IMG submission 192432) | Plant litter microbial communities from East Loma Ridge, Irvine, California - P1 T30 | ecosystem: Environmental > Terrestrial > Plant litter > Unclassified | place: USA: California... | reverse complement strand
GGGGGTGAAAGAACGCCGATCATCAAAGATCGAGGTTGGAATTGGCGCATGAGCCATACGCCAAAGTCTCGTTGCTCACGATTCTACCCAGACCACAACAGAAGGCTTTTTCTCTCCATGATAGCTCCATGCGCTCACTCCATGATCTTCCAGATCTCCGGCATCAGTAGACACGTCATCTTCTTTACCTCGCCGGCGCCAAGCTGTTCTCAGCTCGGCGATCCCCTCTTCAAAGCCTCGCGCACGCCCAAAGTTGGTGGTTGCGTCCGGAGATTCAGAGGCTCTTTCCGATACAGACACCTCAGCAAGAACAACATGCCTCGTAGATCGCCACGAGATCAAAGCTGAATGACGAGGGGACAGGCCAGGGAGTCAACGCTTGCAGCGGTCTCGACAGCAGATAGTTGACAGCATCTGATGGACGCGTCCTAGCTGGCAGCCCGAGCAACGTACCGGTAGAAGCAAGTATGGCTGAGCCTAACCAGATGTGTTGCGCATTGATACGTCTCGGTCGGGGCGTCGATGCAGAGCTAAAGTGCCTAGCTGATGATCCACACTTGACCTGCTTTGTTATCCGTCTGACTACTTGGTTGAATGACGAGCGCATGTTTCCTGTCACTGTGTGGTTCATAGGAGAGGTGGTCGTGAGAGGCAGTAGCAGCAACATAGCGTCAAGAAGGCTTACTTCGAGATATCTATCTACCTACGTAGCAGCTGCTCGTCTTCGAGGTCCGGGATCCGCAAGTTTCTTGACCGGGATCGACACCATCTCGGAGGAAAAGGCCGAAGCTTTCAGCCACCTCCGGCTCTCTAACATTGATGCCGTTCGTCCTCTCTGCGAACATTTTCTAGGTCACGCGCAGGGAAATCCTCTCCGGGACCATAGGATGGCGTGCTTCACGAGTAGCACGATCGACATGTCTACATTGATTCGAGACCTGTAGAGGCTGTAAGAGTAGCCAGAGTATTCGAGGTGTCGGTCGGTTAATTGCTGATTCCTGGATTGTGCGGGACGGCCATGCGGGACAGTTTGACCTCGGGCTTCTGAACATTTTCAGATGGCGCCGGGGAAGCGGGCTCTGTCGTAAACAAGTCGTGCATCTCGCTGTTGCTTCCTCTCCTCGCACCGTGACGACGTGACTATACCACTATCGTTTTATACAGCGAAGTATTGAGAGCCGGGTTTGGATTAGAGTCAGCCGAAAGCGCTTGGTGATCGATGGTGTGCTGATTATCTGCGAAATCAGACGGTGAGCCTAGTCTATGATAGCTATGATCAATGATGTTTTCACGTGATGAACTTGCACTGTCTCGGTTCAGGGTGCGTGTTCAGATGGCATGGGCGGCCGACGCGAGCCGGTTGTGGGTTCCCCGCTGCAGAGGGGCGTGATCGCCTGGGCAGTAGGGTCAGTCACGCTCGAGTTCGTTCGCTCTGTGCACCTTTGCTAGTCCCTCGCGGGCCAGTCACTGTAGTCGGGTTTTACCTGGATCTCGCTCATCATAATGGATCGTCTACCTTGTCCCTAAGACATCGGTACATCGATTGAGTGACGATTTATCGATTATCAAGCTACACCTTTTCGATGATTCAGAGATACCAACCCCAGGCTAAATATACCGCTCTTCGACGCACATTGGTAAAATCCGTCCTACCGACACTTTATATTACACATAGCTTCCGTGCAACGAAACTTCACACTTTGCGATCTATCGATCATGTACGGGGCTTCTCGTGGGCCTGATCCGTCAAGTTGTCAAAATTGTCGTCGCAAGTTAGTACAAAATATCATCGGGGCCATTAAGGGGAAGTTTAGCTTGACTTCTACACTTTAAACCGCATTTCTTAACAACAGAAAGTCGAAATGTGATCGAGCCAAACCGGTCTGCCTGGCATGCCAGAAAGCAAAGCAGGAGTGTACGTACGAAGAGGGAAAGCCCGTCTACATCTCAAACGAAGAGATGATCGAGGTTAGAAATCGGCTGGGTGAGTATTCCGGCTTCCTACACATGTGAAGCAAGGTCTGATCTCGGCAGGCTGCTTTCACTGGTCTCAGCGTACCTGGAAGCTTCTACCATCGCTAGATCATTGCTATCTCTGCTTCCTCCTCCTCCACCACCAAGCGCTCCGACACAAGCAAAGGCATCTGGGTCAAATATCCGTCTCGATGATCCGGTATGCGTTTCTCCCCACGGAGCAAGATACACAGCACTCACGCATCTCTATTTGTTCCACCATTGGCGAATGCTAGCCAGAGTCCGCTCGACCTACTAAGATACAGCCAGGCGATATCGCAGAACCCGTCGCAACGACGTCCTCTCGTAAACGACAGCGGCAGGAGCGATCAGATACTGAACATCTGCCAGCGGAGCTCGAACGTTTCGAATGGCAAGCCCAAACCTCGCCTGGAAACGAGTCGTTGACCGAGTTGCTCGACCGGGCTAGGATGGACAATCTGTAAGTCTGTCAAGCGGATATTTTAGTTCAAATTCTCGCCCGTAAGAATTGCAATTGAATCAGAAATCTTCCTCTTCAGTCTCGATATCTATTTCGACCGAATACACCCGCTTCTCCCGATCGTTCATCCACCTACGTTTTCTGTTCAGCTGGCACGAAGTCGTGAAGCCTCCGCTAGATCTAAATCGTCACATACGGAAGCAGAATCGGATGACTTACCTGCTCGTGTGATATCGTCGGAACATCGCGAACTGCTGCCTCTGCTGGATGCCATGGCTGTCAGTGTTCGCCTTGGATCGTTCAACATGCTATGGGCCTGACCTTTCCTTCATATCTGTCTCATCCTCATACCCAGGTTATTAGCGTTACATTTCTCACACAATCCCCCAAGATGCCCGGGGGGGAAGACTTCAAACGGATGATTGACAATGGGCGGAAACGCGTTGTCTTGGCTTTTTATCAGAACCCCATTATCGAGTCATTTCAAGCCGTGTTGATATTAGCAACGGAACGTATAGCCCAGGGACGACCTCTTCGTGGTTGGACTCTGATCGGAACTCTCAATCGAGCAAGTGTGCAATGCGGATTGAACGAGGAATGGCTGGAACCCGACTACATGAATGACGGGGAACAGTCTCTTCAGCAAGCGATCAATATGCTTACCCCTCCGACCACACCAATCGAAGCAGAAACTCGACGGCGGGTATTTTGGGTCCGTGAGAACGGCTGAGACTATTGGTTTTCAGTTGGCTGACTGTTCGGTGCGTTGCGAGCGGCGCAACAGGCATGTTTTGTGCTGGATCGAATCGCTAGCACAGCAACAGGTCAACCCAAGTATGTCAAAGATGGGTCGCAGGGACCAGGGCAAGACTTGACTAACGATTTCCCCCGCAGTGCCCTATGTCAGGTCGAACTGAAGGCGCAGTTACCTTGCTCGGAATTGGCCTTCAAAACCGGTCGATTAGACGATTCTCCATCGGCATACGGCTCGTTCGCGACCTCCTTTCGGGGCGTGCGGAAAGACAAAACTCAGGCCAACATGTTTGCAACCAAGGATATCTCCATCTATGGATGTGTCGTGGAAGCAGCCGAATGCTTAGGATTAGCGCAATCCTTCTTGCTGCAGCCGGAAAATGCCACCGAAAGTTCGGCACGCCTGCGCATACTCGCGATCGTCAATGAAGAGTTAGCCGCTTGGAAGCGGTATCTTCCCGAGGAGATGTGTTTGCCGGAAACAGAAGAGGCCAAACGAGATTGGGAATGCTTGGATGGCGATGGGGAATTCGCACCTCAAATTATCTTGGCGCATGCGATGCACAACGCCGCGGTAATCATCCTTAACCAAGGTAATGTCTAGCAAAATCACATATCTCACATTCACTAATGAACGGATGTGCCACCTCGCAGCCACCGCATGGCCCGATAGCGTCGATGTCCAGCCATCGCAATCATCAGTCGGACGGGCGTGCCGGGCTATTCAGGATATGGTGTCTCTCTTCTCCTTCTCGCAACGCCATCTCCAACGCTCACACCCGTTTACGGCGCTGTTTGGGTTCGTCTCAGGAAAGGCTCTTCTGGCCAGGCTACATAGGGGACAGGATTATGCTCAGCAATGGCAAGACCTCGAAGCTCATCTTGCCGCATTAGCAGAGGTCAAGAAGTCTTGGGCATTGGCTGCATATTTCGAGTGGGCATTGACGAACGGTATAGTCGAGTTGCAATATGCAAGAACATCCAGTCCAGGACGAGCTCTTTCTTTGGCCCCTGAAGAGAACAAGGCGTTCCTGCAAGCATGGAATCTAAAAGCCGCCACATTCAATAAGCATGTCACAGATCTCCTCGAAAAGTCACGGCCGCCTAGCCCAAGTAAGGGTATCCTCCGCCTTGATAGAGACAAGGGTCTGCCGCGCCAAGTACAAGTACCTCTCACGTCATATCGTGACGAATCATCAACAACTACCGACTACAACCAGCCTCGAGTACCAGCAGGAGCATTACAGTTTACGTCTTCCGGTCGGATAGATATCCCTGTAGACCCCCGGTCAAGCGGACATTGTGTAATGTCCGGAAACGGATCGATTGAGCAACAAGCGACAGTCGTACAGGGCGAGCCCCTCGACTCACTTTTCCTGCCCTACGATGCGGTAGCTGCGAATCCCCAAGATCACACTGCCGTCATGCCGCCGTTCGCCATGAACGGACAAGCCTTTCCTCAAGGCAATGCGTACCCAAGCTTTCAACCTTACCCTACGGCGGAAAACAATCTCATGGACCTGGCGCTGCTGGATGGTGGCTTCGATGGCCGGACATGGGAGAGTTTCGGATTGGAGTTTTCAAAGTCAGTGTGCCACTTTTGCTTCTACGAGGCCATACTCATTTGCGTTATTGTCTTATTCTCAAAGCTGGATCGAGATGCAGGAAACGTTCGGAGCGCTGTAGTTGCCTGCTCATGTGATTGACCGAAATGCCATTCTCAAAATGCACTCCGACATGACAAAGCCCACATTGGCCAAAGTGATCGGGAGAGTCGATGGACAATGCATGGTGCCGGTGATCATATATATCATGGGTGTACAGATTTCGTCTCAAGATACCTTAACCCTCATGTCGCCAACCCAGAAGTCTCTCTCCCTTTGACGTATCCCAAAATCCTCGTCGCTCATTGCCAGGTCCCCACCAGCCAGGCTTGACGGGCGTACCCGGCCAATGTTCTTTCAAAAGATCCAAACTAGCGACCTTCTTCTCTCCCTCTACGTGCTCCTCGAGTCCACACGCGGGCGTCAAACCTCCCCAACCACGAACATCATTCGTCGTCCCTTCGGGCAATCGCCTCTTTTCCTCCACCTTCAACCCTCCTTCCCAGCAGATCTTGTCGGCAACGATATTAAACACTTCGTGGCCTTCCCAGCCTTCCGAAGTCAAGCCGAGCAGACAAGCCTGCGCGGCAGAAGCGTATGAGACCCAAGCAAAGAGATCTTTTATCTCGCTGTCTGGCCAAGCGGTCGTATACGTTGGTCGCACCATGTGGAACCGCAGAGAAGCGATTCTGACGTCTGGCAAGAGTCGGTTGATGGCGCCTGCCTGGATCTCGGTGATACTGTTCGTAGAGACAGAGACAGACCGTGAGCGGTCGCGGTTCATGCGGGTCTGACCCGACACCGACAGCGTCGTTGCATTGATTGTACTCACTATTTCGAAAGAGCGTAAGCGTCTTCCGGTTTACACGGCGTATCCTCGTCAAACGGCACAGCGTTGAACCATCGGTGCTCTGGTGCGGTATAGCTGAGTCCCATTACGTTCACACTCGAAGCCTGCACGATCCGCTTGACGCCCAGCTTGGCAGCGGTGTACAAAACGTTGTAGGTGCTTGTGACGTTGATGTTGTGAACTAGACGGTGATCTAGTGATTCTGGGTTGGGAATGCCTCCAAGATGAATGACTGCGTCGTAGCCAGGCATCTGAGCGAACATTTCATCTACCGCGCCAATGTTGGCCAGGTCGACGAACTTGAACTGGGCTCGTTCGCCCAACGTGATATGAGGTGGGAGAGGGACAACATCGACCGCGGTGATGGTCTGGACTTTGGTCCATTCAAGGAGAGCCACCAGGGTATGCGAACCGATATGCCCAGAAGCGCCGGTCACGAGGACGTGCATGATTGTTGAGAGGATTACGGATAGGTGGATGAGATCGCCTTGTCCTTGAAAGTGATCGACACGACCGACATCGATTGGCTAGCTCATGGTCGAGGTTGTCGTGTAGAGCTTGCGCGTATCGATGAGCTTAAGAAGGGAGTATGAGTGTGATCCATGGACAGAGAACGAGCGAGCCGGGATGCGGAGTTGGAAGGGCACGGGCTCCTTACTACTCTGTTGATTGGCGTTCATCATTGTTCATCATTCATCATCGCACTTTCCGTGGATCGTGGATCAACGGCGACTCGAGCCACGGCGGCCGCATCCCCACACGCGCGGACCGACCGAGACCCCGCAGCGGAAGCTGATGATGACTCGGGTACGATCCCACGCCTGAGTCATCCCGGAGATTCATATAGAGTAGCATCCGTAAGTAAGCGCGCTCACGGCAGTTGGAATGATCAGGAAGATAGCAAGTCCGGGCCAAACAACCTCCGGGTTCATGGTATGCTCCCTCTCCCCTGATTTAGCGATGTGGCATCTGCAAGTCATTTTATAAAGCAATTTAATCGCTCTACCTGGCCCGGAGTTGGCTGCACTCTCGGAGAAGAACAGGACATTCTTTTGCTCCCGACCTCGACTCTTGACTCTCGGACACCGAATCAATCGATCACTACCTCATCTCGTCTCCTCGTCAGTCGAAGCTCCGTATCGCGCACGATAGCAATTCCATCATGCCGTCGTCGCTTCAGACCAACCGCATCAGCTTTGACCAAGGCTGGAAATGCCACGAAGGAGAACTCCAAGATCAGCCGAAACGAATCGTCGCTAAAGCTGCATCTTCATGTTACGCAGCCGAGCTTACCCAAGATGAAACGCCTGCTGGGGCGAATCTCAATGTGCTCGAGCTCATGACGCAAATGGGCGGCGGTCAGTTGGATGTCGTCAAGTGGAAGGATCTCGGCTCTGGCTGGGAAGAAGTCACTCTCCCTCATGACTGGAGAATCAGGAAACCCGTAGCCCCAGATCACCCGGTCGTAAAAGGGTATCCTTCATCCTACCAAGGATTTTACCCCACCGGTCTAGCTTACTATCGAAAAACCTTTATGCGTACTCTTTCCTACCCCGAGGAACGCGTGCACATCACGTTCGAAGGTGTGGTCGGTCGATCCGACTTTTGGATGAACGGCTGGTGGTTGGGAAGCAATGCGACTTCCTATAGCCCCGTCTCCTTTGACATTACGGAGTTGCTGAGGGATGACGATCAGGGTGGCAACGTCTTTCTCGTCCGGACGGATAACGCCGAGGCAGAAGGTTGGTGGTACGAAGGAGGGGGTATCTCGCGTCATGTCTGGATCGAATCGCACCATAACGTACACGTGGACCGACATGGATGTTACATCACTACGCCCGAGATCTCTCACGAGACCGCCAGTGTAAAGGTCGCTTTGGATCTGACGAACGACGGTATTAGCAAGGTCGTAGCGGGAAGTGTCAAAGTCGCTGTCGAGATCTTGGACGACCAGGAGAAGGTCATATCGGAAGAGCAGACCGATCTCCCCGAACTCTCGTCGTTGGGCCAGGCTAAAGTTGTGCTTCGAAACACGATCGGCAAGCCCAAGCTCTGGAACATTGGTCAAGGGAACCTCTACGTCGCTCGAGTGAGCTTGAAGCGAGATGGGAAAGCCATCTTCACCCAGGATTACTCTTTCGGCGTCCGTAAACTGGAATTCGTCAAGGATGGGATCCTTATCAACGGCGAGTGGCACAAGATTCTTGGAACTAATATCCATACCGATGCGGCGGTTGTCGGAATCGCCGTTCCGGACCGACTCCTAGAGGCCAAGCTCGAATTACTTCGAGAGATGGGTACCAACACCGTCAGGACAGCGCATCACCCTCCTACTTCCGAGCTTGTCGCTCATGCCGATCGTCTCGGAATGCTCATCTTGGCCGAAAACCGATTGCTCAGCACTGCACCGCATCAAATCGCTTCCCTGCACACTCTTGTCAGGCAGTTCCGGTCGCACCCTTCGATCTTGCTCTGGAGTCTGGAAAACGAGGAGATGAGTATGGAGGGTACGAAGCTTGGCGCCAACGTTTTGCGGCGATTGGCACAGCAGGTCAATGCGCTCGACCCCACTCGACAGACCACTGCGGGAGGTGTCATCAACGTCGGATCGGATTACTTCAAGGAGGTCGACGTCATCGGTATGCATTATCAAGGCTTTTTCAATGGCGTCAAGGAGGCAGTTGATCGCATTCCAGAGGGGATCTACCTACAAGATGAATCTGGATGTCTGTTACCCTCTAGCAGAGGCGTCTACCATGAAAAGGATGAAACTCCCGGCCATAACAGTGCATTTACCAAGATGACCGAGCTCGAGCCAGTCTTTTTATCCTTTAATCAGTTCCCTATGCTTGCGACAGGGGACATCGGCGCAAGAGATAATATCGCAACATGTCAGACTGAAGTCTTCAAATCTCCTCTGACCACGGGAGGCTGCGTTTGGACCGGAATGGATTACCATGGAGAGCCGATTCCCAACAAATGGCCCAGCGTGGTCTCTCCTTATGGTGCACGAGACCTCGTGGGTCTGCCCAAAGACTATTACTGGCTCTTGAGAGCCCTCTTCAAGGATGAACCCTGCGTTCACGCTTTCCCGCATTGGACCTGGCCTGGCTCGGAATCCGAGAAGATCCCCTTCAGGGTCTACTCCAACTGCGATGAGGTTGAAGTGTTCGTTAACGATAAATCCGTAGGACGGGTTGCCGTCGAGTCAAGCGCTGCTTACTTCCCTGACGGACTCACATACGAGCCCGGTTCCTTGACTGTCAAGGGCCTCAAGGGAGGCGTTGCCGTCACGGAGCACCGCCAGTCAACAGCAGGCAAAGCAGCCAAACTCGAATTGATCGCCGATCGCTCCACGTTGTGCGCCGATGGCAGCGATATTGCAACGGTCCGAGTCTCAGTTGTTGACGCCAACGGAGTTCTAGTTCCCAACGCAGAGCCGCTCGTTAATTTCTCCGTCAAGGGTGGTGGACAGATCATTGGAGTCGGGAATGGCGATAATGCGACTACCGAATCGGCTCATGGCACATCGAGACATGCCTTCCGGGGTTGTGCTGCTACCTATATCCAAGCGGGAGCTGAAGCCGGTACAATCGAACTCAGCGCCGAGGTGGATGGCCTTCAAAGCAGTACCATTTCTATCGCGCTCGATGCCGATACCCAACCGCATCAAGCGTATGCTGCGATGGACGAAAGCGTATCTCCCGCCGGTCAACATGTCGTGTACTGATCTCGCGTCTCGCAATTGAATGACCATGTATCGTAAATGATAATTAACGACATCTCGTTTGTCTGTTTTGTAATCCGAATCGTTATTTAACGTCGTTTTACCTTCTCGCAACTCACTGGCGCGAGGCCCACTGCGCTCGTCCTTTTCCATTCATCCTGAAGTTGTGACCTTCCTTATGAAACGCATCGGAAGTACCACATCGAGTTTGATACCGGGAATTCCGGACTATTTCGGCACCATCGTCCGCAAGGAGAAACATCGTTGCCCTTGTTACAAATATCACGTCGAACCCGTAGATGTTGCTATTTCTGAGACGCGTTTGCGACGGCTAAGGCTTGTAGTTTCACTGCATTCTTTCCATCGGTGTCGACGATCATGCATAAACCCATAATAGTCGAGGAACCGTTTTTGCGGTGTGGTCGTCGGCTGGGGGAGGGTGAGTCTTGATCAAGAGAGGCCACATCAGTCTCGTCAGCTTTAAATGTTGACATTGGGTCATCGTCGCATTACACAGGATGCTACTGGGTTCAGAAAGCCAAATTATCGCACTGGCTCGACATAGAGCGAGCACAGATACATCGGTAAGCTTGACAGACGTTTTCTAGTTGAGAGCTGTGACTTTGATTCCTCAATCTATTGTCTTGTGCGTCATATCCTAGACGTTGAAACGCAGGCGCAATCGATTCGAGACTACAGCGGGGTCGACAACGTGATTCCGGCGATCATCGCAAAAATATCTACAGGACCCTAAAAAAGGCACTGAAAGTTTCGATGATGGGGCGGCTGATGCGGCCGGGCGACTTTGGTAAGTGATAGCAGCGTTGCGTCTGGAAAAATTACTCGCTTTTCTGATCAACGTTGGACTGGTCCTCAGGATTGGCACAAAGCCTTTCGGCGACTAGTTGAATGCTCAGCTGTATCGGTAGGCGATCTCCTCGGACATTTTCACACGGCATTCACTCACGCGCTTTCGCGCGGTATCCTTGCCACTCATATCATAGCTACAATCTTGATGGGGAACTGCCGATCATCTACGAGGGTGTTGGGATCATCAATGGGATCGGGTGAAATTCGCACAATGGAGTGATATGTACGTCGGACCCGGGGATGGTCCATATTTGCAGTGCTGAATGTTTGCGTATATGTGTATATATATTCTATGGGCACACAGACTACTCGTACTAGTACTAGTCCCCGCGCAAAGTCTGTAGGCACGTTTCAAGGGTCAGAACAATAAGCGCAACATATACCACTCCCTCTCTCTCTCTTTTGTTCACAACAAAATATATACACTCACTTTTCGCCTTCAACCTCAAAGGATCACCTTGTAACATTGTACTCATGCAAGCTATAACATGGTGATCTCCTCGATATACAGCAGTCCTAGTACTAGAGGATGGCGCACCCTGTCACTCCTGGTCCAGAACAAAGGCGACCAGGCTTCGGCACAAAATCCCCTCTCTGACTTACCCCCCTTCCTCTCCTGATCTCAACCCTATTGAGAACGCCTGGCACCTCCTCAAGATGGAGCTTATTCAACAGGAGAGAAGACCGACCAATCTAGACCAACTCTGGGAGCGAAGTCAGACTTGCTGCAAGAAAATACCTATTGATACAGTGAATAGGTTGATCGACAGCATGCATTCTAGATCGATCGCAGTCAAACGAGCTCGAGGTGATTCGACGCCGTTTTGATATCACGTCTAGTTAGCTATCTATCTCTCTACCTCTGTCGTGGAATCTGGCATCAGTGGACCTCATATTGACTGAGATATAGCAAAATGTTTTTCTAGGATGTGTCTCGAAGTGAGGTTCCGTGACCCACTATCTACTTTGTGACCACAGACTTTGGGCGGAGACGAGTATATCGACACTACAAGGAATGCGATCTTCGCCATCGACTACGATCAAGTAGGTAATTCCATTGTTGGCCATAACATGTTTCATATTGACGGGACTCATGGCCTTACAGTAAACAGGCAGTGTCAGTAACCGGCGCGTTTTCATTAACGGTCAAGACTTTCGAGGCCACGATGAGGACCATGGATACTTCGATAGGATGTGTATGGACGCACCGAGAGGGCTATGGGTAGCAAGATGGGACGCCAGTCGGGAGTACCATATCTCGGCAAGCGGCAAGCTACAGGTGGAAGTGGTTCTTCAAGGTGTAGAGAACGTCACATGTTGTGTCTTCGGAGGTGCCTTAAGCCGAGAAACGGGTTGAGTCCCTGATGCATCGCTAACCCGGTGATAGGGGTCTAGGCAAAGACATGGACGAGTTGTTCATCACGACCGCAGCTTCCAACGATGACATTAAGGGTGTGGCAAGATTCGCTTTTGGCCACTGATCTGTTGGCCGGGGATTCGTCTGCTAGATCGTCGTGAAACAAAATGGGGTGCAATTGTCTATTACAATTAAAATCTCCTTGCGAACCAAATTGATCACAGAAGCCGTCAAGCTTTACTTTAATCCGCCAAATCATCAGATCGACGGGGAGAAGAGTGTGTCAGGCCATCGACCTTCACGCCCATGGTCTCAAAGCGAAGCCTTGTCAAAGGTTGCTTCTTGTACAAAGCGACGTCTATATCTGTCGCCTTGACTCGGATATTTTATTCAATGCCTCGGCATTCCAAGTCAACAGAGCCGAAACGTCGGTCCCGCAATTCAAAAAGTCCAACCCCTGAGCTGTACGTCGATTGACCTGAATAACATATCACAGTCAAGTCGCAGTCAGGCGGGGTACAGTCGGCTTTAAGGGAAAATCCAGCCTACCTGTTCGGGTACAGTACAGAACATGCCCGAGTATTTTCCATGCTTGTCTGCCGCGGCTTGAACACGTTCAATGGCTTCCTGGATCACGGGATTGGTCTCGTGATCAGCTGCTCGGTAACCAAGAGATGACGCGAGGTCGTTCGGGCCGACAAAGAGCATATCTTTGATCGAGACCGCAAGTATGAGCAGTGCGACGATCAATGATACCACCCGGTTCCAAAGTTGGAGATACCATCCGCGACGTACCAATCCCGTCGACAGCAGCAATCGCTTCACAGTTATCCAAACCTTCTTGGTTTTCAATCTGCGCGATTATGATGATGTTGTCGTTCGCCGTATCAATATATTCTTGCAAGTTTCGGTTCCATAATGCAGGAGAGAAAGGTGATCCGACACCTCGAATTCCCTGAGTACCCTTCTGCCGATTTTCGAGCCTAGATGGGAATCGACAGGCCGAGGCGAGTAGTTTGGCTTCTTCCTGTTGACGTCAAGGTTCGAGGGTTTAGACTGTGTGGATGATCAATACCATATCCCGTGCGCCAAGACACCTACTACAGTGGAGACCATGGGGCACATGATAGCATGCGCTGGGTAAATTGGTTCAGTACAAGGACCGCCGTTCGACGACCGCATTTCGACACTGACCACCTGTATCAAGCGCGCGCTTGATCAACCAAGGCTCGAGTCCAGCGATCCTGACCACCGGACTACAAGTACAGATCGCTCCGATCGCAGCCACCAACGAGTGCATCTCGGCATCGTCGATATTCCCATGTTCCTGACCATCTTGGAAAAAGATCTAATGAGTGTCATATGCTTGACTTTTTCTAGCTCTGTGGGCTGACCGTGTCGATGAGGATAAAGTCCCAACCTTGACTGGCAGCCAGTCGCGCGAGGTTGGCCCCTGGGAGCATATGCCATGCACCTGGAAATGCCACAGGATCGATCCGAGATTGGCAGTATTTCACTCATGGCTCAGCAAGGACGAGACGGTATGGATCCATTGAACGCACCCAAGACTGATTTTGGCTGCCCACTTGCTCGGCTTTGACGCGCGTTCTGTAATGCCGCTTTCAAGCCGAATGGTTTGTCCGTAGCGAGCACGACGGTTTGTGTTGTGACTGCACCACCGTAAGACATGTTGCAAAATTCGTCTAGGTGTCGAAGCTGATCGTTCTATTCGACGAGCTCCAGCAGCAGGAGGACAACGTTCCGTTCGTATTTATCAGGATGATCGTATAATCTCGTCCAACCGATGCTTCCTATAACAATGTCGCTTGAAGGGTGATCCGGTCGATCCTCCGATGATCGTAAGAAACCTCCGCCACAGACTCGCTTAGGGGAGGGGGTTCCAAAGCCACGGTTCAACATTCGCGGTCTCGCGACCTCTTTGCTCATTATTTTAGCGGTCAGGGACTATAGGGGGTTCACATTTGGGGCTTTGGGGTTTTTGCCAAAAGAGTGCAGCCCCCCAGGGGTTTCTGTACACAGCAACAGTGACCCTCTAAGGTTTCCAACAACAGGTAATCCATAGCTTGTCGCCATAATCTGGCGCAGGTTAGGATCAGCTGGGGAATATCCCATCGTGTGCTTAGGGTCGCGTTATCGCCCCGTTACATCTCACATACAAAGCGTCAGTATGAAGGGAAGATAGTGATGGCGCCCCTATTCTACAAGGTCGAGAACCTACATTTTTGACTCGACGACGCCTTTGTGATGGAACCGCTGTGGTGTCAGGATAGGACGTCCCTCTCAACTATCTGCCCACCTCCGCTAATCGCTGCCAACACTGCCTTAGGGCTACTACATCGCATGTTGGTAGCGGACTTGTAATGATTCATTACTACCATGCAAGGCCGCTGAAGACAACATCTATGGAAAAAATCAACGGGTTCGATTGATTAGGTTTCATCCTGACACACTTATTTTGCAAGGCAAGAGGAAGACGCACAGGAGATGGGAGAAAGGCGGAGAGGTGTAGACAGGGGATTCAGGGATTCACAGAACGCCATAGAAGCGACAAGGACAGCCGTCCAGATCCTGCCACGTCGAACGACTTGCAAGCGAAGAGAGGAGTATACAGGGCAAGACCCGCTTCCTAGTAGATTGGTTGATTGTAGCCCTTGTAGTAGAGGAAGAAGTCCAGAGAAACGAGTTTGGAGGGACAAGTTCAGTGGAACAAGTACCCAGGGGGTGACAGAGTTTGCACTTACAAGGGATATTCAATACTTCTTATTGAGATTCTAGAAGTCCAGTCCAAGCAAGAGACTCAATCACACTGGACCACATTGCAGAGAACACTGGATCATGATTAGAAGATCTATTGCCACCGTTTACTCAGCACCCCTTGTCTTAGGTAAGATAATATTCCCACCAGCAACTACAAATATAGGCATATTTGCCATCATCAGGATACTATAAGACGACTGAGGCCAGTCAAATACAATCAGGACTCGTACCACGACACAGCCTCGCTGCACGTTGAGGACATTCAATAGAAACAACCAGGATCAGCAATGTCATTACCCGCGTCTATGTTGCCACTCCAACGCTTAGCAACCGTCTATAGTACTACTACTGCCACCACCACCACGTCTCTGAGAGACATCATAGTTCTTTTGTTTGTTGCGCTTCTTACAGCAGCGCTTCTGTCGTCTGTCTCTTGTGGCATTCGCTTCACCCCTGCTACCACGGCGGGATGGACCACGTCGGCATCCTTGTGTGTCAAAGCCGAACTAAGCGTCCTCTCCGACCCTCGCGCCTGCCCCGATTGTCCGCCTTCGCGATGCGTGTTCGAAGTAGACCCCTCAGCGATTGATAACGAAGAGCGCACTCAGCAATGGCGATGAAGGCGGCTGGAGTAACTTTCTGATTCTTTCGCGCAGGGCCTGCATGCTGATTGGATGTCAAGCGATCTGAGATTGGCAATCAAGGCGTGAATCTCGCTCGCCAACCTATCCTATCGAGCTCTACTGTCCAGGTGAATGTCTGTGCCACGACGGAACCGAGTCAAGAATCGGTCCAAAGCTAATCTTTAGAGAGTATCACTGCCCAGGCCGAAATGCGCAAGCGACAGGCTGCTGCGCCTCCAGCATGCGCCGGCCCTTGCCTTGTCCAGGCCATCTCCAGGGCGTGAGTTTGTGTTCGCTTCTTGAGTCTCGAGATCGGCGGGCTGACCCCCAATCATAACACTCACCATACTCTAGCGGGTCATGTGGCCCCAGTGATGTCGCTTACCTTTGTACCTCTACAACCGTGGTCGACGGCATCGGCGCCTGCTTGACTTCTGCGTGCAGCGTACGTTTCCGACTGCGATATTTACCCAAAGCAACAAGACCTACTTCCATCCTGTTGTCTGCATCATCAAGCGTAGCTACTGCGGGCTCCTTGGTTGCTGTCAGTGGTGATGCGAGCTCGATTGTACCCATCTTGTTTTTAAACGTATTCACGTTGTTGGTTGTAGCCGTGAGCGTCTGAGAAGGGCCGTTGCGCTTGGTTGTATGATCGCAGCAGGAAGGTACTAAGCTGTGGAGACATGTAACATGATCATGAAAGATAGCTACAAATCGATCCCCCGATCTCGATGGAGATTTCATCTGCCCAAGGGCATATGTCTGTTTGATCAATACCAGCCCGGTCAGAAGCGCGTCATGAATATTATTGTGCTTGATAAACTCGGCTCGGTCCATGCGAGAGTATTCAACCTCTCAGCGTTCTACTCATAGCATGCGGCAAAATAATACCTGGGCACACCTATGGGCTCGAGCTTCCTTCGATCGGTTCAGTACAACATAGGAAGAAAGTGTTCCGACTCGGGCATGCATTTGTCCCGTGTGGAATTCAAATCAGAAATATGATCAAAACTCCTCATTCCTGTGCTTCCAGATCGAATCTTGCTAGCATATTCTCCAAGTTTTTATCTGTGGCGAGATTGCTCGAATGATATCACGTGTGCATGAAAGGACTACAAACTTGAGTGCATACCACAACTATCATTGTACTACTATTACTACTGATACTAGGTCCTACAAAGTCATCGCCATCGGAGGACGATGCCTTGTACTGGTTGCTTTTCCGAGGCTAATCCTTATACAACCTCGATCTGCGCATCCGTGCCCTTTTCGTCGGACCGGTCGGCCAATTAAGCGCGGTCGGGTTCGGCATCAAAGGCAGAAATTTCCATCTTGCGAATCTGTCAGAGCAGTTGTAATCAAGTGTGAACTCAGGTGCGTCAGAGAACAATTCTACGCCGAGCTTTACGATACGTACGGGAACACCTCTCGCAAAGAGCTGGTGGACCTGCTCCAAAGTACAGCCCGAAAGGTCAGGCACGAAAAAGTAGGTGAACAAAAACGCTGCAACGGAGATTCCCGCATAGATGTAACCAATTTTGCCCTGGAGAGTCCCATCTTGAGCGTTCTGAGGAAAGCGCCCCGTCAGTCGTCATAATGAATACGTAAATATCGCGCAACGTACCTGAATG
>Ga0265780_10005142_pt1 | contig 16650 bp, 10 predicted proteins | sample P1T30metagenome_FD_192432 | JGI IMG/M metagenome (GOLD analysis project Ga0265780, IMG submission 192432) | Plant litter microbial communities from East Loma Ridge, Irvine, California - P1 T30 | ecosystem: Environmental > Terrestrial > Plant litter > Unclassified | place: USA: California... | reverse complement strand
CCACCCACTGATCGTGACCATTCAGATCAATGCCTTTTCCATCGTGTCCGGCAACCAGTTTGGCCCGCCCCATGATGTGAGTTGCTACCTTGTTTGCCGAAGAATCTGTCAATTTGCGAACTGGCTCGCGCAATCCTGGACTCACGAAATCCCAGATTGCTCCGCCCATGATGCGTGGATACTGGTAAATCACATCCCAATATTCGTCCAGGCCGCCACCGGCATTTCCGGCCACCGAAAGGTATTCGTCCATAAACGATGGTCGCGGATCAACACTTTCAGGAACCATCCCCACCTGGTTTTTGAGATCAAAAGGTGATGGGTAACGTGGGCCGATAATCTCTTCGCAAGAATGCGAAAAAGCATTTCCACCATACATCCAATATCGGGTAGTATCATATTTCCGTCCTTCATCAATCACGGCACAAATATTTTTCCCTTCGCCACTTTCGTTCCCAGCGCTCCAAAACAGAATGGAGGGATGATTCCGGTCGCGCAAGACCATTTTGCGCACCCGCTCGCGGTACATGGGTTCCCATTCGGTTTTATCGCTCAAATATTCAGTGGCATGTGCTTCATTTCCGGTTTCATCAATGATGTAAAACCCATATTCGTCTGCCAATTCTAAATATCGTGTTACAGGTGGATAGTGTGATATGCGTATACAATTTATATTGAATTGCTTCAGTATTTCAAAGTCTTTCCTGATGGTCGCTTCGTCCATCGTGTGCCCCAGATCGGGGTGTTGCATGTGCGTATTGATGCCGTTAAGTTTGATGGCTTTTCCATTCAGATAGAAAACCTGATGACGGATTTCGGTCTCTTTAAAGCCAATCCGACCAGCAATTATCTCTTCGGTTTTACCTTCCCTGTTGATTAATTCCAGCGTTAACCGGTAAAGATTGGGCGTTTCAGCAGTCCACTTTTCAGGATTTATTACATCTGATGAAATATTAATAATTTGCTTATTGTCAGCAGTTATTTGAACTACATCAGAAGTAAAATTCTTAACCAACACATTGTCTGAATTAAACAGCGAAGCTCGAACCTTGTAGTTCTGTTTATCTGTTTTCGACTGGTTATTTACCGTAATCTGCAAATTCAGTTTTGCGTTCTCATAGTTTTTATCCAGGTCGGTAGTGGCATGCCAGTCGAAGATATGTACATCTGATTTTGCATACAGCCAAACATCATCGAAAATACCAGCCAGGCGCCAATAGTCCTGGCTTTCGAGATACACACCATCTGAATATTTCATTACGTTTACGGCAATGGTATTTTTACCAGGTTTCAAAAACCTGGTAACATCATATTCAGCAGGCTCTTGCGCACCTTCGTTATAGCCAGCTTCCTGTCCGTTGATCCAGACAAACGACGCCGAAGCGGTTTTCTCCATGCGTAATAAAATGCGTTTGCTTTTCCAATTTGCCGGTAGGGTAAATGTTTTTCTATACGAGCCAGTCGGATTGTATTCGCGAGGAACAAAAGGCGGATTTGAGCGAAACGGATGTGCAACATTTCGGAAAAAAGGATCGCCAAAACCCTGCATTTCCCAGTTCGAGGGAACTGTAATTTGAGACCATTTCTGATCGTTAAAATTTGATGTAAAAAAGTTCTTGGGGGTACCTTCAGGAGTATTGGCAAAATGGAATTTCCACTGTCGATTCAACGAAAGCACATTTTCTGACTTCCATTTCTGAAGGTTTAATGATTCACCAACCGATTTTAAAGGGATACAAACTGTGTGACCTTCAGTCTGGTTGATTTCAAATACCTCTATATTTTCGATGAAAGGATAAACGTTTGCAAAATTCGATTGCTGTGCTGACACTGTAAAACTCGCCAGAGTGATAACTAAACCAACTATTTTTTTCATCCCCGATTACGTTATTATCTTAGTTGAAGACTAAATTTTAATTATTCCTCTTTTTCAACAACTCTTCATAGCTAGGATTCTCATCCTTTCTATTATCAGAGATACTTATCCCAGCTTTTTCAAACTCCATAATCAATCTTCTGTCAAAACCTTTTAAATATGAAGCGAATAAAACAGAATCTTTATCTTCAGGAATTTTGTAAAAGGGGATATCAGATTCATTGAACCTGTGTAAAATAGCTGTGGTACTATCGTTGCCTTCTAAAAGTATAGAATCGCCATAGTCAGTAATTTTAGCGGCATACTGGCTGGAAAGGTATTTTAAAGAATCATTTTCTATCTTGTAGGGGAGCCTGAAACGGCCGACTTTTTGATTATAAAAAATTACGTATTGTGAATCAATGTCGAATTCGCTGTATCCGTTTTCCATTGAAAATCTATGCCATTTCCCGGTCAGCGGGCTTCTCTTGCCGTCAGGGGTTTTACGATCCGGAGAACCGCAGGCAGTAAGGGTAAAAATGAAAACAGCAATAGAAAAGACAAAGGGCCTCATTGTAACTATTTTTGGTGAATAAAAAGGTGTTTTTAAGCGCATTGCTATTGGCCTGAGAAACTGCTTAGTTAAAATACTGCCAGGCCCTGCTGGCTGGCAGTATTTTTTGGTTATATAATGAGATTAGCTATTTACAGCGCCCAGATAGTGCAGTTAATATTACCATTAACATTTGTGCCCCATGTTTCTGAAACCATAATAGCGGGAATATTCAGCTGACCAAGCGTATACCCAAAGCTCTGCCATTTGTTATAGTGGTTGGCAAAAGTGATGACACGATTTTGCCCGGTCGGAACTTTTGTAACCCTGGAGCTGTAGATCTGCCTGAAGCCGTCGCCGCCATCAATATTTTTACCGGTCATCCAGCGGGTCCATACATTATATCCGGCACCATCGCTGTTAAAAGCTCCCAGATAAGTGCCCGTATGAGGTGATGCAGCCCCCCAGGTTTCATTTACATAATACTCATAATAAGGGCTTCTGCTCCATCCGTACCAGCCGAAAGTTCCGCCGCCGGAGTTTGAGTAAGTTCCCAGGTTATACCCTATTTTGTAGGATGCGGAACCAACAGAATAGCCTTTACCGCAGGTGAAGTTGCCATTAAAACCATTCCAGTTAACGCTGTAATTCCCGCCGGCGCCATTTGCATAATTAACTGTACCGGTAGCGCCATCACTTTTCCAGAGTGACCAGAAGAAACCATTATGTGTTCCCGACTGGTAGGTTTTGACGGTGGCCTTACTTTTGGCAGAAGTAATCTGAGAGGCAGCAACTTCCGGGGCCGATTCTTTCTTACAGCTTGTTAACATTGATGTACCTCCAAGTGCAAGAACCACAAGCGAACCAAGAGCAACCTTCTTGGTTGCTCTTGTCAATAAGATTTGTTTTTTCATAGGTTTTATTAATTAGTTAAGCGAAGTAACTAACTATACCTTTGTCAAACTGCTAATTTTTATCAAAATTGTTACACAAATGTTTATTCTCTGCAGACGGTATTCAGTGGCTGAAACCGCATGAATACTTAAAAACTCGCTTTTAAAAGCAAAACCGGACAGTTGTACAGGGTAATTGCATAAACTTAGATATTAGCTGCACATCAATAATTTACCATCCGGGTGTTGATTCTTTTGGTTCTCAGTTATTATTCAATTGCCAAAATTAACAGTAGGCCTTTGTGTAACAGTAATAAAACACTGGTCATAAGTAGGAACCGTAGGGATAATAGCAGAAGACCACATCCGGGCCGTAATTACATCCCCGGCCTGGCATAATACAGTTGTACTTGTGTTGTGAATCGCATCCGAACTAGCTCCATTTTTATCATAATTAGGGCCCTGGCCTACCGCCAGTATACCAAGCCTGCTGTTATGCAAATCGACATGAGAGAATGTACCTGAAGGCTGGTTAACCCGGTGGGAAACGGTTATATCATATAAACCATCTTCCCTGATGGTTATATTACTTCCGGATGTCCACATATCAGTTCCACCGTCGGGTTTAAGGGACTGTGACGCAGAGTTCCAGATTAAAGGGGTGTAAACGTTTACTGCTAAATTCTGAGAAGCTGTTGCTTTAAGGCGGAGGTACCAGAAGTTTTTTCGATCCGGATTACTGCTGTTTACCGGTAATTGTGAAACCTCCTGCGCTTCGGCAAAAAAACCTGCAACATCGACAACACTGGGCGTCGCACCGCTGGTAACATATAGTTCGTACCGTTCATCAGTTAGCCCAACCTTTACTAAAGCACTTGCTGTGCTGTTACCTGAATAATTGCCTCCATAATTTGCAGATAGAAGCAAACCCCTGGCGCCTAACTCTGTGGTTGTCCCTCGTTTTCTCCATGCGATATAAGAATAAACACCAGCCCCGCTGCTTGAATTTAGCCAGCCCTGCGCAGAAAGGCGGTATGTCCTGCCTGCTTTCAAAACAAAAGCGTTGTTATCCAGGGATATGGTATTATTGACATTTGGCGCACCTCCTATTGATAAAACTGTATTCGTAGCGAGACTTTGGTCTGCAGATAATTTAGTAAAAGCATATGCAGAGGCATATGAACTGGAGAGAAAGTTGGTGCTGAGAATGTCTACAGTAGAAACTGTAACGCTCAATGTTGCAATTGCCCCTGCAGGCATTTTTATCTCAGACACTGTATTTCCTAAATATGTGCTGCTAAAACTATAACCGGAAGGTAAGGTCACGGTAATATCCGCAGTCGCGGTATTATGTATTATCACGGTCGTATTTGATGGCAAGTCGGAATTCGTAAAAGTTGTGTTGGCCGACAAGCTGATCCTTTTTGAGCCCCTCTCGGATAATTTGTTCCATTTACCATCATGCCATACATAAAGCCCGGTACCTGTCAATCCTGATACGGAGTTAGAGTTGATATTATAAATTACATTTCCGTCCGCAGGTGTTGTGCCGTTCAGCTGCATGGTGTTTCCTGTCAGGGAAATACGAGGAGGAAGAAAACCTCTGTTATTACTTTCTATTTCTAACATAGAAGAAGCATGGGGAGACCTGGTTGAACCGGAAATGGCTGGATCTCCTATCTTCACCTGGGAGTAAGCAAGCTGGTGACAGAATTGTAATCCTATTACAATAGATGTTATATAAAATAATTTAACCTTTTTATTCTCTTTACTCATATTAAAAAAACAGGTGGTCTTTTGCCAATACAAACATAAATTACTTCTTTATTCCTTTTTGCAGAAAGGTCAGTTCCATAAAGATAATGCAATACTGTTAGTTTATCTATCATTTATTAGGAATCCTGAATTAACGAAAAAAAAAGCACTTAAGAATTTTGTGTAAACAGAGGCCGTTAGTTGTCTTAAAAGTATGGTAAAAAAGCATTGATGCATGCCTGTTAACAGGAGCAGGCATTGATCAATGTACCTTAACCAATAACCTTATAAGTCAGCCAGAGTACGTCATCCTCAATCTGTTTAACTTTTTCGAGTTTCAGCATTCTTGCACCTTCCTTTTTTACGCTTGCATCTATCTCGAATAATGTTGATGTTTCAATGGTCCCGTCGGCTATGGGCAATAGCAGTTGATGAAGTTCATCGATCAATCCCTCGTTCAGGAAACTTCCATTGATGTGTGCTCCGCCTTCCAGCATTAGTTTTTTGATGCCAAAAAGCGTATATAACTTCTCAAGTGCGGTTTTTAAATGAATATGCTCTGCTCCTGCAAAAATGTAAGAAACGCCGATATCGCGCAGATGTGCCAGATAAGCATCGGGCACCGCCTCCGTTAAAATGGTAATAACATGGTCGCCCTGCATGCTGGATTGTTCCCAGCCTAATTTTGCCTGTCCGTCTATTGCTATAGCAAAAGATCCGGATTGATGGTCGGCAACAAAGTCCTTACGGTCTACCTCCTGGTGGTCCTTTTTTAATATAGGTTTGGCAAAATCAGTAAAATCTTTTTCCATAGTAGTCCGGCCGACAATCCAGGCGCCGATGCCGATTTCTTCATGCGTTTTTTCGAATTTGCTGGTCAGGGCTTTCATCTTTGCGTTATTACCCCACTTTTCACTAAGTATTTTGCCATCTACTGATGTCATCATCAGGCAAATCACGTACGGGCGTTCGTTCATCTTATCTTATTGCTCGTTAAATAATAGTGTATAACAGCTTCGGTCTTATTTGGTTGGGAGAATAATATCGCTGGTGGTATGACAGCATTCATGGAGGTATCACCTTGATAACTTGCAAAAGTCGGAGTTATGATTACGATAACCGGTTTGCCTGACCGGATCGAACGCACAAAATCATTTGAACGGGTTGAAGATGGATCGGCTCCGTCCTCTGCATCTCACCTGAATCATTGCTCTGTAACAGCTGATACAAACAAAAAGGCAGTCCCGGAAAAGCGGACTGCCTCTTGATAATATTAATAACAGGGTGAATACAATTGCCCTTAGGGAGCAACAGTATACCTCCAGGTCTCGTCGTCTGAAATTCCTCCAAATGCATTGCCCTGCATATCGGTAAACGCACCTGCAGATATCTGGTAAGCATACACTGAACCCGCATATTGTTTCACAGCTGTTATTTCAACGCGGTTATCAATCACTTTTATAGTCGAAGAACTAATGTCAATGCTGTTTGCACGTCCGGCGGTCAGGTTTTTAACGATTATTGTACCCTTGCCCTTTTTGACCGCAGACCTGAATACAATCGTCAGCGTTGCATTTGTTGTGGCCGGAACGGTTGAATTCGTCGCAGGGCTAAAAGAGGAGACCAGTAGAGGAGAACCAACGCTGTAAGTCCATGTAACATCGTCGGAAATACCGGCAAATGCATTCCCATCAAGATCTTTAATAGCTCCTGAAGTAATCCGGTAAGCATAAATGCAGTTATTGAATTGTTTAACCGGGTATACATCAACCCTGCTGCCGCTTACCGTAACCACTGAAGAATTTATGTCGATGGTATTTGAATTACCGGTAGTGAGATTTTTGACGATAATAGAGCCTGTTCCCTTTTTGACTGCCGAATTAAATATAATAGATAACCTGCCGGTGTTAGTCGCCGCAATTGAAGTGTTTGTAGCGGGTAGCAGTTCGCTGATGCTTAACACGGTAGTTCTTCCAACACTGTGCGTCCAGGTTACGTCGTCGGTTATTCCCTGAAAGGGGTTCCCATCTATATCCGTAAATGTTCCCGGTGTAATCTGATACGCATACGACGAATTGTCGTAGTGTTTAACAGGGTAAATGTCGACCCTGTTCCCGGTGATCTTTACATATGATGAATTTACATCGATCGGATTAGCCCTGCCGGCAGTAAGATTTTTGACGATAATACTGCCGCTTCCTTTTCTTACATCTTTACTGAATACCAGCGATAAAGTCGAGGTATTAGAGGCTGTAATTGTACTGTTTGTAACCGGAGAGAGCGAAACCACGGTTGGATAATCAACCGGCTCTTCGGAAGGAACATCTCCACCTGAATGCTTCCAGTGCCAGTTATATACGCTGCTTTCATCAGTCCTTTTATATTCAGAAGTCCAGCAATCGTGCTGATCAGAGCTGAATATCTGAAAGTTAACGGGCTCGGGCGGTTTTGCTGCATCCAGCCATTTCCGCGCATTGTTTGCCGAGCTGACTGCAACTATCGGATCCCTGTCGTTATGCCGGATGTAAGCAGGGATCTTTATTCGCGACATATTTGTTTGTGAATCCGGATATCCCCCGAATACGGAGATCGATGCAAAGAGATCGGGATTAGCCGCCGCAGCTTTATAGGCCCCGAAACCGCCTGCTGAAATGCCGGTGAGATGCAGCGCTTTACTACTTAATTTATACGCGCCAAGGCCCCTGCCTCCTGTTCCTGGATTCGGGACAGGTATTTTCCCCGTTAAAATGTTGACAAACTCCCTGACAAGAGCCGGATTAAACTCCTGATCGTCTTTAGCCATTTGTAATGAAGCAACAACGGCAGGTAAGGCCAGTCTACTGTTAAATATTTCCTTGTGAGGCCCTTCAAGCTTTAATTTGCCTAAATCATAATCTACCTGCCATGGTATCTGTGCCGCACCGTGCAGAAAAAGCAACAGGGGGTAAACAGTTGAATCTTCTGGTGTGTAGTTCAGAGGCACAGACACAATGTAACCATGAATCTTGTTGTCTACCGAAGACCGGTAATAGGATTCGTAGTTTTTCATTCCTGTGGTACTGGTAGGCGAACCAACAGCCATGACTGCGTTTGCGAGTTCTGAAGAAGACAAAACAGGCTCCGGTTCATCCATTTTGCTGCAGCCCCAAAAAAAGAAGGTCATTAAGAGGACTAATGCCTTTGGAAGTAAATTTTTCTTCATCTAAGTTGAATGTGTGTAAATTATTTTCCTGTTGTAAGTGGTGAACGACCTGTTTAGAGCAATTCTACAGCGATAACACAAGCTGCGGAATTTGCTTGCTGAATACTGTGCAGGAAAAGTGCATGTACAGGCAGCCGGCTGTCTGGTTTTTCATTTACAGAAAGTACCAGTCCGTTCTGAGAATATAATTGGCTAAAGTTGTGCCAGAGTCCCCAGTTATTCTAAATGCACTGTAATTAATGCTTTTTCAGATGGAACCTGAATTTTGCATTGTGGAGAATTGTGGAATTTAACCACGATTGTGTTACCCAAAAGGGGTTCTCTGATCAGCAAAACCGACACTTGTTACCGGCACCGGGGTTTTTTGCGCTGATGCTGTCTGTTATTTATAAGGCCTGCCAGGATAATTCCGTTAGATTATAAAATTCTAACGTCTCTCAACAAACCGGGATCGACCTTCGGAAACCATACGGCAAGACAAACTATAAATTCTCAATAGAATAAAGTCCCTCTGTATTCTTTTATCAGCGTTCAGGTATTTAAAAAAACGTTCTTGTCAGGGCGTATAAAATGAAGAACCCAGATACTCTGCCGGATTTTTTTCCGTAAGCAATCTAACGTAGTCAATCCTGTTTCTCTTCGAAAGCCAATTAATAAATTTTTGGGCAAGGTACTCTTCCGCGTCTTCCTGTTCAGTCATAAAATAGTCTGTGCCAAATAAGATGCGGTTTGCATAAGCGTCTTGTCCCAAAAGAGATTCAATCTCCTTCCATGTACGATAATCGGCTTTTTCGTCCGAAAGAGTATAAGAAATGTCAGTATAAACATTAGCATGCGTGCTGATCAGCCTTTTTACCTCCTGGTACCAGTTAGCCCGGCTAAGGTCAGGCGTTTTCGGCCACATTTCTGAAGTGCCGCCCATATGCGCCAGGCACACTTTCAGCTTGGGGAATTTAATGAGAATGCTGTCCCAGTTTGAGGGGAGGAGAAAATTGTCGCAGTCCTTATCATTATTCTTTCCGCCGAATGCCGGTGCCGCAGGAGCCGGGCTGCCGGCTACGGCGATAGGCTGAGGCATGGACATGAGAGGTGTAATCTTGCCGAGAAAGAACGCGCCTGAAGGAGTGCAGTGTGTCATTATCGGGATGCCGTTGGTCTCACAGTATTCATATACACCTTCCAGTCGGGCGTCATAGGGGAAAAAGCCGAGCGATGGATAAAGTTTAACGCCGATAAATGGCTTTGAGGCTTTCCTTCCATCCTGCAGTACAGTGCCGCCAATATATTTCTGAACAAAAGCAGTTAATTCTTCTTTTGTTCCCATTCGCGGATCTACACAGAGAAAAGGAAGCAGGATGTCAGGATACAGGCTTCGCAGCCGTATCACCTGGTCTATCTGGCCCTGATATTTCAACTCAGAGGGGCCGGCTCCCATATAGTCCATATTCAGTGTTAAAGCAACAAAGCGGGTTCCGGCAGGATAAAAGTTCAGTATATTTTCAAAGACCATCTGCTGGCTTGAATTTGTTCCTATACTGGCAAAAGACGCATACCGGGAGGCGACTTTTATAAAGGGCACCCTGGCTTTTGAAAACAAGCCGACAAGGAATCTGCCGGTTCTGGTTTCCAATCCTCCTTTTATTCCTCCGGCAGCCCAATCGAGCCATCCGGGCAAGCCTACCTGGAGAAATTTTTTCGGTGCGCACTGGGCACTGAAGATATGTATATGGCAATTATAGAACGGCATATCATTTAAGGGGTTCTTTTATTTTCTATTAAGGGCTTATTTTCCCGGGAGCCGGGTGAAATACCTGCGCTTCTGATATTGGCAAAACGTTTCAGGATGTCAAACCAGAACGGCGCGCCGAAGGATACGGCAAAAGCCGTTATCAGCCAGCCTAAAAAATTGGGGCCAAAGGCTTGTTTCACGGCACATAAATACTCCGGCAGCATTTCTTTGAATCCGTTATGTTTGTAAGTATAACCGATAGGTAATTGCAACGGAGTAAGTATATTTCTGAGTTCGTTAATCCGGCTTCTGAGCGAATCGGCCGACCCGGCAACTCCCTCCGGAAGTTTCTCATTCTGCAGAAGATAAGTATCTGCGGTCTGTGCAACCGAAGCCCGGATCTGCGGGTCTGTATACAGGCGGGTCAGAATTTCAATAGAATTAACATTACAGAACATCGCCACCAGAAAGCCTGTCAGAAAAAGCCATTTCCTGGTTGCCCTTTTATACCAGCCGTTAACTCTGTCCATGCTGTTATTATACCATGTCGCTATTTCAGCTTTTAAGGCAAGGAAAGGATCCGGCTGGCCGGAAGCCGTGCGGCTGAGAGAAAGCAGCATGCTTTTCATCTCACTTTCATTTAGGGAGTCGAGTCCGTTCAGAAAATCCTGGTATGCTTTTTCAGGCTGAAGGGGTTTTTTTAAGGTGATATATTGTCCATGCTCATCTTTAATGAAAATGCTGCTTCTGTTATTATCGATAATGAGGTCGATCAGTGCGGCCGAAAATTGTTCGGACGGAATGTACTGTGGCAGCCTTTTCCTTAAACCGATTTTATTGTTCTGAAGAAAGCCAAACAGGCTGTTGCTTTTATGAATTTCCCTGCCCAGAGCTTCGATGAGAGGATGAGCATATAACATTAATCCCCAGTTCTTGTTGAAATTATCATTCAGAGCTCCCTTAAGATATTTGTAAAGCATATTTCCTCTTCGCTGGTATATCATCGAGAGATATTCGACAATCCAGGACGTTATAAGGCTGAAGATCATAAAGATAAATATCAGCCCGAATGCAGTTTCAAGTATCGGATTCATTGATGTAACATAGATCAGAACGAAGTTACCATGTACAGAAGGGGAAGGATATAGCTATTTTGGAGTATTTTAGAGATCCATTGACGAATATTGCCTTATATAATACCCGGCTTAACCATGTACCTCTGTTTGTCTTTAAATGAACCGGTATACGAACTATAATAAAGAGGGAAACGAAAATCTGAATTGAACCAGATTCACTTTTTCGGATTACCGGGAGCAAAAAAGAACAGAAACAAGCTGATCCCGGATCTTTTAACAGAAATTGCCCTTATTTGATCAATTTTTAGACCTCGGTTAATAGTCAGGAAATTACTTTTACAGCCGTTATAACCATTAAAACTTAATCTAAAAGTAATTCCCCGGCAAAGAAAGTATTCCCGCCTGCGAATAGCTTATTATTAATGTACACCATGCTCAAACTCATTAAACGCACAGGCCTTTTATTCGTATTATCATTGATCGTTACTGAATCATTTTCCCGGCAGGCGAACGGAAAATTAAGCCTTTGGTACGATAAGCCGGCTTCCGGCTGGAACGAAGCTTTACCCATAGGCAATGGCCGCTTAGCGGCTATGATCTTTGGCGATCTGAAAGACGAACGCCTGCAGCTTAATGAAGAGACCATCTGGGCGGGCGAGCCGGGCAATAATATTCCAAAAAATGTTTACGGGCCATTGCAGGACATCCGGAAGTTACTGTTCGAAGGAAAGTATAAGGAAGCTCAGGACCTTTCCAACCAGACCTTTCCGAGGGCTACTCCGGCCGATCTCAACTATGGAATGCCTTATCAGACGGCCGGCAATCTGTTCATTCGTTTTCAGGATATGGAACAGGCTACTGATTACCGCCGTGATCTGGATATCAGCAAAGCAGTGGCGTCCGTTTCCTATAAAAACAAAGGAGTAACGTACAGGAGGGAGTTTGTCGCTTCCATCCCGGATCAGGTTATCGTTGTGAGGCTCACCGCAGATAAACCCGGGAGCATATCATTTACGCTTGGAATGAATACACCGTTTAAAGAATATCAGCTACTGGCGCAGAACGGTAAGTTATTGCTGTCCGGATATTCCGGCGGGGCAGATAATAAAAAAGGTAAGGTTCGTTACCAGGTACAGGTACAGCCAAAGACAGAAGGCGGAAAAATAGTCTCGGCTGATTCGACTGTCAGCGTAACCGGCGCTAATGCTGCTACCATATATATTTCTATTGCCACCAACTATGTAAATTATAAAGATATAAGTGCCGATGAGGCCAAAAAAGCTTCTGCTTATCTGAATGCTGCACTTAAGAAGAATTATGAGTCTGTTAAGGCTGCTCATATAAGTGCGTATAAAAATTACTTTGACCGTGTAAGCCTCGACCTGGGCTCTACAGATGCAGCTAAAAAGCCGACAAATGTTCGGGTTGCTGAATTTGCAAAAGGGAATGATCCTGCACTGACCTCGCTTTACTTTCAGTTCGGGCGTTACCTGCTCATCTCAAGTTCATTGCCGGGCTCGCATCCGGCGAACCTTCAGGGTAAGTGGAACGAAAAGCTCAGTCCTCCATGGGACAGCAAGTATACCATCAACATCAATACCGAAATGAATTACTGGCCGGCAGAAGTTACAGGCCTCTCCGAAATGCATCAGCCTCTTTTTGCTATGCTCAGAGACCTTGCCGTTACCGGGCAGCAGAGTGCCTCTCAGATGTACCACGCCAGGGGTTGGAACGTTCATCATAATACAGATCTGTGGCGGATAACCGGACCAGTAGATGGCGGCTTTTATGGCATGTGGCCCATGGGAGGGGCATGGCTCAGCCAGCACCTCTGGCAGCATTATCTCTACACGGGCGATAAGAACTTTCTGAAAGAATACTATCCTGTGCTTAAAGGTGCGGCCATGTTCTATGCAGATGTATTACAGGAAGAACCTGTTAATAAATGGCTCGTGGTAGCGCCGTCGATGTCACCCGAAAATACCTATCTCAGCGGTGTGGGAATTACCGCAGGGGCTACAATGGACAATCAGCTGGTGTTTGATGTGTTCTCAAATGTAATACGGACTTCCTCCATACTCGGGACAGACAAGGCGTTTGCCGATACCCTGCAAACCATGATCAGGAGGCTGCCACCGATGCAGATAGGGCGTTTCGGTCAGCTGCAGGAATGGATGCAGGACTGGGATAAGGAAAATGACAGGCACCGTCACGTGTCTCATCTATATGGTTTATTTCCAAGTGCGCAGATCTCACCATATAATTCTCCGGAGCTGTTCGAGGCCGCTAAAAATACCCTGATCACCCGCGGCGATAAATCCACCGGCTGGTCTATGGGCTGGAAAGTGAACCTCTGGGCCAGGCTCCTTGATGGCAACAGGGCATACAAACTTATCAAGGACCAGCTTACACCTGCGCCTGAGGCTCAAAAAGGCCAGGACGGCGGAACCTATCCTAATCTCTTCGACGCTCATCCGCCATTTCAGATCGATGGGAACTTTGGCTGTACTTCCGGAATTGCGGAAATGCTGCTGCAGTCTCATGACGGCGATATACATATTCTGGCGGCATTGCCGGATGAATGGAAACAGGGGAGTGTTAAAGGCTTGGTTGCCAGAGGAGGTTTTGTCGTTGATATAGACTGGAAAGACGGTAAGGTAAGTTATCTTAAGCTGAGATCAAACCTTGGCGGAAACTGCCGGATACGCGTACACGGAACGTTGCAGGCAAAAGGAAAGATACTTTTGAAAAGTGCCGAAGGTTCTAATCCGAACTCGTTTTATGCCATTGCCGGAATTCAAAAGCCCCGCATTGCTCAGAATGCTCCACTGAAAGGAATTGTTACCGAGAAGGGGAACCTGTACGATTTCCAAACGGAAGCAGGCAAAGTTTATGAGTTGATCGGGAAGTAAAAAGGGGCGTCAGAAAATTTCGGGCTTATTCCTTCATTAAGCCCGATATGGCAGGAAGCCGGAAGCCTGAGAAAGCGGGCCAGTACCAGGGACTTAGCTGGTAGATCTTACTTACGGCTGTTATTTGTTTTGCAGGTAATTTCGCCGGCATTGTGGGATGCTTTTTTCCGAAAACTGCCTTCCGGCACCATTATTCATGAGCAGGATCACGCAGATCTTTGGTTCCGGTCACTAAGCAAATCGTATTGTTTAGCTTCCTTTGTACCAAGGAAATAAACGATTACTGAAATGAAAACACATATTACATTTGCTATTACCTTGTTCTTATTTACTGCGTTCAGCGCTTTTGCTAACGACGATGAAAATACAAATAAAGCCGCCCTTGCCATTAAAGCTCCGGCCTTTGAATCTGGCAAACCTGATGATATAAACCTGAACGAGCTGGAAGCTGCTGATATTACGAATATCAAAGCACCTGAATTTGAATACGGACTTCCTGATGACCTGATCCTTGCAGAACTGGCACTGGCAAAGAGCGAAGCGGCTAATGCAGGCAATTTAAACAACAAAACCCGGAAACAGCATACTGGCAGGAAACACACACCTTTAAAGCCAGGCAGGTTGTTTCATTTTGGAGAAGGCCGCAGTAAGGCAGGTTTCTGATCCGTAAAAAGCCGGCCCAGGCCGGCAAACTATTATCTTTATTAAACAAAGGGGAATGCGCCGGTCAGTTGAGCGGGCGCATTTTTTTATTCTTTTTTAGATGATGGCGCCATCGGGCAGGAAGTAGTTTACAACTTGAGAAGGTCATGCTAAGGGCTGGACAGGAGGGCTCAAGTGACCAGGGTGAAAATGACCGCTGTCATTTTTTACCCCGGGTTAATCCGTTACCTTTCTGATATGATGAAAACCGAACCTGGCCGCTATATTGATGCCTTATCTGACTTTGGCTTCAAGTTTTACTTCGGATCAGAAAATCATAAGGATATTCTGATCGCTTTTCTGAATGATCTGTTCGAGGGGCAAAAAGTAATAAAAGATTTGATCTACAGTCCGACCGAACATACCGGGGACACAGAGGAATTTAAAAAGGTTTTTTTCGACCTGATCTGCACCGGTCCGGATAATGAAAGGTTTATTATAGAAATGCAGCGAGGCAAGCAGGAGTTTTTCAGGGAGCGGGCGGTGTTTTATACCTCAAGACTGATTAACGGGCAGATGCCTAAAGGAGAAAACGACTATTCGTTTTATATCCCGGAAGTGTATTTTGTGGCCTTGCTGGAGTTTACCCTGGAGAAGGAGCCTGCAAACCCGGGGCGTTATATCCGGGATATTTATTTAGCCGACAGCCAGACGAATGAAATATTTTATACGAAGCTGCAGTATAAGTTCATTGAGTTACCTTTGTTTAGTAAAAATGAGGAAGAGCTTAAAACCGATGTGGATAAATGGTTGTTCCTTTTAAAGAATATCAGTACATTAGATAGAATCCCGGCGGTCCTGAATAAGCGGATATTTCAGAAGCTATTCCAAATAGGGGAAGTGTCGGGATTAACAAAAGAAGAGCGTATGTTGTATGATTCAGGCTTAAAAGCGAAACGCGATTATATGAACTCGATTGCTTATGCGAAGAAGGAAGGAGCAGAGGAGGGACGGATAAAAGCGGAGCAGGAGATGCGAGGCGAGTTAGTTAAGGCGAAACAGGACAAAGACAAAGCCGAACAGGAAAAAGCTAAAGCCGAACAGGAGAGGATCAAAGCTGAGCAGGAGAGAATCAAAGCTGAAGAGGAGAGGATGAAAGTTGAGCAGGAAAAAGCCAAAGCGGAGCAGCATACTATTTCTATAGTCCGCAATCTTAAAAACATAGGAATGCCTGTCGAAGAAATAGCTAAAATTACAGGCATGCCGATTGACGAAATTCAGGCTCTTTAGCTTTACCCCGGGGTAAGCCGTCGACAATAGCTTGTCCCATTTTTCGTATCCGCTTATTTCAGATCTTTAAAACTCACTTTTCCTGTCGGCAAAACGGTGGCATTTCCCTGTTGCCGTAGGGGCGGAGACATTGCTCCTGATCTGATTTTTGATCGTTCAGAGCCTGTGGGCAAATGTCTATCCCTGATCAGCAGGATTGCCTGGAGGATCTGATTCCCGAAATAGCTCCCCAATACTATATAACCCGCTTCCCGCCGCTCCTCATAAGTGGCTTTGCCCTCTGCCCCCTGCAGCTCTGGCTCCTGGCCGCCGGTACTGTAGGCGGCAAGGATGGCCGAAGGGCTCCATTCTTTCGTGTTCAGGCTCTGAGGTTCGTGCATGGAATTGTATTCGGTAGCCTGCAGCGATAAACTGACCAGGATAATATTACCTGCCGGAATATCCTCTACAAGCCATTCTCTCCCTTCAAAGGCAAGATTATACGCCAGGGTGATGTCTTCATGTTTCAGATACCGGGTCCATTCCTGCCTGAAGTCAATGGCTGTAACCAGCAGGCGGAGCGTATATTCAGCTCTGTAGTGACTTTTTTTGCGCTTCAGCTGCTGGGCCGGAAGGCATATCAGCAGCTTGCCGTCTTCCCTCAGGCAACATTCAGGCTGGTACTGCAGTTCTTCATGTAAAGGAGAGGCTGCATTAAACTGGAAACCATCCAGGCAGGCCAGATGCCCGTCGTGCAGATCGCG